>Ga0209035_10000153_pt1 | contig 27535 bp, 38 predicted proteins | sample MarorgKNORR_S2LV_6_FD_188220 | JGI IMG/M metagenome (GOLD analysis project Ga0209035, IMG submission 188220) | Marine microbial communities from the Southern Atlantic Ocean, analyzing organic carbon cycling - AAIW_A/KNORR_S2/LV (SPAdes) (version 2) | ecosystem: Environmental > Aquatic > Marine... | reverse complement strand
AATATCTGATCTGTTTTTAATAATTTTGATTGATTTCATAACTTTGTTGCTTTTAAAACTAAAATGACACGTTAATTTTAACCTTATCTTTTATCAACTGAAACAAAAGGTCTGCTTTTTTCACCAACATATACTTGACGTGGACGTCCAATTGGTTCTTTTCCTAAACGCATTTCTTTCCATTGTGCAATCCAGCCAGGCAATCTTCCCAAAGCAAACATTACCGTAAACATCTCTGTCGGAATTCCCATTGCTCTGTATATAATTCCTGAATAGAAATCTACATTTGGATATAATTTTCTCTCTACAAAATACGGATCATTTAAAGCTTCTTGCTCCAAGCCCTTTGCAATGTCTAAAATTGGATCTTCAATTCCTAAATCGGCCAACACTTCATCAGCAGCAACTTTAATAATGGTTGCTCTTGGATCAAAGTTTTTATACACACGATGTCCGAATCCCATTAAACGAAATGGATCTTCTTTGTCTTTTGCTTTTGCCATGTATTTCTTTGTATCGCCACCATCTTCTTCAATAGCTCCTAACATTTCCAATACTGCTTGGTTTGCACCACCATGTAACGGCCCCCAAAGTGCAGAAATTCCTGCAGATAGTGAAGCAAATAAACCAGCATGTGAAGAGCCTACAACCCTAACAGTTGATGTAGAACAGTTTTGTTCATGATCTGCATGCAAAATTAATAGCTTGTCTAACGCATTCTTTACAATTGGGTTTATTTCATATTCTTCATTCGGTTTTTCAAACATCATCTTCAAAACATTCTCTACGTAATCCAACGATTTACTTCCGTAATTCAAAGGCAATCCTTGTTTTTTACGCATCGCCCATGCCACTAGTACAGGAAATTTTCCCATAATCTTCACAATAGAATTGTACATTTCTTCTTCAGAATCTACATTGACAGAAGTTGGATTAAAAGCTACCAACGCACTCGTCAAAGAAGACAAGACGCCCATTGGATGTGCATTTTTAGGAAATGCATCTATAATTTTTTTGATGTCCTCATCAACAATAGACTGTTCTTTAATGTCTGTATGAAATTTTTCTAGTTGTTCTTTTGTTGGCAATTCCCCAAAAATCAATAAGAAGGCCACTTCTAAAAAGTCTGCTTTTTCTGCCAATTCTTCTATAGAATATCCTCTATAACGAAGAATCCCATCTTCTCCATCTAAAAATGTGATAGCACTTTGACAAGAACCTGTGTTTTTAAATCCAGAATCTAAAGTAATAACACCTCCTGTTACAGTTCTTAATGATTTAATATCTATTGCGGTTTCATTTTCTGTCCCTTTGATTAATGGAAACTCGTATGATTCTCCATTGACCTGTAAAGTAGCTATATCTGACATTTTCTTATCTGTATTTAATTATTGACGTAATTTACAAAGATACCTATTTTCCACAGATTTTAAAAGTGGATGCCCTAGTATTTTAATCGCTAAAAAAGAGAGGAACTTCATTAAAAAGCATAAAAAAACCTCCTAAAATTTCTTAGGAGGTTTTCTATTGTATTTGTAAATAAACTTACTTGTTTATTTTAAATGCTTTTTCTTTTGGATAATAAGCCACATTCCCTAATTCTTCTTCGATACGTAGTAATTGATTGTATTTTGCCATTCTATCTGAACGAGAAGCAGAACCTGTCTTAATCTGTCCTGTATTCAACGCAACTGCTAAATCTGCAATTGTATTGTCTTCTGTTTCACCTGATCTGTGAGACATCACTGAAGTATACCCAGCGTTATGTGCCATATTTACAGCGGCAATAGTTTCTGTTAAAGTTCCTATTTGGTTTACTTTAATCAAGATTGAATTGGCAATGCCATTTTCTATTCCTCTTGAAAGACGTTCAACATTGGTTACAAACAAGTCGTCACCAACTAACTGCACCTTAGATCCAATTTTATCAGTCAAATATTTCCAACCGTCCCAATCATTTTCGTCCATTCCATCTTCAATAGAAATAATCGGATATTTCTCTGCCAATTCAGCAAGGTAATCTGCTTGTTCTTCTGAAGTTCTTATCACACCTGAAGCACCTTCAAATTTCGCATAATTGTATTTTCCATCCACATAAAATTCTGCCGCTGCACAATCTAATGCTAACATCACTTCACTTCCTGCTTTATAGCCTGCTTTTTCAATCGCTAATAACACCGTATCTAAAGCATCTTCTGTTCCGTCAAAAGTTGGTGCAAACCCTCCTTCATCTCCTACTGCAGTGCTTAAATTTCGATCGTGTAAAATATTTTTTAAGTGGTGAAAAATTTCACTGCCTATTTGCATGGCATGTGTAAAGTTTTTAGCGCCTACAGGCATCACCATAAATTCTTGAAATGCAATTGGCGCATCAGAATGCGAACCTCCATTTACAATATTCATCATTGGAACAGGCAATGTATTTGCTGATACTCCACCAATATATCGATACAAAGGCATTCCTAACTCATTAGCTGCCGCTTTTGCAACCGCCAAAGAAACCCCTAAAATAGCATTGGCTCCTAAGGTTGCTTTGTTTGGAGTTCCGTCTAAATCAATCATAATTTGATCAATTGTATTTTGTTCAAATACCGAAGTTCCTAATAACTCTTGAGCAATGATTCTATTTACATTTTCAACTGCTTTTAAAACACCTTTGCCCATGTAAGAACTTCCACCGTCTCTTAATTCAACCGCTTCATGTTCTCCTGTTGATGCTCCAGATGGAACGGCCGCTCTTCCTAAAACTCCGTTTTCTGTAACCACATCTACTTCTACCGTAGGGTTCCCTCTTGAATCGAAAATTTGACGTGCGTGAATGTTAATTATAATACTCATTTTTTTATTTTATGTTATGTGATCTCTCTTTTTTATAGAGAAATTCTAGTTGTTTTTCGTTGCTAAATTACAAAACACAGGATATTTAAATCAATTCCTAAATAGATAGTTACGAAAACGATTTCAAAAAAATAGGGTTATTTTGCCTTCTTAATGTTCTCTATAAACTGATCGAATAAGTATTCTGCATCATGTGGCCCTGGACTTGCTTCTGGATGGTATTGCACTGAAAAACAATTTTTATCTTTCAATTGTATCCCTGCAACTGTATGATCATTCAAATGAACGTGTGTAATTTCTACCGCAGAATTTGCTTCTGTTTCTTCTCTATTGATTGCAAAACCATGATTCTGAGAGGTAATCTCTCCTTTTCCTGTTACTAAATTTTTCACTGGATGATTGATTCCTCTATGTCCATTGTGCATTTTGTAAGCAGAAATTCCGTTTGCCAATGCAATTACCTGATGCCCTAAACAAATACCAAATAAAGGCAAATCTCTTTTGATAATTTCTTTGGCTACATCTTGGGCTTCCACTAAAGGTGTTGGATCTCCAGGTCCATTAGAGATAAAATACCCATCAGGATTCCAAGCTGCCATTTCTTCAAATTTCGCGTTGTATGGAAAAACTTTTATGTGTGCATCTCTCTTTGCTAAATTTCGTAGGATATTTTTTTTGATTCCAATATCCAATGCTGCAATTTTATATGTTGCTTTTTCATCACCAACAAAATAAGGTTCTTTAGTAGATACTTTAGAAGCCAATTCTAAACCATCCATATCTGGCGTTGCTGCTAATTGCTTTTTCAATGCTTCCATATCATCAACCTCCGTAGAAATAATGGCATTCATTGCTCCGTTATCTCTAATATAAGAAACCAAGGCTCTTGTGTCAACATCAGAAATAGCAACTAAGTTATGCTTTGTAAACCAATCTTTAAGGTTTCCATCAGAATCTACTCTAGAGTGTGTAAAACTAAAATTTCTACAAATCAACCCTGAAATTTTAATTCCTTCAGACTCTATTTCATTTTCGTTTACACCGTAATTACCAATATGTGCATTGGTCGCAATCATTAATTGCCCAAAATAAGATGGATCTGTAAAAATTTCTTGATACCCTGTCATTCCTGTATTGAAACAGATCTCTCCTGTTGATGTACCTTCTATGCCGATAGACTTTCCGTGAAAGACAGTTCCGTCTGCTAATAAAATGATGGCTTTTTTGTGTTGTTGGTAGTTCATTTTTTTAATTGTGTCTTCGTGTATTTGTATTGGATGCAAAATTCTTACAAAAGTACTAAATATCTCCTTTTTATAAGGAGAAAAAAATCTATAAAAAAAGGGATAAACTAAAATGTTTATCCCTTTGATATGATTCTATGTAATATTCATACTATTCTTCAGAAGCTTCTGAAGTTTCTGATGCTTCTGGAGCTTCAGTTGCCGCAACATCTGCTACAGCTTCAGTGGCTTTCTTTTTTCCTCTACGAGTAGTTTTCTTAGCTTTTTTACCATTAGGATTGTAAATTTCGTTGTAATCAACTAATTCTACCATTGCCATAGGAGCATTATCTCCTTGACGGTTTCCTAATTTGATGATACGAATGTATCCTCCTGGTCTGTCAGCAACTTTTACAGAAATTTCTTTAAATAATTCTGTTACTGCAAACTTATCTCTAAGATAACTAAATACAACACGACGATTGTGAGTGGTATCGTTTTTAGATTTTGTAATTAAAGGCTCTACAAATTTACGCAAAGCTTTCGCTTTTGCTTCTGTAGTGTTAATACGTTTGTGTTCTATTAATGAACAAGACATATTTGCCAACATCGCTTTTCTATGCGCTGTTTTTCTTCCTAAATGGTTAAATTTCTTTCCGTGTCTCATGACCTTTGTTTTATACTTTCATCTTGCTCAACTCTTTTTAAGGAGCAAAATATGAAAGATTAATCTCTATCTAATTTGTATTTGCTTAAATCCATTCCGAAATTCAATCCTTTAACAGTTACTAGTTCTTCTAGTTCTGTCAATGATTTTTTACCGAAGTTACGGAACTTCATCAAGTCGTTTTTATTGAAAGACACTAAGTCTCCTAATGTATCTACTTCTGCTGCTTTTAAACAGTTTAAAGCTCTTACTGATAAATCCATGTCTACCAATTTGGTCTTTAACAACTGACGCATGTGTAATGATTCTTCATCATATGTCTCAGTTTGTGCAATTTCATCTGCCTCTAAGGTAATTCTCTCATCTGAGAATAACATAAAGTGGTGAATCAAAATTCTTGCAGCATCTGTTAAAGCATCCTTAGGGTCAACAGAACCATCTGTTTCGATATCAAAAATTAATTTTTCGTAATCCGTTTTTTGCTCTACACGGAAATTTTCAACAGCATATTTTACATTCTTTATTGGAGTGTAAATAGAATCTGTAAAAATAGTCCCTAAAGGTGCACTTGATCTTTTGTTTTCTTCTGCAGGTACAAATCCTCTACCTTTTTCTATGGCGATTTCCATGTTTAATTTCACAGATTTATCCATATTACAGATTACTAAATCTGGATTTAATACTTGAAAACCAGAAATAAAACGTTGTAAATCTCCAGCAGTTAACTGCTCTTGACCTAAAACTGAAACTGAAACAGTTTCTTTATCAGATTCTTCTATTTGCTTTTTAAAACGTACTTGTTTTAAATTTAAGATGATCTCTGTTACATCTTCTACTACTCCTTTAATCGTAGAAAACTCATGCTCTACACTATCAATTCTTAATGATGTGATTGCAAAACCTTCTAAAGAAGACAACAATACTCTTCTTAATGCATTACCGACTGTTAAGCCGAAACCTGGTTCTAAAGGTCTAAATTCAAATCTACCAGAAAAATCTGTAGATTCAATCATTATTACTTTATCAGGTTTTTGAAAATTTAAAATTGCCATATTTTTCTTCTTTTAATTGTTATTCAGTTGTGCGGCCTATAAGTGTGAAGAAATACTAATAGACCCTTTGGCTGAATTTCAATATGATTAATTTATTACTTAGAATATAATTCTACAATTAATTGTTCTTTGATGTTTTCTGGAATCTGTAATCTCTCTGGTGCTTTGATAAAAGTTCCTGATTTTAAATCAGCATTCCAACTTAACCACTCATACACATTACTGTGTGAAGCTAACGAGTTATCGATGGCTTCTAAAGATTTAGATTTCTCTCTTACTGCAACAACATCTCCATCCTTTAAAGAATATGAAGGAATGTTTAAAATTTCTCCATTCACAGTAATGTGACGGTGAGAAACTAATTGACGTGCAGCACTACGAGAGTTTGCAATACCAAAACGGTATACTACATTGTCTAAACGAGATTCACATAATTGTAATAAAACTTCACCAGTAATCCCTTTAGATCTTGATGCTTTTTTAAACAAATTTGAGAATTGACGTTCTAAAATACCGTACGAGTATTTTGCTTTTTGCTTTTCCATTAATTGGGTTGCGTATTCAGATTTCTTACCTCTTCTTCGCGTGTTCCCGTGTTGTCCTGGAGGATAATTTCTTTTTTCAAAGTTTTTATCGTCTCCGAAAATTGCTTCGCCAAATTTACGAGCAATTTTAGTTTTTGGTCCTGTATATCTTGCCATTTCTTAGTTATTAAAATAGGGATTATGAATTAAGGCGTGCTCCTTCGATAATCGATTTCCTACTTAGTTAAAATATTTAATTATACTCTTCTTCTCTTTGGAGGGCGACATCCATTGTGTGGCATTGGCGTAACATCAATAATTTCTGTTACTTCAATTCCATTGTTATGTAATGTTCTTATTGCGCTTTCTCTACCATTACCTGGTCCTTTAACATAAACCTTTACTTTTCTAAGTCCAGCTTCATGGGCAACTTTAGCACAATCTTCTGCAGCGGTTTGAGCAGCATAAGGAGTGTTCTTTTTAGAACCTCTAAATCCTTGCTTACCAGCAGACGACCATGAAATTACGTCACCTTTTTTATTTGTTAAAGAAATAATAATGTTATTAAAAGAAGCGGTGATGTGTGCTTCACCAACTGACTCAACAATAACTTTACGCTTTTTTGTACTCGCTTTAGCCATAATATCTAGTTATTATTTAGTAGCTTTCTTTTTGTTAGCTACAGTTTTTCTTCTACCTTTTCTTGTTCTAGAGTTGTTTTTAGTTCTTTGTCCTCTTAATGGAAGACCAACTCTATGACGAATCCCTCTGTAACATCCAATATCCATCAATCGCTTGATGCTTATTTGAATTTCAGAACGCAACTCCCCTTCGATTGTGAAAGATCCAACTTGTTCTCTAATTTTTGCGATTTGATCATCAGACCAATCTTGAACCTTGATACTTTCGTCAACGTTCGCATTTGCTAAAACTTCTTTAGCTCTGCTTCTTCCTACTCCAAAAATATAAGTCAAAGCGATAACGCCTCTTTTATTTTTTGGTATGTCAATTCCTGCTATTCTTGCCATAACTATCCTTGTCTTTGTTTAAATCTAGGATTCTGTTTATTGATTACATATAATCTGCCTTTTCTACGCACAATCTTGCACTCGGCACTCCTCTTTTTTATTGATGCTCTAACTTTCATTAGTCTTAATTTTAGTATCTGTAAGTAATTCTTGCCTTTGATAAATCATAAGGACTCATCTCTAATTTCACTTTATCTCCTGGTAATAGTTTGATATAATGCATTCGCATTTTACCAGATATATGCGCTGTAACAATATGCCCATTTTCTAATTCTACACGGAACATTGCATTTGATAATGCTTCTGTAATGGTTCCGTCTTGTTGAATTGCTGGTTGTTTAGCCATATTACGTTAATGATTTTCTATTACTAGTTCCTGTTTTCATTAAACCATCATAATGACTGTTTAATAAATACGAATTTATTTGCTGTATGGTATCCATTGCTACACCAACCATAATGATTAATGAAGTACCTCCATAAAACATAGCCCAACTCTGTTGCACCCCAAATTGCACAACAATAGCTGGCAATACTGATAATGCGGCTAGAAACAAAGAACCTGGAAATGTAATCCTTGATAAAACAGTATCTAATCGTTCTGCTGTATCGGTTCCTGGTTTAATTCCTGGAATAAAACCACCGCTTCTTTTTAAATCATCGGCCATTTTATTAGTTGGAATTGTAATTGCGGTGTAAAAATAACTAAATATTATAATTAACACAGCAAATAGTATATTATACTGATAACCGTTCGGATCTGTTAATCCAGCTAAAGCAGGAAACTTTCTTCCCAATGCTAAAGGTAAAAACATAATTGCTTGTGCAAAAATAATTGGCATTACTCCTGCTGCATTTAGTTTTAACGGAATATATTGTCTTGCTCCTGCAACATCTTTAATTGCTCCAACTACAGTTCTTCTTGCGTATTGCACAGCAATTTTTCGTACTGCGGTTACTAAAAGAACAGACAATAAAATAACAACAAACCAAACAATGATTTCAATCAAAATCATCATTACTCCACCTGCTCCTGCATTGGTTGTTTTAGAGACCAGCTCTTGCACAAATGCTCCTGGAAGGTTTGCAATAATACCTACAGTAATCAATAATGAAATTCCATTACCAACTCCTTTATCGGTGATACGCTCTCCTAACCACATTGCAAATACGGTTCCTGCTGTTAACAAAATCATTGATGAGAAGAAGAATGTTGCGCCTCCTACTAAGAAAGCTTCTTCTGGCAAACCAAAACTAGTTGTAATCGCCGTAATATATGCAGGTCCTTGAAACATTGTAATTACAATGGTCAACCACCTTGTTATTTGTGTAATTTTTTTACGTCCACTTTCTCCATCTTTTTGTAGTTTTTGTAAATAAGGAACCGCAATTCCCATTAATTGTACTACAATCGATGCAGAGATATAAGGCATAATCCCTAATGCCATTATTGATGCTCTAGAGAATGCTCCTCCAGTAAATGCATCCAACAGCCCCATAAGACCACCTGTCATTTCAGATTTTAATGCCGATAACTGCAATGGATCAATTCCTGGTAAAGGAACTTGTGCCATAAAACGATACACAGCTATTAAACCTAATGTTAGAATAATCTTATTTCTAAGCTCTTCAATTTTCCAAATGTCTTTTATCGCTTTTATGAAATTCGTCATTTACTTAATCTTATAAAGTAACTGCTTCTCCACCAGCAGCCTCAATAGCAGCTTTTGCAGTAGCAGTAAATTTGTGAACAGTAATGTTTAATTTAGCCTTTAGCTCTCCACGACCTAGTATTTTTACTAGTTCTGTTTTACTAACTACTCTGTTAGCGATTAAGATCTCTAACGTTACTGTATCAGTAACTTTACCTTCATCAACTAACGTTTGTAGTCTATCTAAATTAACTCCAACATATTCTTTACGATTAATGTTCGTAAATCCAAATTTAGGAACACGTCTTTGAAGTGGCATTTGCCCTCCTTCAAATCCTATTTTTCTAGAATACCCTGAACGAGATTTCTGACCGTTGTGACCTCTAGTAGCGGTACCACCTTTACCAGAACCTTCACCTCTTGCGATTCTTTTTCCTTTTTTTACAGATCCTTCTGCAGGATGTAAGTTATGTAAACTCATGTTTATATATGTCTTATTTAATTTCCTCGAAAGAAACTAAGTGTTTAACTGTATTTACCATACCAATAATTGCAGGAGTTGCCTCGTGTTCTACAACTTGGTTCATTTTACGCAAACCTAATGCTTCTAAAGTTCTTTTTTGACTTTGAAGACGACCTATTTTACTTTTTACTTGTTTTACTCTAATTTTTGCCATCGTTCTTCGGTTTATCCGTTAAATACTTTTTCTAAAGAAACACCTCTTTGTTTTGCTATTGTAACTGCACTACGCAATTGTAATAAAGCATCTAATGTTGCTTTCACTACATTGTGACCGTTAGAAGATCCTTGGGATTTAGACAATACGTCATGTACTCCAACAGACTCTAATACCGCACGTACAGCACCACCAGCAATAACTCCAGTACCATGAGAAGCAGGCTTTAAAAACACCTTAGCTCCACCAAATTTACCTTTTTGTTCATGAGGTAATGTTCCATCTAAAATTGGAATTCTTACCAAGTTTTTCTTAGCGTCTTCGATTGCTTTTGCTATTGCAGATGCTACATCTTTAGATTTCCCTAAACCATGACCAACTACTCCGTTTCCGTCTCCTACAACAACAATTGCAGAAAAACCAAAAGCTCTACCTCCTTTTGTTACTTTCGTAACACGTTGTACACCTACTAAACGATCTACAAGTTCTAATCCGCTAGGTTTAACTCTTTCTACGTTTTTATAATTTTGATACATACTAATAACTTATTAAAATTTTAAACCAGCTTCTCTAGCAGCTTCTGCTAATACTTTTACTCTACCGTGATATAAATATCCGTTTCTATCAAAAGAAACAGTTTCTACACCTGCTTTTCCAGCTTTTTCTGCGATAGCTTTTCCAACGAACCCAGCAATTTCTGCTTTAGAACCTGATGTGATTTCTTTATCTCTTGAAGAAACAGCTGCTAGTGTTTTACCAGCAACGTCATCAACTATTTGAGCATAGATCTCTTTATTACTTCTAAACACAGATAATCTTGGTTTAGCAGCAGTTCCAGAAACAATCTTTCTGATTCTGTTCTTAATTCTTTGTCTTCTTTCAAGCTTTGATAATGCCATAATGCTATAAATTATGCAGATTTACCTGCTTTTCTTCTTAATACTTCTCCTACAAACTTAACTCCTTTACCTTTGTATGGCTCTGGTGCACGGAAAGAACGAATCTTTGCTGCAACTTGCCCTACCAATTGTTTATCATAAGAAGTTAATTTAATGATTGGGTTTTTTCCTTTTTCAGATACCGCTTCTACTTTCACTTCTGGAGCGATATTTAAAACAATATTATGTGAAAAACCTAACGCTAAATCTAATTTTTGACCTTGGTTAGAAGCTCTATAACCTACTCCTACTAATTCTAATTCTTTAGTAAAACCTTTACTAACTCCCTCAATCATATTGTTGATCAATGATCTGTATAGACCATGAAGAGATTTATGATTTTTACTATCTGAAGGTCTGCTTAAAAGCACATTTCCTTCTTCTACTTTTACAGTAATATCGCCAGAAAGATCTTGAGATAACTCTCCTAATTTTCCTTTTACCGTAACAACCGTACCTGCAATGTTTACTTCAACACCTGCTGGAATGGCTACTGGACTTTTTCCTATTCTTGACATCTTACTATATCTTATTAATAAACGTGACAAAGTACCTCTCCTCCAACATTCTCTTGACGTGCTTTCTTGTTAGTCATCACACCATTTGACGTTGAAACGATTGCTATTCCAAGACCGTTCAATACTCTAGGCATATCACTTGCACTAACGTATTTACGTAAACCTGGTGTACTAATTCGTTCTAATTTTCTAATTACAGATTCTTTTGTTTCTCTATCGTATTTTAAGGCAATTTTGATGATTCCTTGAACAGACTCATCATTAAATTGATAACTTAAAACATACCCTTGATCAAACAAAATTTTAGTGATTTCCTTCTTCAAATTTGAAGCTGGAATTTCAACTACTCTGTGTCCTGCTAATATTGCATTTCTAACTCTAGTTAGATAATCTGCAATTGGATCTGTATACATACTCTATTAATTTTGCGGTTTTGGTTTTTAACGTTTGTTAAACCTGAAACCAATTTATAATTTTACCAACTTGCTTTTCTAACACCTGGTATTAATCCTTGATTTGCCATTTCACGGAAAGTCACACGTGACACTCCGAATTGACGCATATACCCTTTTGGTCTTCCGGTAAGTTTACATCTATTATGCATACGAACTGGAGAAGCGTTTTTTGGCAACTTTTGTAATGCTTGATAATCTCCAGCTTCTTTCAAAGCTTTTCTTTTTTCAGCATATTTAGCAACCGTTTTTGCTCTCTTTACCTCACGGGCTTTCATTGATTCTTTAGCCATGTCTTAATTTTTTTTAAATGGTAAACCTAGTTCTCCTAATAATGATTTAGCTTCTTTATCAGTAGCTGCAGACGTTACAAATGCAATGTCCATACCTCCAATTTTATTCACTTTATCAATGTTTATTTCCGGATAAATGATTTGTTCTGTAATTCCTAAATTGTAATTACCTCTTCCGTCAAATCCATTTGCTTTGATACCGTTAAAATCTCTTACACGTGGTAAAGATGCGGTAACCAATCTGTCTAAAAATTCGTACATTTTCTCTCCTCGTAACGTAACTTTTACACCAATTGGCATTCCTTTACGTAATTTGAAGTTTGCAACATCCTTTTTAGAAAGGGTAGCAATTGCTTTTTGACCAGTAATTGTTGCCAACTCTTCAAGAGCATAATCAATCAATTTTTTATCAGCTATAGCAGCACCAACACCTTTACTAATTACAATTTTTTGTAATTTAGGCACTTGCATTATATTGCTATAACTAAACTCTTCAGTAAGAGCGCCTACTATTCTGCTCTTATATTCTGCTTTTAATCTTGGTATATAAGTCATGATTATATCGCTTTATCTGATTTTTTTGAAAATCTAACTTTCTTATCACCTTCAGTTCTGTATCCTACTCTCGTAGTAACACCGTCTTCAACCAGTGAAAGGTTAGATATATGAATCGAAGATTCTTTTTTTACAATTCCTCCTTGAGGACTTTGAGCGCTTGGCTTTGTGTGCTTTGTAACCATATTAACACCTTCTACAATTGCTCTATCTGTATCTCTAAGGATTTGTAAAACTTTCCCTTCTACTCCTTTGCTTGTTCCCGCTAATACTTTAACAGTATCTCCTGATTTTATTTTAAATTTTTTCATCTTACTTAAATGATTTAAAGCACTTCAGGTGCTAATGATACTATTTTCATAAATTGTTTTTCGCGAAGTTCACGAGCAACAGGACCAAATACACGTGTTCCTCTCATTTCCTCTGAAGGATCTAAAAGCACACAGGCATTGTCATCAAATCTAATATAAGATCCGTCTCTACGTCTCACTTCTTTTTTTGTACGAACAACAACTGCTCTAGATACTTGACCTTTTTTTACACCACCATTTGGAGTTGCAGACTTAATAGTTACTACAATTTTATCTCCAACGCTAGCATAACGTCTCTTTGTTCCTCCTAAAACACGAATTACTAAAACTTCTTTAGCTCCCGTATTATCTGCTACTTTTAATCTTGATTCTGTCTGTAACATAATTATTTAGCTCTTTGTAGGATTTCTACTAATCTCCAACGTTTAGATTTACTTAAAGGTCTTGTTTCCATAATCTTTACAGTATCTCCAATATTGCAATCGTTTGTTTCATCGTGTGCAACATACTTCTTCGTTTTTAAAACGAACTTTCCGTACATTGGGTGTTTTGTTCTTTTTACCTCAGATACAACAATAGACTTCTCCATCTTGTTACTGGATACTACACCAATTCTCTCTTTTCTAAGATTTCTTTTTTCCATCTTTAAAACTGACTACAATTATTGTAAATCTCTTTTTGTTAATTCTGTAGCAATTCTTGCAACAGATTTTCTTAAGGCTCTTAATTGTATTGGATTTTCCAATGGAGAAATCGCGTGAGCCATTTTTAAATCAGTATAGTTTTTCTTCAACGTTCCAAGATTTTCTTGCAAATCTGCTGTTGATAATTCTTTAATTTCTGACTGTTTCATTTTCTTATCAAATTAAGCGTTATCAAAATCTCGTGCAACAATAAACCTCGTTTTTACTGGAAGTTTTTGTGCTGCCAAACGTAATGCTTCCTTAGCAACATCAACAGGCACTCCTCCTATTTCAAATAAGACTCTTCCTGGCTTTACAACTGCAACGAAATATTCTGGTGCACCTTTACCTTTTCCCATACGTACTTCTAATGGTTTTTTGGTAATCGGCTTGTCTGGAAATATTTTAATCCATAACTGACCTTCTCTTTTCATATGACGAGTTGCTGCAATACGTGCTGCTTCTATTTGACGAGATGTAAGTAAATTCTGATCTAAAGATTTAATTCCAAACATACCGTTTGAAAGTAAAGTCCCTCTTCCAGAGTTTCCTTTCATGTTCCCCTTACCTTTCTGTACCTTACGGTATTTTACTCTTTTAGGCTGTAACATTTTTAATTTCTAATTTTAAAAATTATTTTCTTCTGCGAGGTTGTTGTTTCTTATTAGCACCGCCTTGTTTTTTAGACAAGCCTACTAAAGGAGACAACTCACGTTTACCATATACCTCACCTTTCATGATCCATACTTTAATACCTATTTTTCCATAGGTAGTATTAGACTCTACAAGTGCATAATCAATATCTGCTCTAAAAGTAGAAAGAGGAATTCTACCTTCCTTGTAATGCTCTGAACGCGCCATTTCTGCACCATTCAAACGACCTGAAATTTGTACTTTAATACCTTCAGAGTTCATTCTCATTGTCGCTTGAATTGCCATTTTGATAGCACGCTTGTACGAAATTCTATTTTCAATTTGACGAGCAATACTAGACGCTACTAATTTAGCATCTAACTCTGGACGTTTGATTTCAAAAATATTAATCTGTACTTCTTTACCAGTAATTTTTTTAAGCTCTTCCTTTAACTTGTCTACCTCTTGACCACCTTTTCCGATAATAATACCAGGTCTAGCAGTAGTGATAGTAACGGTTACAAGTTTAAGTGTACGCTCAATAATTACTCTTGATACACTTGCTTTAAATAATCGAGCATTTACATACTTTCTTATTTTGTCATCTTCAGCTAATTTATCTCCGTAGTCATTTCCACCATACCAGTTAGACTCCCATCCTCTGATAATTCCTAAACGATTTCCTATTGGATTAGTTTTTTGTCCCATTTCTACTTTGATTCATTAGGTTGAATATTTTTACTTCCAATCTCTAAAGTAACGTGATTAGAACGCTTACGAATTCTATGTGCACGCCCCTGTGGAGCTGGTCTCAATCTTTTTAACATTCCTGCGCTGTCTACACAAATAGACTTCACAAATAATCCAGCATCCTCAATACTTGCGTCTTCATTTTTAGCTTGCCAGTTTGCAATTGCAGACAATAACAATTTTTCTAAATTGATAGAAGCTTCTTTTGAGCTGAATTTTAAAATTTGTAGTGCTTTTTCTACTTCAACACCTCTTACTAAATTCGCTACTAAACGCATTTTTCTAGGTGATGTAGGACAGTTAGTCAGCTTAGCAACAACTTTTTGCTTTCTTGCTTCTTTTAACTGTTCTGCCATGTTATGTTTACGAACTCCCATTTCCTACTATTTTTTACCTTTATTTTTTGCACCTGCATGTCCTCTAAATGAACGTGTTGGTGAAAATTCGCCTAATTTGTGACCTACCATGTTTTCTGTAACATATACAGGAACAAACTGACGTCCGTTGTGAACTGCAATTGTTTGCCCTACAAAATCAGGAGTAATCATTGTTGCTCTTGACCAAGTTTTTATTACAGATTTACTATCTGATTCAACATTAGCTAAAACTTTCTTTTCTAGCTTATGAAATACGTAAGGTCCTTTCTTTAATGAACGTGCCATATCTAATTATTTTTTTCTACGTTCTAAAATATACTTATTACTCGCTTTGGTCTTAGATCTTGTTCTGAATCCTTTTGCAGGAATTCCGTTTCTAGATCTAGGATGTCCACCTGATGATTTCCCTTCACCACCTCCCATTGGGTGATCAACTGGATTCATTACAACTGGTCTCGTTCTCGGACGTCTACCTAACCATCTACTTCTACCTGCTTTACCAGACACTAGTAATTGATGATCTGAGTTAGACACAACTCCGATAGTAGCCATACAAGTTAACAAGATCAATCTTGTTTCTCCTGATGGTAACTTAATCGTAGCGTACTTACCGTCTCTTGCCATTAACTGTGCAAAAGAACCTGCAGAACGAGCCATAACAGCTCCTTGTCCTGGACGTAATTCGATACAAGATATTGTAGTTCCTAAAGGAATCTCACTCAACAACATTGCGTTTCCAATTTCTGGATCCACACCTGCTCCTGATACAATAGTTTTACCTACTTCTAAACCGTTCTGTGCAATTACATAACGTTTTTCTCCATCAGCATAACTAAGCAATGCAATAAATGCAGTACGATTTGGATCGTACTCGATAGTTTTTACTGTTGCAGGAATACCTGATTTATCTCTTTTAAAATCGATAATACGGTACTTTTGTTTATGACCTCCTCCAATATTACGAGTTGTCATTCTTCCCTGATTGTTTCGACCTCCAGATCTTTTTTTCGGAGCTAATAAACTTTTCTCCGGCTTGTCAGTAGTAATGGCGTCGAATCCATTTACTACTCTAAAACGCTGACCTGGTGTTACTGGTTTTAATTTTCTAACTGACATGTTGTCTTTTTACTTAAAGATTGTTATAAAAATCAATACTTTCTCCTTCTGCTAACTGAATAATTGCTTTTTTGTAAGCTCCTTTCATTCCTGTAACCATACCTTTCTTTGTGAATTTGGTATTTCTTGCTACTGGATAATTCATGGTTCTTACACTTGTAATTGCAACTCCATAAGTTGCTTCAACAGCACCTTTGATTTCCAATTTGTTAGCTCTCTTATCTACAACAAATGTATAACGATTGTATACCTCGCTATCGCTTGTTGCTTTTTCCGTAATAATAGGTTTTATTAAAATATTCATATCTATTATTTGCTAAAATTTGACTCAACTCCTTCTAAAGAACCTTCTGTAAACACAACTTTACTTGCATTTAAAATACCGTAAGTACTTATATCTGAACTAATTACGGTTTTTGTTCTTTTTAAATTTCGTGACGACAAATATACATTATTATTTGACTCAGCCAACACAAACAAAGATTTTTTGTTTTCTAAGCCTAAAGCCTTTAGTACATTTACAAAATTCTTTGTCTTAACAGTATCAAAACTAAAGTTTTCTATAACGACTAAATTATTGTCTTTTGCTTGAACACTTAAAGCAGATTTACGTGCTAAACGTTTCAAGTTTTTATTCAATTTGAAAGAATAATTTCTTGGTCTTGGTCCGAACATACGTCCTCCACCTCTAAAAACACCAGACTTGATAGATCCTGCTCTTGCAGTACCAGTTCCTTTTTGTTTTTTAATCTTTCTTGTAGACCCAGAAATCTCAGCGCGTTCTTTTGCTTTATGAGTTCCTTGTCTTTTGTTAGCCAAATGTTGTTTTACATCTAAGTAAATTGCATGATCATTTGGCTCTATCCCGAATACTTCGCTAGAAAGTTCAACTTTTCTGCCAGTATCTTTTCCTGTAATATCTAAAACTGCTACTTTCATTATTTCTGAATAGTTACGTAAGCATTTTTGTGTCCAGGAACTGCTCCTTTAACAACGATTAAATTCTTTTCTGGAACTACTTTTAAAACTTTTAAGTTTTGAACTGTAATAGTTTCTCCACCCATTCTTCCTCCCATTCGCATTCCTTTGAATACTCTAGCAGGATAAGATGCTGCTCCAATAGATCCTGGTGCTCTTAAACGGTTATGCTGACCGTGAGTTGCTTGACCCACTCCTGCAAATCCATGGCGTTTTACAACCCCTTGGAAACCTTTTCCTTTAGAAGTACCTGATACATCAATAAATTCACCTTCTTCAAAGTGAGCTACTGTAATGGCATCTCCTAATTTATACTCTTCTTCAAACCCTTGGAATTCTATGACTTTTCTTTTGGCTGCTGTACCGGCTTTTTTAAAGTGCCCGTCTAAAGCTTTATTAGAGCTTTTTGCCTTTTTGTCATCGAAACCAAGCTGTAAGGCGTTGTAGCCGTCAACCTCTTCGGTTCTGACTTGGGTAACAACGCAAGGACCTGCTTCGATTACTGTACAAGGAATGTTCTTCCCGTTTTCATCGAATAAGCTGGTCATTCCTATTTTTCTTCCTATTAACCCAGACATATTTAATTAATTAAATTGATTTACTTATTTATTGTTGTCCTTTTAAAAATCGTTTCAAAAAAAACAGCATTAAAAACATTTCAACGCTGAATATGTTTTACCGTTTTTCCTTCGCGAAACCCTCCGGACATGTTACCCTGATTCAGCTCAGCAACCAAAGATTACTAAGCTTAAATCAAAATGTTTTACTTATACCTTAATCTCTACTTCAACACCACTTGGTAGCTCCAATTTCATTAAAGCATCAATCGTCTTAGATGAAGAGCTATAGATGTCTAATAATCTTTTGTAAGCACACAATTGAAATTGCTCTCTAGATTTTTTGTTTACGTGCGGAGAACGCAATACTGTAAAAATTTTCTTGTGCGTTGGTAAAGGAATTGGCCCGTTTACTACTGCTCCAGTACTTTTTACTGTTTTTACAATCTTCTCAGCAGATTTATCTACTAAATTGTAATCGTAAGACTTTAATTTTATTCTAATTTTTTGACTCATCTTAATATATTTAGTAAATTATCCTTTTGCTTTTGCAATTACCTCTTCTGAAACACTTGATGGAGTTTCTGCATAATGAGAAAATTCCATTGTAGAAGTTGCTCTACCAGAAGACATCGTTCTTAATGCAGTTACATATCCAAACATTTCTGACAAAGGAACTGTAGCTTTTACTACTTTAGACCCAGCACGATCACTCATGTCTGAAACCTGACCTCTTCTTCTGTTTAAATCTCCTACAATATCTCCCATGTTTTCTTCAGGGGTTAATGCTTCTAATTTCATGATTGGTTCCATAATTTTAGCCTTCGCAGCTTTTGAAGCAGCTTTATAGCCTAATTTTGCAGCAATCTCAAATGCTAATTGATCTGAATCTACCGCATGAAAAGAACCATCTCTAAGTGTAATTTTTAAAGAGTCCATTTCATATCCAGCTAAAGGACCGTTTTTCATTGCCATTTTGAATCCTTTCTCAATAGAAGGAACAAATTCTTTTGGCACATTACCACCTTTAATTACAGATTCGAATACCAAACCAGAAACGCCTTCTTCAGCAGGTTCCATTGTAAATACAATATCTGCAAATTTTCCACGTCCACCAGATTGTTTTTTATACACTTCTCTGTGTTCTGCTTTCGCTGTAATTGCTTCTTTGTATTCAACTTGAGGCTCACCTTCGTTCACTTCAACTTTAAATTCACGTCTTAAACGATCTACAATAATATCTAAGTGCAATTCACCCATTCCAGAAATAATAGTCTGTCCTGAAGCTTCATCTGTTCGCACTGTAAATGTTGGATCTTCTTCAGCTAATTTCGCTAAAGACATTCCTAATTTATCAACATCAGCTTTTGTTTTTGGCTCAATTGCGATACCAATTACTGGGTCTGGAAAATCCATACTTTCTAAAACGATAGGATGTTTTTCATCTGATAAGGTGTCTCCTGTTTTGATAGATTTAAATCCAACAGCAGCTCCAATATCTCCAGCTTCTATATAATCAATTGCATTTTGTTTGTTCGCGTGCATTTGGTAAATACGAGAAATACGTTCTTTTTTACCAGAACGATTGTTCAATACGTATGAACCTGCATCTAAACGACCTGAATATGCTCTAAAGAATGCTAAACGACCAACAAAAGGGTCTGTAGCAATTTTAAATGCCAATGCCGCAAAAGGCTCTTTTGCGTCTGGCTTACGAGAAATTTCTTCACCTGTATCAGGATCTGTTCCAATAATAGCTTCTTTATCTAAAGGAGAAGGTAAATAACGACATACAGCATCTAACAAAAACTGTACTCCTTTATTTTTAAAAGCAGAACCACAAATCATAGGAATGATTGCCATATCCATTACAGCAGCTCTTAGTGCAGCATGCACTTCGTCTTCTGTAATAGAATCTTCATCTTCCATGAATTTTTCTAATAAGTTTTCATCGTAACTTGCTACTTCTTCTATTAATAAAGCTCTGTATTCAGCAGCTTCTTCTTTTAAATCTTCTGGAATATCAATAACATCAAATGTAGCTCCATTGTTTTCTTCATGCCAAACAATTGCTCTATTCTTTACTAAATCTACGATTCCTTTAAAGTTTCCTTCTTCACCAATTGGAAGAACAATAGGTACTGCATTAGAACCTAACATTGACTTCACTTGCTTGTTAACCATTAAAAAGTCAGAACCTTGTCTGTCCATTTTATTAACAAAACCAATTCTTGGCACTTTATAGTTATCAGCTAATCTCCAGTTAGTTTCTGATTGAGGCTCAACACCATCAACAGCACTAAACAAGAAAACCAATCCATCAAGAACTCTTAATGATCGGTTTACCTCTACTGTAAAATCAACGTGACCAGGAGTGTCAATAATGTTAAAGTGATATCCGTTTGTATCTTCTACAGCTTCTCCATTTTCTGTTGGAAACTCCCAAGTACAAGTTGTAGCCGCAGAAGTAATTGTAATTCCACGTTCTTGCTCTTGCTCCATCCAGTCCATTGTTGCTGCACCATCATGTACTTCTCCAATCTTGTGAGAAACACCTGTATAATACAAAACACGTTCTGTAGTTGTGGTCTTACCTGCATCAATATGTGCAGCAATCCCAATATTTCTTGTATATTTTAAATCTCTAGCCATCTAATTAAAATCTGAAGTGTGAAAATGCTTTATTAGCTTCTGCCATTTTATGCACATCAACTTTTTTCTTAACCGCCGCTCCTTCTTCTTTTGCTGCTGCCATTACTTCTGCAGCTAAACGTTGTGCCATGGTTTTTTCATTACGCTTACGTGTATGTAAAATCAACCATTTGATTGCTAAAGAAACTTTTCTGTCTGGTCTAATTTGCATTGGGATTTGGAATGTTGCTCCACCAACACGTTTAGAACGAACTTCTACTTGTGGCATTACATTAGACAAACCGTCTTTCCAAATTTCTAATGCTGTTTTTTCTTCTTCTTCTCCTTTTCTTTGTTCTATAAGCTCTAACGCATCATAAAACACTTTAAAGGCTACTGATTTTTTCCCATCCCACATTAGGTTATTCACAAAACGTGTTACCAATTGATCATTAAATTTTGGATCTGGTAAAAGGACTCTTTTTTTCGCTCTTCTTTTTCTCATGTCTTTACATTAAAAAAGTTAATTAATTACTTTTTTGGGCGTTTTGCACCATACTTTGATCTACGTTGAGTTCTTCCCTCAACTCCCGCTGTATCTAAAGCTCCACGTACTACGTGATACTTTACTCCTGGCAAATCTTTTACCCTTCCTCCTCTAACTAATACTATCGAGTGCTCTTGCAAATTGTGTCCTTCTCCAGGAATGTATGCGTTTATCTCATTACCATTTGTCAATCTTACTCTGGCTACTTTACGCATAGCTGAGTTAGGTTTTTTAGGCGTTGTAGTATAAACACGTGTACATACCCCTCTTCTTTGAGGACATGATTTCAAAGCAGCCGATTTACTCTTCTTAGTTATTTTGGTTCTTCCTTTACGTACTAATTGCTGTATCGTTGGCATACTAAATTGTTACTAATTACGTTTGTATTTATAATTTATCTCTTTTTAAGAGTTTGCAAATGTACAATTATTTTCTAATTATTCAGGCATCAATAAATTATTTTTTAAAACTCAATGATTGTTCTGTCATCTAATTTTTTCGCCATACATTTAAGACGCACTAACCATTGATTTTGAACATAAAAATTACACCTTATATATACATACTTCTTTTAAGTTGTTTTTCGAGCGGAATGTATTCTCAAAAGCCAAAAGTGTATACCCTGCAAATTCTCAGCCTTGACCCTATTGAGAACTCCATTCTTTTGAACAAAAATTACCTTAAAAAATTCGACGCTAAAAATGCTGTATCAGCAGAAGCCTATCGCCTTCTTTTTACCTTAAAAAAGAACGGATTTTACACCGCCACAATTGACAGTGTCACAAGACAAAAACAAGCGTACAAAGCATACACAAACCTCGGAGCGAAAACAAGTAATGCACGCATCAGAATAAGTGATAATTCAGACCTTGGCTTTTTAAACGCTAAGTACGTAATACGAAAAAACTACATTGAACTAAAAACGAAAGAGATTCCTGACTTACTACAAACCTTGAGCAATCGCATGAGTAAAAAGGGCGGGTCATTTTCTAAAACAAAACTGAAACACATTAATATTAAAAACAACACACTCTATGCCGACCTGTTTATTGAACAATCAAAAAAGAGACGGATTGATTCTGTTATTATCAAAGGCTATGAGAAATTTCCGAAAAATTACTTGAAATACTTTTACAAACTTCATAAAAACACCATTTTCAATCAAGAGAAACTATCTGAAATTTCGAAACAAACAAGCTTATTGAAATTTGTGAGCGAAACAAAATCTCCCGAAGTTTTATTTAGCAAAGATTCTACCTTATTATATATATACCTAAACAAAACAAAAAACAACAGCTTTGATGGCTTGGTCAATTTTTCATCCAACGAGAATAACAAAGGAATTGCTTTTAGTGGCTATCTGGACTTCAATCTCACCAACATGTTTAATTATGGAGAAGAAATAGCGATCCACTGGAAAAACACTGGAGAAGAGAAACAGTTTTTGAAAATCAACATTAAAGCTCCTTATCTATTTAACACGAAGGTAAGTTCAGAAGCTTCTTTTAGTATTTACAGGCACGACTCCACCTTTTTGAGTACAACATCAACAATCCGTCTTTTACTTCCTCTAAACAATAAACTAATAGTAGGCTTAAGCTATGATTCTGAAACATCCGAAAATTTATCAAAACAGCTTGACAATACTATTGAAACTATTGAAAATTTTAACAACAACTTTATTGGAGGGCAATTAAAGTATCAATCACTCCATAAAAACCAATTCAATATAGAAGCCTCTACTTTATTCGGAAAAAGAAATGCACATACAGAAAACAACACCCAATATAAAATAAATTTTACTTCGTCTATTTTCTTACAGTTAAATCACCGTCTTTTTCTTCTTCTAAAAAATAATACAGGATATTTGAATTCTAAAAGCTACCTACAAAACGAACTCTATAGAATTGGCGGCACACGCAGTATTCGGGGTTTTGACGAACAATCTATATTCACATCTGCCTATTCTTTTATAAACAGCGAATTTAGACTCTCAACCCAAGAGAAGTCTTATATATATAACATTTTTGATTTCGGCACCTTTAAAAATCAACACAAAAGAAAAAGTATTTTCAGTGTTGGACTTGGATACGTATTTAAAACCAGCCGTAACTTATTCGATATCAACTATATAATTGGAAAACATTCTGAAACACCCTTAAACACAGCAAACTCCAAAGTAGCTATCAAAATAGTAACATTCTTCTAACTAGTACAACATCAACTTCTGTTTCCTTTCTCGGGCTTTAGATGCTAAATCAATGGCAATAATGCAGCATTGTCTAGAAGTACTGGTTTTACAAACAGCAAAAAGTAAACTTTTAAAAACAAACACAGAAAAAGTAGTCTTTTGATGGAATCTTTATTAATTGTGATTTTTACAAAAAAATCAGTTAACATATTATTAACAGTATCTACTTGTATATCAATGGAGATAGACAGAAAAACAAGACTTAAATTAAATTAATCATAAAATAGTTGTTGAAAAATTGGGATATTTAACTTTATTTTAAGACTTTTGGCTCAATTAATTCAAATAATTATACAATGAAAACAAAGTTTAATGGAATTTTAACGCTGTTATTGGCGTTGGTCGTGCAAATCTCTTTTGCACAAGAAAAAACTGTTTCGGGTACTGTAACTGATCAATCAGGTATATTACCAGGGGTTAGTATTCTTATCAAAGGTACCGCTACTGGTACTGAAACTGATTTTGATGGTAACTATTCTATCAAAGCTAAAACAGGAGATGTTTTAAGCTTTAGTTATTTAGGATACACTACTGTTCAAAAAACGATTGGATCTTCTAACACTATTAACGTAACAATGGTTGAAGATGCAAATGTATTAGATGAAGTGGTTGTTACTGCTTTAGGTATGTCTAGACAAAAGAAGTCTTTAGGATATGCCGTTTCTCAGATTAGCTCAGATCAAATTAATGAAAGAGCTGAAGGTGACATTGCCCGTGTATTGACTGGAAAAGCTTCTGGTGTAAACATACAAACACAAAGTGGTATGGCTGGATCTGGAACAAGCATTATCATTAGAGGACTAAACTCTTTTAGTGGAAACAATCAACCTTTATTTATTGTTGATGGTGTACCATTTAGTGGTGACACAAATTCACAAGGGAATTTTGTTGATGGAAACAACGGATCAAGTCGTTTCTTAGACATTGACCCAAACAACATTGCAAATGTAAACGTTTTAAAAGGTTTAGCTGCAGCCACATTATATGGTACTGAAGGACGTAATGGTGTAATCATCATTACTACTAAAGCAGGTTCTTCTTCAAAAGGAGGTCAAAAGAAAACTGAGATTACAGTTTCAAGTGCTATTTTCGTAAATGAAATTGCTTCTTTAGCAAACTACCAAAATGATTATGGTGGAGGTTTTGATCAAGCTTTTGGTTGGTATTTCAGTAACTGGGGACCAGCATTTACAAAAGGAGGTCCAGGTGGATGGGGCAATAGCTCTTCTATAAACGGTACAAGTTCTGGTACTGCTGGTTATCTTGTACACCCTTACCTTACTGCAAGTTCATTAGCTCAGGGAGGTTATGTTGACTGGGTTGGTTTAGGATTGATTGATCCTTTATACGAGTGGAAGCCTTACGATGCTGTAAAAGATTTCTTTAGAACAGGAATTGTAAAATCTACAAACATCAATATTCGTTCTGCATCTGATGATGGAAAAATATCATTTAATGTAAACTACGGTAGTCTTAATGACGAAGGTTTTACACCAGGAAATAGACTTCTACGTAATACCATTAGTATGGGAGGTAGAGCTAAATTATCTAACAAGTTTACCTTAGGTGGTACTTTAAATTACACAAGAACAGACTTTAAATCACCTCCTGTATCTGCAAGTTATGGTAGTAATGTAGGTGGTGAAAATGCTTCTATTTTTGGAAATTTATTTTACACGCCTAGAAGTATTGACATGATGAACTTACCTTATTCGCATCCTGTTACTGGAGGATCTGTATATTACAGACAAAGTAATGGTATTCAGCATCCACTTTGGACTGTTGCTAACGCAAAAACTAGCCAGTTGACAAACAGAGTATTTGGAGGTTTAAATCTATCATACGCTATCAATGACAATTTGAACATTGGTTATAAATACGGTGTCGATGTATATAGTGAGAACAATGTGAACGCTTCTAATAGAGGAGGTAAAACAGGAAGTCTTGCAAATAAATCTGGAGTTTATGAAACTTGGAATAATACCAACATGATTCAAAATCACAACATCTCTCTAACAGGTTCTTATACCTTTAGTGAAGATCTTGATGTTTCTTACGTATTAGGTGCAGAATCAAAAAGAGAAGAATACAACAAGGTAGGAGTTTCAAGTAATGGTCAGCAAGTTTTTGGAGTATTAAGACACTTCAATTTTGCAAACCAAAATGAAATGGAATATACTAGTGCAAGAAACATTTTAGGTTTGTATGGTCAAACTGAAATAGGATTTAAAAAATTCGCGTTTTTAACACTTGCCGCTCGTAAAGACTGGGTATCAAATTTAGCAGAAGCTAACAGATCGATTATATATCCATCTGCAAGTATCTCTTTTTTACCTACACAAGCTATTGAAGAACTTCAAGGAAATTCAGTTCTTAATTTCTTAAAATTAAGAGCAGGGTATGGTACATCTGCCAACTTCCCAGGAGGATATCCAATTGCTTCAACTTTAAATTTAAATACTCAATATTTCCAAAATGGAGATGGTGTTGATGTGGTTACTAACTCTAGTGGATCTACATTAGGTAACCCAAATCTAAAACCAGAAAGAATTGATGAATTAGAATTTGGTGTAGAGGCTAGAATGTTTAAGAATCGTTTGAATGTAGAGGCTTCATTATACAGAAGAACTACTAAAGATTTGATCGTATACAGACCATTAGATCCATCAACTGGATTTACAGGAACGAATACAAACATTGGAAAAATTAACAATGATGGTATTGAGATTGATTTAGATTATGATATCTTTAAAAGTGATGATAATGGATTTAACTGGAATGCTAGTTTTAACTGGGCTACCAATAAAGCTGTTGTTAAAGATTTAGGATTGGATACAGACATTGTTGTATTTGCTGGCTTTAGTAGCCGAGGTAATGCTGCTATTGTTGGAGAATCTTTAGGAACTATGATTGGATCGGCAATAGACCGTGACGCTAATGGGAATCTTAAAGTAAATTCTTCAGGTAGTTACATAAGTAAACCTGGAAATAACATCATTGGAGATTCTACTCCAGATTTTACATTAAATTACGCGAACTCTTTTTCTTATAAAAACTTTACCTTATCAACTCAGTTTAACTGGACTCAAGGTGGAGATATTTATTCGCAAACAATTCAAACATTGTTAGGTAGAGGGGTAATTAATGATGATGGTGTTGATCGTGCAAATTCATTTATTTTGCCAGGAGTAAATCCTGCAGGTCAACCTAACACAACTCAGATCAACAACTCTACGTACTACTTTAGTAATGTATTGTATGGACCATCTGAAATGGGAGTATATGACGCTACTGTATTCAGATTACAAGAGCTATCATTAAGCTATAAATTCACAAAAGAAACATTAGACAAAACTCCTTTTGGAGCTGTTAGTTTTACGTTGTCTGGAAACAATTTATGGTTTTATACACCAAATATGCCTCAAAATGCTAACTTTGACCCGAATGTTGCTGGGTTAGGTGTTGGTAATGGTAGTGGTTTTGAATACTTAAACGGTCCTAGTGCTAGGAAATTTGGTTTAAGCGTTAAAGCTTCATTTTAACACGTAAATTTAATAGATAACATATATCATGAAAAAAATAAATAATATTTTAAAAATAATGGTGGTACTGTTAGGGGTAATTTCATTTACCTCGTGTGAAACCACCGAATTGGATCTAACTCAAAATCCGAATGCGTTAAGTCCAACACAAGCAAGTCCTGATTTTTTCCTTAATGGAATTCAGGTTAGTTTTGCAAATTTTGTTGAGTCATTTGGTTATACTGGAGGTCAGTTAACTAGAATGGATCAAATGTCAGGATTGCAATATGTAAATGCGTATGGACCTGGATCTTTTAACTGGAAATGGAGAACTGCGTATAGTACTCTTATGAAAGACATTTCTTTAATGAATGCTTTGGCTATAGAGAAAGGTATGAAGAATCATGTCGCTATGGCAGAAGTAATGCAAGCGTATGTACTATTTACATTGGTTGACTTCTTTGGAGACGTTCCTTATTCTGAAGCAATTGATAGCGAGAACTTAAGCCCAGCTGCAGATGATGGAGCTAGTGTTTATGCGGCAGCTTTTGCGTTATTAGACTCAGCTATTGCTGGTTTTGATGCTACAGCTCCAAAACCTCAATATGATTTCTTTTACAATATGAATTGGGACAAATGGAAAAACGCAGCGAATACACTTAAAATGAAAGCGTATATGGCTTCACGATTGGTTGACGGTTCTGCTGTTAGCAAATTCAATGCGATTGTTTCCTCTGGTAATTATATTTCTAGTACTGCAGAT
>Ga0209035_10000152_pt1 | contig 27617 bp, 30 predicted proteins | sample MarorgKNORR_S2LV_6_FD_188220 | JGI IMG/M metagenome (GOLD analysis project Ga0209035, IMG submission 188220) | Marine microbial communities from the Southern Atlantic Ocean, analyzing organic carbon cycling - AAIW_A/KNORR_S2/LV (SPAdes) (version 2) | ecosystem: Environmental > Aquatic > Marine... | reverse complement strand
TATTACGATACTGAAACCCATGCGCTCACCCCCGAAAATGTTCACTTTTTATACTTTATTAAAGATGAATTGATGCCGTATTTACAAAGCACTTATAAGACTGCGCCCTTTACAACCCTTATTGGCGAAGGAGCCGCTTCAAATAGCATTCGCGCTTTTTTAAAGAAAGAAGAACCGTTGTTTAATGCCTATATCTGTATCAACCCGAACTTTTCTCCAATAGCCGGACAAGAAGTACACAACTACCAATTAAACAACTTAGAAGCGATAGACAATACCTATTATTTCTACACCAATACATCGCCTTTTTTAAGTACTGGTAAAAAAGCAGCTGCGGCAGACATTCAAAAAGCGATCAATGAGGTAACAACAAAGAATTTTCATTTCTTATTTGACGAAATGAGCACTTCTCCTTCTGCCTTATCAGCCATGAGCGAAGCCATACCAAGAGCGCTTACCCATGTTTTTCAATTGTATGCAGGAATTACCAAAAAAGTGTTTGAAGAAGAATTAAAACTATTGTCTCCGCCAGAAGTTATGGCCTATTTAGAAAACAAGTATTTAGATATCGATTATCTATTTGGAAGTAATTTAGGGATTCGAGAACGCGACATCTATGCGATTGAAAGCCTGATCATCGACAAAGACAATGGCGACTACCTCAAAGATTTTGGGAAGATGATTTTAAACATCTACCCCAGCTCTCCTTTAGGAGATTACTACATCGGTTTGTATTACGAAACTGGGAAACGCTATAGCAGAGCTGCAAAGCACTACAAGGTTGCTTTTGGAAAAATGAACCCTTCAGACCCGAACGCTGATTTGTTTTACGAAAATATTGAACGTGTAAACGCGTTGGAAAAAGAGTAGACTGGTTTATTCTTCGTCTTCTTCTTCCTGTAAAGCATCCAGCAACACAATACGATCGTCTTCAATAACAATCATTTTTTGTTTGTACAGGCTTCCTACGGCACGTTTAAATGCCTTTTTACTCAGTTGTAATTGAAACTTGATGGCTTCTGGAGAACTTTTATCCGTTAGCAACAACTCTCCTGTGTTTTCTAGGGCAGTCAATATGGTATCCACATCACTTTCAATCACTTGTCGGAATCCTTGCGGACGCAATGCGATATCGATCTTACCGTCTTCACGAATTTTCTTCACATACCCATCAACGGCCATGTCTTCTTCTAAGTCTTGAAAAATCTCGTTGTTGTACAACAGACCATCAAACTCATTCTCTATAAAAACCGCATGCCCTAAAGGTGTTTTTTCTTCAATAATAATCGCTACTTTATCTCCTTCTTTAAAAGGGTACTCAGGAATCACTTTTTCTTGCGGAGTCTCTTCTTGTTGATTTTCTGCCTGTTGGTGTGCTTCTTGTTGGTGATCTTCTTGCTGATTTTCTTCGGGTAAATTATCTTCTTGTAAGTCCATTTATATGCTTTTAAAATAGTCTGCTAAGACTACATCATTCAAATCTTTTGTTGTAAACACTTCTAATATCTTAGGTTGTGCTCCTTGTTTGTAAAAAGTAGCCAATGCATTTTGTAAACTCATTGCATCGTCTGCGCTTTGGTAGGCAAAATTATACATTTTACTTAAGTATTCGGCAGTGAATTGGTGCGGAGTTTCAAAATAAGACAAGGCATTGGTTGTTTTCGGTCCTGGAATGCATCTAAAAATACCACCTCCCGCATTATTAACTACTATAATTCGGAAACTTGAAGGAATGTAATTATTCCACAAACCGTTGCTGTCATACAAAAAACTCAAATCGCCCGTAAGCAATACCGTAGGTGTTTCAGACGCAACAGCTGCGCCAATAGCAGTACTGGTACTGCCATCTATACCGCTTGTTCCTCGGTTACAAAAAACAGTTAATGAGGTGTCTATCGGAAATAATTGGGTGTATCGAATTAAAGAACTGTTGCTCAATTGCAATTGACTTCCTTTCGGAATGCTTTGCAATACTTGAGCGACCACCGTTACATCGGCATGCGGTGCCTTGGCTAAAAAAGTGCGATGTCCTGCTTCTTTTTCGGCTTTTTTCTGAAGCCAGTCTTTCTGATAGCTACGCTCTTTTACCAAAGAATTTCCATCTAACTGCTTAAAAAATGCAGCCGGACTTGCCTGTATAAAATCGGACAAGCAATGGTAGGTGTCCATGGATTTTATCGCATCTATGTGCCAGTGTTTTTTTGGGGTGTACTTTCGTAAGAATTGTTTTATTTTTTTGGAAACCACCATCCCTCCTAGCGTCACTAAAAGATCGGGTTGCAATGCTTCAAATTCCGTAGCTGACAGCGAATAAATTAATTGATCTATCGAGTGCACAAACTTCGAATGGTACACATTAGATGTCGACTCTGTAAACACCAACACCGATGAGTCTTCTACCAGTAAATTGAGTGCTTCTTGCAAAGCCGTGTCCGAGGAATTCACCCCTATTAAAATCAGTTTTTTATTTGCTGAATTCCATGCTTGCTGAAATTTTTCTTGCTGAAGACCGGAAACTACCGACGTTTTTTGCTTCGGAGCATGGAGTGCTTCGTTCGTTAGTAGTGCTGAAACTTCTGGATGCCTCTCGGCAACGGTTTCATACAATGGCTCGTCAAAAGGCACATTAATATGTACAGGCCCTTTTTGTACAACAGCAGCTTGCAACGCTTTGCGAAGCAGCGTATTGCTTGCTGTTATTGTGGCGTCTACTTCTAAATTTACTGAATACAAGACGTGGTTTTCAAACACATTTTGCTGACGAATCGTTTGTCCGTCCCCAATATCTATCAAATGCGCAGGGCGGTCAGCTGAAATAACAACCAGTGGGATATTGCTGTAAAAAGCTTCGGCAATTGCGGGGTAGTAATTGAGTACTGCAGAACCCGAAGTACATACAATCGCTACAGGTTCTTGTGTTTGCTGCGCCATTCCTAAAGCAAAAAAGGCCGCACAACGCTCGTCTACAACACTGTAAGAGGTAATCTTTGAATTATTTGAAAAATCAACCGTTAAAGGGGCGTTTCTAGATCCTGGAGAAATAACAACGCGTTGAATTCCGTAACGGCTACAAGTGGCAACAACTAACTGAGCTAGTACTTTATTTGAATGCATAAAAGTGAACAACGCGTTCTTACAGCGTTCTTGAAGTGTTAAAGTTATTGACTTGCTTTTTGGTGGTCTGCTAAAAATTGCGCCAGACCACTGTCTGTTAGCGGATGCTTTAACAAACCTTCAATGGCTTTTAAAGGTCCCGTCATTACATCTGCACCCAACTTGGCACAGTCTACAATGTGCATGGTATGCCGTATAGAGGCTGCTAAAATCTGTGTAGCAAACCCATAATTATCATATATCTGACGAATTTCAGCAACCAAATGCAAACCATCTGCAGAAATATCATCCAAGCGTCCTACAAAAGGAGACATATAGGTAGCCCCTGCTTTTGCGGCCAACAAGGCTTGTCCGGCAGAAAACACCAAGGTAACATTGGTTTGAATGCCTTTCTCTGTAAAATACGCACAGGCTTTAATGCCGTCTTTTGTCATCGGAATTTTCACCACAATTTGCGGATGCAGTGCTGCCAAGGCATTACCTTCTTGTACCATGGTTCTAAAATCGGTTGCAAGTACTTCTGCACTTACAGGCCCTGTAACCAGGTCGCATATTTTCTTGTAATGATTGTTGGTGTTTGAAAAACCGGTAATGCCTTCTTTTGCCATCAAAGAGGGATTGGTGGTTACCCCATCTAAAATACCCAAGTCTTGGGCTTCTTTAATTTGCGCAAGATTGGCGGTGTCTATAAAAAATCTCATATGTTCTTTTTAGTAGGTACCACGCAATATGCATCATTTTATTTTACGAACGACTACAGGCGGTGTACTCTACGAATTTACAAATATTTTAGGAATAAACAGGAATAAGAAGGAACGGAGTTTACTACAAGTTTTTTCGCCTGCAAACAATACCGTATAAAAGAAGTGGGTTTTACTTTTGACTAGAATCTTTTTTTAAGCGCTGCTTCTCAAGTCTTATCTCTTATCTCTTAGCTCTTTGGTCTAACAGCGCAGCGGTCTTGGTTCTTTACTCTTTGGTCTTGTATCTTACGTCTTTTTTCTAACAGCGCAGCGGTCTTGGTTCTTGATATTTAATTTTAGGGCACAAAAAATGGCAAGCTACCTACATCACACCGCTACAACCAAGTACTCTTGCTGCGTTCCCGCCCTGGGAGATTCCGAGGGAGCTAGTTGTGTAGGACTTGCCGCTGCAAATTTACAAACCTTTTTTAGGCTGCACAATCTTTTTTTGCTATTTTTACATAGGTTTTTTCACCAATGTATCGGTTTTTCTTAGGAAAGAAAATCACAGTCAGGAGTTTAAAAACAACATTAAAAACTCATCTTATGAAAACAATACACACGCTATTCTTGCTTTGTTTTATCCTGTTTTTAAGCTGTACCAAACAAGATGATGATTTAAGCTACCCAGATTGTTTGCAAGAAAGAATAGACTACATTGTAGAAGAAGAGGAAGTTTCTACCGTTAGAAGGCGTATTTTAAAATACCATTATAATAATAACAATAACAGGTACGTGTATGTACTTACTGCTAGAAGCCATGTTTCAGATGAAGGAAACCATGTAATGGATAAAGACTGTAATACCGTTTGTAATATTGGGGGGGCTGGGGTAATGGTTGCGAAAACTGGGACGATGCAGAGCTCATTGGAACAGTGTGGATAGACCCTAGGTAAAGAAGAGAAAGTAAAAAATTCTACGTAAAAATTAGCAGCAACCACTAAAAACTCATCTTATGAAAACAATACACACACTATTTTTGCTTTGTTTTATCTTGTTTTTAAGCTGTACCAAACAAGAAGATGATTTAAGTTACCCAGATTGTTTGCAAGAAGAAATAGACTATATTTTAGAAAATGAACCTGTTGCAAGTTTTAAAAGACGTATTTTAAAATATCGGTATAACAATACGTATGTATATTTACTTTCTCCTCCAGATGCTATTGATGCTGCCAGTCGAGTAATGGATAGAAGTTGTTATACATTCTGTAGTATGGGAGGGGGCTGGGGCAATAGCTGTGAGAACTGGGACGATGCAGAGCTCATTGGAACAGTATGGATAGACCCTAGATAAAAGAGGGGTTTCAAACACCTACCTAAGGAATTTAGCTATATATTTGTGTAACATTAAAAAAACAAACAACAATTATGGAGAATCAAGTAAGTAGTAAAAGTATTATTGTAAACACAGGAATCCAATTTGGAGCAGCCGGTGTACTCGTTAGCGTTGCCTCTTATGCCATGGGCGCACACTTAGACCCGCATTGGTCTGTACAAGTTATTTCTGTTGCGATGCTTGTTGGTTTTCTTGTTTTTGGTATCAAGAAATTTAAAACAGCCAACGGCGGTTTCTTAACCTTTGGACAGGCGGTAAAAGTTGGGGTAGGTATTTCTGTATTAGCAGCGCTTGTTAGCGTAGTATACAACTATATCTTCACCTCATTTATAGAGCCAGACTTCATGAATCAATTGATTGAAGTACAAAACCAGAAATGGGTAGAGCAAGGGATGACCGAAGAGCAAATTGAAGCTTCGAATGCAATGATGGAAGGGTTTCAAAGTCCACTCCTTAGCTCTGCAGTAGGAATTATTGCAAGTGCTTTCTTTGGTTTTGTTGTGTCCGCTATTGCTGGAGCCATCCTTAAAAAATCACCTGAAGAGCAGTACTAGTTTTAAGAAATTTTTATACAATACAAAGGTAAAATGTCTCCGGATGTTTTACCTTTACCTTTTTATACCAAACACGTTAACTATACACGTATGAATGTATCGGTTGTTATCCCGTTATTAAACGAAGAGGAGTCTTTACAAGAATTATACCAGTGGATTGCAAGAGTTATGCAAGCTCACCACCTTTCGTACGAAGTGCTCTTTATAGACGATGGAAGTACCGATGCTTCCTGGCAAATAATTAGCGACTTAGCCCAACAACATGCCGAAGTAAAAGGCATTCGTTTTTCTAAGAACTACGGGAAATCGCAAGCTTTAGACGCTGGCTTTCAAGAAGTAACAGGAGACGTCATCATCACCATGGACGCAGATCTACAAGACAGTCCAGAAGAAATTCCGGAAATGTACCAGATGATTGTCAACGACAATTTCGATCTTGTTTCTGGGTGGAAAAAGAAACGATACGACAATGTTATTACCAAAAATATTCCGTCAAGGCTATTCAATGCGGCAGCCAGAAAAACATCTGGCCTGAGTTTACACGATTTCAATTGTGGCCTCAAAGCATACAAAAAGGAAGTAGTAAAACAGATAAAAGTAAGTGGCGAAATGCATCGTTACATTCCTGTACTCGCCAAAAACGAAGGATTTACAAACATTGGCGAAAAAGTAGTACAGCACCAAGCACGTAAATACGGAGTCACCAAATTTGGAATGAGCCGCTTTGTAAACGGTTTCTTAGATTTAATTACCATTTCATTTTTGTCGAAATTCGGCAGAAGACCCATGCACTTTTTTGGTTTGTTAGGGAGTAGTATGTTTTTCTTTGGCTTTTTATCCGCAGGGTATATTGGCGCACAGAAATTATACAACCTCTCTCAAGGAGTCAGCAGCATTTTAATAACAAACAACCCCTGGTTTTACATTGCACTCACCGCCATGCTTTTAGGAACTCAATTGTTCTTAGCAGGGTTTATTGGCGAGCTGCTTGTGAAAAACAACAACCAGCAAAAGCAATACAGCATCAAAGAGACTTTACTGTAAAAAAGAAGAAACAGAAAATGAATACCATCATAGAAAAAGCAACACCTTGGCTCTCGGCGCCTTTCGACAACGAAACACAGCTAGAGATACAACAATTAATAGACAGTGCGTCAGACGATTTGGCTGATCGATTTTATAAAGACATGGCTTTTGGTACCGGCGGAATGCGTGGTATTATGGGCGTAGGAACCAACCGTATTAACAAATATACCTTAGGGAAAGCCACACAAGGATTGAGCAATTACCTGCAGAAATCCTTCCCAAACAAAGCACTAAAAGTAGCCATCGCTTACGATTGCCGACACAACAGCAAATCGTTTTCAAAATTGGTAGCGGATGTGCTTTCTGCAAACAACATACAGGTCTTTTTATTTGAAGACCTACGTCCTACCCCAGAACTCTCTTTTGCGGTAAGTCACTTACAATGCGATGCAGGAATTGTACTCACAGCCTCACACAATCCACCAGAATACAACGGATACAAAGTGTACTGGAACGACGGAGGGCAAATTGTACCCCCACAAGATGCTGGAATTATTGCTGAAGTGAATGCTTTGGAATTTTCAGAAATTAATTTCAATGCAAATGAAGAGCTTATCACTTCTATAGGAGCAGAAATAGACGAAGCTTTTTGGAAAGCATCGCTTGCCAACGGGACTTTTGCACTTAAAAACCGAGCCGATTTAAAAATTGTATTTACCTCCTTACACGGAACTTCTATTACTTTAATTCCGGAAGTACTCAAAAGAGCCGGTTACAGCAACGTACAGGTGGTGGCTGCGCAAGCAATACCTGATGGCGATTTCCCTACAGTCAGTTCTCCAAACCCAGAAGAACCAGCAGCCTTACAAATGGCGATTGATTTGGCCAATGAAACCAATGCCGACATTGTTATTGGAACGGATCCTGATAGCGACCGTCTTGGTATTGCTGTAAGAAACCTCGCTGGAGAAATGATTTTGCTAAACGGAAACCAGACCATGAGTGTGATGACCGATTTTTTAATCAAACAATGGGAAAAAGTAGGAAAACTAAATGGCAATCAATTTATTGGTTCTACCATTGTCTCTACCTCTCTTGTAAACGAAATAGCAGCAAGCTATGGCGTAGAAACAAAAGTAGGTTTGACAGGTTTCAAATGGATTGCTAAAATGATTCAAGACTTCCCTGCTCAAGAATTTATTGGAGGTGGCGAAGAAAGCTTTGGTTATATGGTGGGTGATTTTGTGCGTGACAAAGATGCCGTTACCGCTGCACTCTTGGCGTGTGAAATTGCCACAGATGCACAAAACAACAGCAGCTCTTTTTACCAAGAACTCCTTCAACTTTATACAAAGCATCACTTTTACAAAGAACACCTCGTTTCTTTGGTGAAAAAAGGAATGGATGGCGCTGCACAGATTACACAAATGATGTCAGATCTACGCAACAATCCACTAAGCACCATAGACGGATCTCCAGTAACACGCCTTTGCGATTACCAGAGCGGTGTAGAGAAAAATCTTCAGACAAACACAGAGACTAGCATGGAAATACCTGCCTCTAATGTCTTAATATACCATACCGAAGACGGTACCAAAATTGCGGCAAGGCCAAGTGGTACCGAACCTAAAATTAAATTTTACATGAGCGTACAATCCGCTTTAAAAACAACAGAAGACGCTGCGCGTATAGAAAAAGAACTGGATGCAAAGATACAACGCATTCTTAGCGAACTCTCTTTATAACAAAGACTATGAACCATTTTAAAAAAATACTTTCTTTTGGATCTCCTTACTTAAAAAACGCACTACTTAGTGGCTTGTACAATGTGCTGTACGCGGTGTTTAACCTGCTTACAGTCTTGTCGTTTTTACCGGTATTGTCTATTTTATTTAAAACAGACACCAAAGTATATGACCAACCTACCTACCAAGGTATTTTCAACTTGTTTCACTACCTAAAAGACAGTTTTTATTACAACATTACACAACACGTAGCTAGCAAAGGAGAAGTTGCCACATTAGGACTTATTTGCCTGGTCTGCGCCGGACTCTTTTTCTTTAAGAACTTTTTTCGTTTTTTAGCCACATACCAACTAGCGGTTGTAAACAATGGTATTATTAAAGACCTCCAAGATGCTTTATACATCAAGGTCGTCACCTTACCTATTTCTTATTTTTCTGAAAAAAGAAAAGGAGACCTCATGTCTCGTATGACTTTGGATATTAAAACGGTGCAAACCTCTTTCTTAGCAACTTTAGAAACCATTTTTAGGGACCCAGTTACCATTGTAATTATGCTCATTACCATGTTTTCTATGAGCATGAAACTCACCCTATTTGTCTTTATTATGCTGCCTGTTTCTGGATATATCATTTCTGCTATTGGTAAAAAACTAAAAGCAAATTCAATGAAAGCACAAAAAGAAGGTGGTCAATTTTTATCGCTTATTGAAGAAACATTGACAGGCTTACGCATTATAAAAGGATTCAATGCCGAAAGCAAGATACAAGCACGTTTTCAGAAATCTACAAGCAGGTACGCACGTCTAATGACCAAAGTAACACAGCGACAAGGCTTGGCCTCTCCAACGAGTGAATTCTTAGGAGCCGTAACCATTATGGCTATTTTATGGTATGGCGGAAACTTAGTTTTAGCCAACAACAGCAACTTAGATGCACCCGCTTTCTTTACATACATTGCCTTGTTTTACTCGGTATTAGCGCCTGTAAAAGCCATTTCGAATGCCGCTTCTAAAGTACAAAGAGGCGATGCTTCTGCAGAGCGTATTTTAGAAGTTTTAGAAACCGAAAACAACATCCAAGAAATTGAAAACCCTATAGAGAAACACGCATTTTCTGAATCGATTGTTTTTGATAATATCTCTTTTAAATACGACAATGAGTATGTCTTAAAAAACTTCTCTCTTACAATTCCAAAAGGAAAAACAGTGGCGTTGGTTGGACAATCTGGAAGCGGGAAATCGACCGTTGCAAACCTCATTACGCGTTTTTACGATGTCAATGAAGGAAATATTATTATTGACGGAGAAAACATCAAACAACTTTCTAAAAAATCATTGCGCGGTTTAATGGGCTTGGTATCGCAAGACTCGATACTCTTTAACGACACCGTGGCTACCAATTTGGCTTTAGGAGCCGCAAACGCTTCGGAAGAAGCAATTATAGCCGCTGCTAAAATTGCCAATGCCCATGAGTTTATCAAAGAACTTCCAGCACAGTACGATAGTAATATTGGCGACAGTGGTAATAAATTATCTGGTGGACAAAAACAACGCTTGAGCATTGCAAGAGCGGTGTTAAAAAATCCGCCAATTATGATTTTAGATGAGGCTACTTCTGCTTTAGATACAGAATCTGAACAATTGGTGCAAAAAGCATTGGAGAAAATGATGGAAAACAGAACATCGTTGGTCATTGCTCACCGTTTATCTACCATTCAAAAGGCAGACAGCATTGTGGTACTACACAAAGGAGAAATTGTAGAACAAGGTACACACGAAGATTTATTGGCTAAAAAAGGAGAGTACTATAAACTGGTTACCATGCAATCTTTATAAGGTCTTGAGGCCTAATTTTGCTCCTTTCAAAAGCATAAACTGGTAACAAGCCTCGTATTCATTCGGGATTTCACCTTCTAAAATAGCTTCTTTAATCAGTTCTTTTAAGGTTCCTATTTCTCTACAAGGCTTTAAATTGAAAGTTTCCATAATAAGCTCTCCAGAAATTGGTGGTTGAAAATTACGCACTTGATCTCTTGCTTCTACTTCTTTAATCTTAGAACGCACCATGACAAAATTCTGATGGTAGCGTTTAAATTTCTTAGGGTTTTTTGTGGTAATATCCGCTTCACAGAGCGTCATTAAATCATCAATCTCATCGCCTGCGTCAAAAACCAAACGACGTACAGCAGCATCCGTTACATCCGTTGCCAAGACAATTGGACGAGAACTCAACAAGACCATTTTTTGTACAAATTTCATTTTTTGGTTCATGGGTAAACGCAAACGCTTAAACAATTTAAAAACCATTTTAGACCCTACAAACTCATGCGCATGAAAGGTCCACCCTTGTTTTGGATGGAATTTTTTTGTGGGTGCTTTTCCTATATCGTGTAGTAACGCTGCCCAGCGCAACCAAACATCTTCGGTATGTCTTGCAATGTTATCGACCACTTCTAAGGTGTGGTAAAAATTATCTTTGTGCTTCTGTCCTGCTACTTCTTCTACGCCTTTTAAAGCGGTAAGTTCTGGCAAGAGATACTGCAACAACCCTGTTTTTTCTAACAACAGAAAACCAATAGAAGGTTCTGGAGCAGCGAGTATTTTATTGAGTTCTTCGTGAATGCGCTCTTGTGTAATAATTGAAATTCGCTTCGCGTTTTTAGTAATCGAATCCAACGATGCTGGACTAATTTCAAACTGTAATTGTGTTGCAAACCGAATGGCACGCAACATGCGTAAAGGATCGTCTGAATAGGTAATATCTGGATCTAAAGGTGTTTGAATACATTTATCTTCCAAAGCCTGCACCCCTTTAAAAGGATCTAACAAGCATCCGTAATCTGCTTCGTTTAAACTCAATGCCAACGCATTGATGGTAAAATCGCGCCTGTTCTGGTCATCTTGTAAACTCCCATTGGCAACAGCCGGATTCCTACTGTCTTCTGTATACGATTCTTTGCGAGCTCCTACAAATTCAATATCAACATCCTTGTAGCGCAACATCGCCGTTCCGTAGGTCTTAAACACTTGAACTTTTGGGGAGTTGGGTAATAAAGAAGCTACTTTTTCTGCCAAGACAATACCGTCTCCTACCGTAACAATATCAATGTCTTTTGCGGTGCCACGTTGCAAGATAAAATCGCGTACATAACCGCCAATCACATAGCTTTCTAGTTGTAATTGCTTGGAAGCTTCTGAAATAACTGAAAATATCTCACCTGAAACGGCTTCTTTGTAGTGGTTTTTTTGCATCTCTTTTTAATCTCTAATAACAACGATGGTTCCTTCTGAACTCACACGAAGAATTCTTGAAGCGGTAGCGCTTCCTTTTTCTGGCGACAAATTTACTACATAATCTACGCTCTCCAAAATTGTACTGTTTATTTCTGAAAATGATTTCGGACTCGCAACACCACTCCTATTTGCAGAGGTAGATACCAATGGCGCCCCTAATTTCTCAATCAACTGCTCACAAAACGAATCTTGCACGATACGGATCGCAATAGACCCGTCTTCTGCCAATAAATTAGCGGGAATTCCTATTGGGTCTTTGTAAATAACAGTGGTTGGCTTTATAGCTATTTCTAAGGCTTTTTTAACAACTTCTGGCACTTCTTGTACGTACTTTTCTAGCATCTGAAAAGAGGAAACCAACACAATTAATGACTTGCTTTCTTTCCGCTGTTTGAGTGCATATATTTTTGCAACTGCTGTGGCATTTGTTGCGTCACAGCCAATACCCCAAATCGTATCCGTAGGATATACGATGGTTTTACCAGCTTGTACAATCGCCAATGCCTTGTCTAAAGATGTTGCCATATAATATAAATTTATCACACGCCATTGTTCGAATAGCGGTAGGTTTCTTTTTCTTAGACAACTATTTATACCGCCACATCGTATTCGCGAAGCGCATCATTTAACGATGTTTTTTTATTGGTACTCTCTTTGCGTTTCCCAATAATTAAAGCACAGGGCACATTGTATTCGCCAGCTGCAAATTTTTTGGTATAACTTCCAGGAATTACCACCGAACGTGCCGGAATTCTTCCTTTGGTTTCTATGGGGGTTTCGCCCGTAACATCTATGATTTTCGTACTCATGGTTAGCACCACATTGGCACCCAATACCGCTTCTTTTTCTATGTGAACTCCTTCTACAACAATACATCGAGAACCAATAAAAGCGCCATCTTCTATGATTACTGGAGCTGCTTGTAAAGGCTCTAACACTCCGCCAATACCTACACCGCCAGAAAGGTGTACATTTTTTCCTATCTGTGCACAAGAACCAACGGTGGCCCAAGTATCTACCATAGTCCCTTCATCTACATAAGCCCCAATATTTACATAACTGGGCATTAAAATAGTTCCAGAAGCAATATAGGCCCCGTGTCTTGCAACCGCATTGGGCACTACACGAATTCCTTTTGCAGCGAAATCTTTTTTCAAAGGAATCTTATCGTGGTATTCAAAAATACCCGCTTCTAAGGTTTTCATTTTCTGAATTGGAAAATACAATACGACGGCCTTTTTTACCCATTCGTTTACTTGCCATCCTGCTGCTGTAGGTTCTGCAACACGCAACGCACCCGTATCTAACAAAGCAACTACTTCTCTAATGGCTTGTATGGTGGTTTCTTCTTGTAACAACGCGCGGTTTCCCCAAGCGTTTTCTATCGTTTTCTGTAAGGTTTTCATTTTTTTGTATCACACATTTAAAGGCTGAAATTAGCCTGTCTGTCTCTTGACAAAGATACATTTTTTAGACAATCTAACCACGCCTTATTTTAAATACGTATTTTTGCGGAAACAGTTTAAAATGGGCATTATTGTAGCATTGGATTTTGGAGAAAAACGCACGGGAATTGCCGTGACGGATGTAATGCAGATTATTGCTTCTGGGCTAACAACTGTTGCTACCAAAGAAGTACTTTCTTTTTTAACAACCTACACCTCTAAAGAAGACGTTTCTTTATTTTTGGTTGGAAAACCAAAACAGATGAACAATACAGATAGCCAAAGCGAAGTCTTTATTGTTCCTTTTATTGAAAAACTTCAAAAACGGTTCCCTACAATTCCAATCGAGAGAGTAGATGAACGGTTTACTTCAAAAATGGCTTTTCAAACGATGATTGATGGTGGTTTAAAGAAAAAACAACGCCAAAACAAAGCGCTTGTAGACCAAATTAGCGCAACAATTATTCTACAATCGTATTTATACAATAAATAATTTTTTAGAAAAAAGCATTCTTTGTACTTTTGCAGCCGTTTATAAAAACAAGTATTCATGATTTTACCAATTATTGCTTACGGAGACCCTGTATTACGCAAAGTAGGCGTAGAGATTACAGCAGCATATCCCGATTTAGAAATGTTGATTACCAACATGCAAGAAACAATGGAAAATGCCCAAGGTGTCGGTTTGGCAGCACCTCAAATTGGAAAAGCAATTCGCTTGTTCCTTATTGATGCGTCTCCTTTTGCAGAAGATCCAGATTTAAGCAAAGAGGAACAAACCATTCTTAGCAATTTCAAACACATCTTTATCAATGCTACAATTGTAAAGTCTGAAGGAGAGGAATGGGCTTTTAACGAAGGTTGTTTAAGCATCCCTGATATCCGTGAGGATGTTTTTCGACAAGAAACAATTACAATCGAGTACCAAGATGAAACGTTTAAAAAGCACACACAAACGCTAAGCGGTTTGGCTGCACGTGTTTTTCAACACGAGTACGACCATATAGAAGGTATTTTATTTACCGATAAATTATCGTCGTTAAAAAAACGCTTGCTCAAAAAGAAATTAGACAATATCTCAAAAGGAAAAATAAACGCCGATTATAGAATGCGTTTTCCAAATGCAAAAAAAAGATAACCCTTACAAAAGGCCACATTTAAAAAATACAACATGGAATTTAAAAATATTATTGCCGTTAGCGGAAAACCCGGATTGTTTGAAATCTTATCACAAACAAAAACAGGCGTTATTGTAAAATCGTTAACAGACAGCAAACGCTTTCCTATCACCACCACACACAACGTTAGTTTGTTAGAAAACATTGCTATTTATACTTTTGAAGAAGAAGTATCTTTGGCAACGATCTTTACAACAATTTTCGAAAAAGAAGCGGGCCCAACGGCTATTTCACACAAAGAAAGCGGTGCAAAACTGACTGCTTATTTCGCTGAGATTTTACCAAATTATGATGACGAACGCGTATACGTTTCAAACATCAAAAAAGTAATTCAATGGTACAATTTACTGGCGACTGCTAAGTTTGATTTCTCTAGCTTACAAGAGGAAACAGCAGCTACTAAAGAATAAGCCCCACACCTACTTTTTGAAAGATCTAAAACAGGGAGGAATTCCCTGTTTTTTTTAGTACTTTTATTTTTTAAAAATAACTAAATGTATCAAAGAAAAGACCAGCTTAGTGCTTTTAACAGACTGCTTGACATCATGGACACCCTGCGAGAGAAATGCCCGTGGGATCAAAAACAAACCATGGAATCTTTACGGCACTTAACCATTGAAGAAACCTATGAGCTTGCAGATGCGATCTTGGATAACGATACACAAGAAGTAAAAAAAGAATTGGGAGACCTCTTACTTCACATCGTATTTTACGCAAAAATTGGTGCAGAACAAAAAGAGTTCGATATTGCCGATGTAGCCAACACCATTGCAGACAAACTCATTCACAGACACCCTCATATTTACGGAGATGTTACGGTTACAAGTGAAGAGGATGTTAAGAAAAACTGGGAAGCGCTCAAACTCAAAGAAGGCCGTACTTCTGTATTAGAAGGCGTGCCAAAAAGCTTGCCTGCATTGGTAAAAGCAAGTCGCATTCAAGAAAAAGTAGCCGGCGTTGGTTTTGAATGGAAACAGACCTCACAAGCGTTTGACAAACTTCAAGAAGAACTGGAAGAATTGCGTGTTGAAGTTGAAAAAGCAAACAAAGAACAAATAGAAGCAGAGTTTGGAGATGCCTTATTTGCATTGATCAACTATGGACGCTTCTTGGGTATTTCTGCAGAAAATGCCTTGGAACGTACCAATAAAAAATTCACACAACGGTTTCAGTACATCGAAAAAACCATTGCCACTGCTGGTGGAAAAATCCAAGACACACCTTTGTCAGAAATGGAAACGCTTTGGAACCTTGCAAAAACAGTTTCAAAACCAACTTCTTTATGAAGGTCTTAATTATAACCGGAGGAAGCAAAGGCATTGGAAAAGCCATTGCAACAAAATACGCCTTAGAAAACTGGACCGTATTTACGATTGCCCGTAGTACAACCAACAGTACGCAATACACAGAATTGACAGCCGACTTGAGTGACCCTACACAAGCAGCAGTCGTTCTAAATACTATTTTCTCTCAGATTCAGTCTGAAAAAATATCTGAAATCACGCTCATAAACAACGCGGGCTCTTTAGGAAAAATAGCGGTTTTAGAGAACATCTCTACAGAAGTGCTTACAAAAACCATGCAGCTAAACAGCATTGCTCCACTCCTACTTTCTAGTCAGTTTATCCACTGCACCAAAAACTGGACTTGCACAAAGCAACTCATCAACATTTCCTCTGGAGCGGCAAACAACCCCTATGCTGGCTGGGCAACCTACTGCACCTCTAAGGCTGGTTTAGACATGATGACCCGAACAATTGCCGCAGAACAACAGGCTGCAGAAAATGGCGTTTGTTGTGTAAGCATCCACCCAGGAGTGGTGGCGACACAAATGCAAGAAAACATTCGAAAGACCTCGGAGAAAGACTTTAAAGACGTACAGCGTTTTATAGATTTACACGAGAACAACCAATTGTACACACCAGAATTTGTAGCAAACAAACTCTTTGAATTGGCAACTAAAGCCCAATTAAATAACGGAGAGATTATCGATCTAAGAAATTTGTAAATCTACAACTTTTGAACGCTCTTATGTACTACTCAAAAAGAACGGGTTTGTTGCTTTTTGGTATGGTTACAATATGAAAAGGCTGTGTAATCACTAAGGTTGCATCACCGGTTGCTAGTTGGGCAACAGTTACTATAATTTCGGTTTCCTGTTCCATAATTCCTGTAATATCTATAGACCACCCTCCTGTACTATGAATATGGTCAAAGACTGCTACTACTAAAACAGCACTAAAATCAATGCTGGTTGTTGTAAACGCATTGCTTACATTATTATGGGTGTTCATCTGTAATAGGAGGGCTTCCCATGCTGTAGTGTCTGTAATTACGGTATTTGTAGCATAGATATTTTCTATACCCGCCCCATACAGGTTGCCTTGTCCTATAAACGTAGGCACAAGTACCTGTGGCTCAAAAGGCAGGGGTTCTTCGTTGCTACAAGCCCATAACACCATAAAACATACGCAATACATTGTTTTTTTCATAACAGTAGCTCTTTTACTCAAAAATAATGGGTTTCCTATCCTCATAACACATGGGAATTCTTACAATGTCAAAAGGTTGGCCACGAACAGTCCACCCTGGGCTATCAGCCCAATGTGTTTTAAGAATTTTCACTACAATATGGTCTTCATGTTCTACAATAGACGCTATTTCTATTCTCCAAGGTCCTAGGCTTGGTCTTATTTCGTCAAAAACAGCCACTACAACCTCATTGTAGAAATCTATTGTTGCTTCTTCAATCAGTTCCGATTGATAAGGGCGACCTATTTGAATAACTAGAGTTCCCCATGTTTCTAGATCTGTAAGCACCCGGTATGATGCTGTAATACCAGAGTATTCATTAATGTCATTTCCTATATGAATCCTATCAATCTCCAAAGTTCTAGGGTATTCTCCGGTGTATTCTTCTTGAGTACAAGGCGGTATTACGGGTACTTCTGGCATCTCAGGTTCTTGTGGTAATATCAGTTCTTGTTGGGTGCATTGGCTAAAAAAGCAGCACAAGAAAATGTATAATACGGTGTATTTCAAAATAGGTGTTTTCATAATAATGGGTTTAAGGTGTAAAATGAACTTTGTCTCCTCCCGTTGGGCAATCTGTACAGCCTCCGGGAGGTGCGGTAATGGTAAACCATTTTCCTTTCCAATCAGAACAACCACAATCATCGCACGCACGTACTTTTATATAGACCGAGGTTGCATTGGTTAGCGGACTTACATGAATGTAAGAATAGTACGGATAAAAATAAAGTCTTTTTTTTCATAATCAGTGTGTTTTAATGAACCAGAAACAACGCTCTTTTGTTAGCTAGTGCCAACGACACTTGTTTGTGCACGTAGTTGTATTGCTGAAAACAAGTACAGAGGTAGGCCTTTTTTAGCAAGGGATGTTGTCATATAAAAGACAAAAGATGCTCTAAGATACAAGAAACAGTAGGAGTTCCCGAATTTTTAGTGCTTTTTTTGAGTTTGGCAACGAAGACCAGCTTTGTATTTCTAATTGTTATACCGTGAGAAATTTTAAGATTTGAGGTTTTTTTACATCAATTTTATTCCTAAATTTACAGTTCATACCACAGCAAATGCACAACGATTTAGGCAAGCATAGAAAGACATACAAAAAACAAGCACTGCTAGAAGAGCACTGTTCGGAAAATCCGATGGAGTTGTTTCAGCAATGGTTCTTAGCGGCCAATGCATCTGAAATGGTAGACGAGGCCAATGCCATGACGGTAAGTACTATTGGACTCGACGGATTTCCTAAAAACAGAATCGTCTTACTAAAAAAATACACCTGGGAAGGTTTTATTTTCTACACCAATTACACTTCTGAAAAAGGAAAGGCATTGCTAAAAAACAACCGTGTTTCTTTGTCGTTTTTCTGGGCAGGGTTGGAACAACAAATCATTATCAAAGGAACCGCTAAAAAATTGGCAGCCAATTTATCTGACGGTTACTTCGAATCGCGTCCAACAGGCAGTAAACTCGGTGCTTGGGCCTCTAATCAAAGTGCTGTTGTAGATACAAGAAACGAATTAGATACAAAACTACAGGAACTTGAAACAGCGTACGAAGGAAAAGAAATTCCGAGACCAGCGCATTGGGGAGGGTATTTAATTGAACCTATTTCCATAGAATTTTGGCAAGGAAGACCTAATAGAATGCACGATCGGATTCGTTACACACTTGCAAAAGATTTTTCTTGGAAGATAGAAAGACTTGCTCCTTAATTTTTATCTTTACAACGGATTAAATTCATTGCATGAAGAAACTTTACATTGTTAGACACGCCAAATCTTCTTGGAAATACAAACAGGTAAACGACATGGATCGCCCGTTAAAACAACGAGGAATTACCGATGCCCATTTGATCGCAAAACAACTCGCTTCAAGCATTAAAAAACCGGACCTTTTTATAACAAGCAGTGCCAACAGAGCCTTGCATACAGCACTTATTTTTTGTGACACCTTCAGCTACCCTCTAAACAATCTACAGATAAAAAAGCAGCTCTATAGTTTTAACGACGCATACCTTACAAAAACCATACAGGGATTAGACAATCGTTTTGATAGCGTTATTGTTTTTAGCCACGATCACGGAATCAATAGTTTTGTAAACACTTTTGGCGACAAGCCAATTGCACACGTGCCTACTTGCGGAGTGATAGGTATTCAATTTAACGAAACACATTGGAAAAACATTCAACAAGGCACCACATTTCTCACCGCATTTCCTAAAGATTTTAAATAAAGACCATGGATTTACAACTAAAAAAATACGCAGCTATAGACATTGGTTCCAATGCCATTCGTTTACTTATTTCGAATGTTATTCTCGAAAAAGACGGCAGTCCACAATTTAAAAAGTCGTCTTTGGTACGTGTTCCTATCCGTCTTGGTGCCGATGTTTTTACTGCTGGAAGCATTAGCAAAGAAAACACCAAACGCATCATAGATGCGATGAAAGCGTTTCAATTACTCATGAAAATACATGGCGTAGAAAAATACAAAGCCTGTGCAACCTCAGCCATGAGAGAAGCAACAAATGGCAAAGAAATTGCGCAATTGGTTTTTGAAAAAACGAAGGTAACAATTGATATCATTAGTGGCGAAAAAGAAGCAGCACTTATTTCATCTACAGACCTCAGTGAATTGATAGAAAATGAAGGCACTTACTTATATGTAGATGTAGGCGGCGGAAGTACCGAATTCACTATTTTTTCGAACGGGAAAATACACCAATCCAAATCTTTTAAAATGGGTACTGTTCGGTTATTAAACCAATCGAAATCTGAGAACAAACTGCTGTTTAAGGAAGCTCAAAAATGGGTAGAAACCCACACCAAAGAATTTAAGAAAATTGCTTTAATTGGCTCTGGAGGAAATATCAACCGTATTTTCAAAATGTCTGGAAGAACCCCTGGAAAAGCCATTTCGTACATTTATCTAAGTGCACAATACCAATTCTTAAAACAATTGAGCTACAAGGAACGCATTTCTGAATTGAGCTTGAATCCAGACAGAGCAGATGTAATTGTTCCTGCAACAAAAATTTATTTATCGGCCATGAAATGGAGCGGTGCACGGAAAATATTCGTGCCAAAAATTGGCTTATCAGATGGTATTATTAAAGGCTTGTTTTACAATAGGTTCTAAAAGCTACGCTTAGAGAAATCAGAAACCAACGTATCAAACAGTGCTGCATCTTTTAGGAATTCGGTGGTCATTTCCCAGAAATACAAATTTTCAAGCGCACCCAACAAGCGTGTATGGTCTTTTTCGGTAGTCAGTATCAATTTTCTTGGACTCGAAATGGCTTCAAATTTTTGCTGAATTATTTTGCAATCTTTTTTTGAAAAAGAATGATGGTCTGGATATTTTAAATGGGTATACAACACGCCTAAACTAGCTAGTTTCTCTTGTAAAGGCACTGGATTTGCAATACCTGTAACCAACAGCACTTCATAAGAAGACAAGGCAGCAGTAGGAATCTCATCGTTAGCTCCTGTAAGAATAGCTGCGTACGAAATGGTTGTGAAAAACACTTTTTGAGACGTTGTCGGCTGTAGTTTTTGCACAATCTTTTGGTGTGCTGTTGCCGGTAAATTCGGAGGGCATTTTGTTACCACAACAATAGCTGCTCGTTTTGCACCCCTTCTTGACTCTCTCAAATTTCCAGTAGGTAACAGGTAATCTGCTGAATATAAATCGCCATAACTTGTTAGCAATATAGACAAGCCTGCTTTTATTTTTCGATGCTGAAAAGCATCGTCTAACAACACAAGGTTGGTCGATGGATTTGTGGTGAGAATTTCTTGCACACCGTGAACCCTGTCTGCATCTACGGCAACTTTAACGGAAGGAAATTTCTTGAAATATTGCAAAGGCTCATCTCCTACCTCTTGAGCGCCGTGTGTGTTTATTATCTCTAAATACCCTTTTGTAGTACGCTTATACCCTCTGCTAAGAATTGCTACTTGAAATTTCTCTTGTAGCAACCGTACCAAATATTCTATTTGTGGGGTTTTCCCGGTGCCTCCAACTGAGAGGTTCCCTACAGAAATTACAGGAATTTGAAAAGCAGTGGATTTCAGAACTTGTACAGAAAACAACCAATTTCGAATCGTTGTTACCAAATCATAAATGATTGCAAAGGGAAACAGTAACCAACGAAAAAATTGTATCATTTCTTTTATTTTATATACACTTCTAATAACGTCGATTCTTGACTTGCGGTAATCTGAAAACTTTCTAGACAGGCTGGCACCAACAGTGTTTCACCCATTTTCAAGGAAGACGCTTCATTTCCAGCAGTAAAGAGTACCGTCCCTTTTACACACATATAAATAACAAAACTGTCTTTTGCTGTGTGGTCTACACATTGAGTAACACCCGATGCCAATGCGACAATATTTGTGGTGAAATACGGGCAAGACACAACAGGCATGGTCTTGTTTAGTTCTTTTTTATAGGCTGTTCTATACGAATCTTGCATCGTATAATCAATACTGTCAATTGCCTCTACAGTATGTAAAACTCTTTTATTTCCCGCAGTATCCTGACGGTCCCAATCGTAAATTCGGTAGGTAACATCTGATGTTTGCTGAATCTCTGCCAACAACACTCCTGCTCCAATGGCATGAATTCTTCCTGTAGGAATAAAATAAACATCGCCTTCGGCTACCTCGTCTACATTTAAAACAGCTAACAAGGTATTGTTCGCAACATGTTCTACGTAAGCTTGCGGACTTATTTTTTCTTGAAAACCAACAATAAGGTTTGCTTTTTCATCTGCCTGTAGCACATACCACATTTCTGTTTTACCAAAAGAATTGTGGCGCGCTTTCGCCAAAGCATCGTTTGGATGCAACTGAATACTCAAAGCCTCTTTGGCATCTATAAACTTAATTAACAACGGGAAATTATCTCCGAAGCCCTCATAAACTTTAGTGCCTAAAAATCCGCCCTTATAGGTTGTAATCAATTCTTTGATTGTTGTTCCTTGCAAAGCACCATTCGCAACCACAGAGGTGTCTCCTGGCACATCAGAAATCTCCCAGCTCTCTCCAATGTTTTTTTTAACAGATGATTTATCTAATAATTGCATCAACTTCTCTCCTCCCCAAATTTTTTCTTTGAGAATGGGTGAGAATTTAAAAAACTGAGTTATAGGCATGGTTACAATCCTTTATAGGTTACAAAATTTCTTGGCGTCTCGTAGAGAGTTATTGCCAATTCTAAAGGAGCAGCAATGTGCTTGCGTAATTTATCATAAATAACAACGGCAATGTTTTCTGCAGTTGGATTCGTATTTTTAAACGCTGGCACCTCTACGTTTAAGTTTTTATGATCAAACGATTCTTCTACTTCAGAAGCAATCAAACGTCTTAGCACAGACAAATCCATTACAAAGCCTGTAGCTGGATTTATAGCTCCGGTAACCGCAACAATCAATTCGTAATTGTGTCCGTGGTAATTCGGGTTGCTACATTTCCCGAAAACTTCGCTATTTTTTTCATCAGACCAATTGGGGTTAAACAATCGGTGAGCTGCATTAAAATGTGCTTTTCTATGTACAGTTACTATTGGCATTTTTCTTGAATAAGTCGTTGATAATATTCTTTAAATATAATGGTAAACCAGGCGGTATACTGCGCAGGGTTTTCTTCTAAATCTTGTTGTATTTCAGCCAATGGCATCCATTTGTACCCCGCTACTTCTGCTGTATTGGGTACGGGCACTCCATTGTAAGTCCCTACCAATACATGGTCTAATTCGTGTTCTGTTAAGCCATTGTCAAAAGGTGCTTTGTACACAAACCAAAAAACCTCCTCTAAAGCACATGTAAACCCCATTTCTTCTTGCAATCTGCGTGTTCCTGCTGCTAAAGATGTTTCGCCATCTCGTTGATGAGAACAGCAAGTGTTGGTCCATAACAAGGGTGAGTGGTATTTTTCAGCAGCGCGTTGTTGCAACATTAATGCACCTTCGTCATTAAAAACAAACACAGAGAAAGCCCTGTGAAGTTGTGCTTTTTCATGCGCTTCCATTTTTGGCATCAAACCAATTTGATTGTCTTGCGTATCCACTAAAATAACTTGTTCTTCAGCCATAGAACAAATGTAGCAAATTCCACTTCTATTGTTGCGGTAAAAAATTATAAAAAATTTAGAGACTGAAACGAACGAATGATCAAAGGGTGGTACTCCTTTAAAATTTACCGTTGAAAAAGAATCACTGCGCTATTTTATTAAAATCCGTCAAGACTAAACTTCACTGATTTTAATTTATTTTTTTTATCCACAGAAATCGTCCAAACCGCGTATACTTCATTCTCAAAAATTTCTAATTGAGGAACTCCCGTACTTCTACTTCCATTAATTTCAGAAATCACAAATACATCAGACATTGTACCGTCTAAGGCTACTTTTTTAGCTTTTAAAAAAGTGCCCCTTTCATCTGTTTCCATATAGCTCACCAATACTTCTTTTGAGTTCAAAAACAACACATCAACTCTACCTATAGCGTCTGCATCACTAACCTGTATTGGGGCTTCAAAATGCGCACCTCCATCCGAAGAAAAAGATAGATTTACCTTTGGCGTGTCATCTGCTCCGGTAAACCATGCCACCGAAATATTCTTTTTATTAGAAACAATTTTAGGGCCATTTACAGGACATCCTGCAATCTTCCACCCATCCTTAAAAACGGGGACTGGAGCTGTCCAGACTCCATCAATTCTTCTCGTGATATAAATATCTCTAATTTCTTTTTCACTACGATCTCTATAGACAATTACAGGGCCATTTTCTGTCATTGTAATCGCTGTCTGGCAGCAATCACAAGTACTGCTGTCAAGTTCTTTTTCATTAGAAATAACGCCTTTTTTAGATACTTCTGCAATTCGAATAGTCATTGGGTTATGATGCCCTTTAGCATCTTTTTCTACCGTATTTCTACCGTCCAACCAAGTCACAAAAAAACCACCATCAAAATTCGGAATCATGCTTACAAAACCGTGTTCTGCATGTATTCCATCTGTATTTAGTAAAAAGTTTTCTTTCACTGTTTCTCCTGATAATTTTTGAAGATTTAACACAACATCATAGGTGTATGTTCCTGTCGCTGATTTTTTTAGGTAACTTGTTAAAATTAAATTCCCATTGACTGCATTTGCGGGGAAATCTGCCCAATTAACAAACCAATCATCTCCAGAAGCTACTTTTTTAGGAGCTTCCCATTTTGCTTCTTTCAGCTGACTAAATTGTAACGATGCTTCTTTTCCTCTAATAGAAGTGACCCAAGAAAGTGTCAACATTCCATCCTGTGCCACCAGATTTGGCTCTGCAGTATGCATGCCAAATTCGAAAGGAATTTCTTGAACTACTATTTCTTTATTACCACAGCCCATTAATAGGATTAAACTACATACTAGTACTATTTGTTTCATTTAAATATCTTTTAAGATTTGAATCATTTCTTTTGAATCCCAAATTACAGAGCCAATAATTTTTTTAATTTCCTCCCCTTTTTCATTGTAAATATAGGTCGTAGGAAGTGCATATATACCCAATAGATCCATAGAGCCTGTCAGTTTTAAAAAATTAAAATCATACGCTGTCCCAGATTTAAAGTTTGAAATCTTCTCAACAGATTCATCCGAAACCAATAAAAAAACAAAATTACTTTCCTTTAAAATTTCTTGTGCTTTCAACAATGCTGGCATTTCCTTTATACAAGGACCGCACCAAGTTGCCCAGTAATTCACCAATACTTTCTTCCCTTTATAATCTGACAAGCTTACTTCTAGTCCATTCAAATCTTTATAGGTGATTGTTAAAGCTTTCGGTTTTTTTGATGCTGCTGGATGACAAGCTACAAACAGCATTATAAAAAAAGTAAAAAAAAGTTTTTTCATGTGAAGTGTTTTCACGGCAAGATATAAAAATCTTTAGCAACACTAAGAACAATTTTTCGCGTAATATTAAAGGTATTATATAAGCGCTTAGTTCAAGAATTTCTATAATAAACCGTACCTTTGCACCTCAATTTTTGTACATGAGTTTTTTAGAAGAAATACGACGCAGAAGAACCTTTGGAATTATTTCGCATCCAGATGCGGGTAAAACCACCTTAACAGAGAAGTTATTACTCTTTGGTGGCGCTATTCAAGAGGCTGGAGCTGTAAAAAACAACAAGATAAAAAAGGGTGCTACTTCCGATTTTATGGAGATCGAACGTCAGCGTGGTATCTCTGTAGCCACCTCTGTACTGGCTTTTATTTACAAAGACAAAAAAATTAACATCTTAGACACACCTGGGCACAAAGATTTTGCAGAAGATACGTTTAGAACGTTAACGGCTGTAGACAGTGTTATTGTGGTAATTGATGTAGCAAAAGGGGTAGAAGCGCAAACTGAAAAATTAGTAGAAGTTTGTAGAATGCGTAACATTCCTGTTATTGTTTTCATCAACAAAATGGACAGAGAAGGTAAAGATGCCTTTGATTTACTAGACGAAGTAGAGCAAAAATTAGGCTTTAAAGTAACCCCTATGAGTTTCCCAATTGGGATGGGCTACGACTTTAAAGGAATTTACGATATCTGGGGAAAGAAACTAAACGTCTTTTCTGGAGACAACAAGCAAACCATTTCTGAAGGAGTTGAATTCAAAGACATCAACACACCAGAATTGGATAAGCTGATTGGAGAAACTGCTGCAAACACCTTGCGAGAAGAGCTAGAAATGGTTTATGGAATTTATCCGGAATTCGACAAAGAAGCGTATTTAAAAGGCGACTTACAGCCCGTATTTTTTGGTTCTGCCTTGAACAATTTTGGTGTCAAAGAATTACTCGATTGTTTTATAGACATCGCTCCAGAGCCACAGCCTAAAAAGGCAGAAGAGCGCCTGGTAGATTCTAAAGAAGAAAAATTAAGTGGTTTTGTATTTAAAATACATGCCAATATGGATCCCAAACACAGAGACCGATTGGCTTTTGTGAAAATTGTTTCGGGAATCTTTAAACGAAATACACCGTACCTACATGTTAGAAACGGTAAAAAAGTAAAATTTTCTAGTCCGAATGCCTTTTTTGCAGAGCGCAAAGAAATTGTAGACGAATCGTTTCCTGGAGACATTGTAGGCTTACACGATACCGGAAACTTTAAAATTGGAGATACCCTAACCGAAGGAGAACAATTGCACTTTAAAGGAATTCCTAGTTTTTCTCCAGAACATTTTAGGTACGTAAACAATGCCGATCCTTTAAAATCGAAACAACTATCGAAAGGATTAGACCAATTGATGGACGAAGGTGTTGCGCAGTTATTCATCCTAGAAATGAATGGTAGAAAAGTAATTGGAACGGTAGGCGCCTTACAGTACGAGGTAATTCAGTACCGATTAGAACACGAATACGGTGCCAAATGCACCTATGAAAACATTCATGCACACAAAGCGTGTTGGGTAGCCCCTCAAGATGAAAAAAACGAAGAATTCAAAGAATTTAAACGCGTAAAACAACGCTACTTAGCCAAAGACAAAGAAGGGAAACTGGTTTTCTTAGCAGACAGTTCTTTTACCATACAAATGACACAAAGTAAATTCCCAACAGTGCAATTGCACTATACCAGTGAATATTAAAAACAACAAACAAAACCCTGCTTCGTAGCAGGAAAACACTAAAACCAAAGAAAAATGAATAACGGAATCTATGCTAAATTTAACACCTCTAAAGGGGCTATTTTAGTAAACTTAGAATTTGAAAAAACACCTGGAACAGTTGGTAACTTTGTTGCCTTGGCTGAAGGGAATTTAGAAAACGACATCAAACCTCAAGGAACGCCTTATTATGACGGATTGAAGTTTCACCGTGTAATCGCAGATTTTATGGTGCAAGGTGGTTGTCCACAAGGTACCGGAACAGGAAGCCCAGGATACAGTTTTGACGACGAGTTTGATCCAACATTAAAGCACGACAAGCCAGGAATCTTATCTATGGCAAACTCAGGACCTGCCAGTAATGGAAGTCAGTTTTTCATCACGCATGTTGCGACTCCTTGGTTAGACAACAAACACACTGTTTTTGGAAACGTAGTAGAAGGACAAGACATTGTAGATGCTATTGCACAAGAGGATGCCTTAACAAGTATCGAAATTATTCGTGTAGGTGATGCTGCTGAAAAATTTCATGCCGTAGAAGCTTTTAGAAGCTTTGAAGGTTCTAGAGAAAAACGTGAAGCAGCTGTTTTACAAGAACAAAAAGAATTGTTAGATAGCGTTGCAAAAGGCTACAACGAAACAAAAAGTGGTTTGCGTTACCAAATCTTACAAAAAGGAAACGGTACACAAGCAACCAAAGGCGCAACAGTTTCTGTGCACTACAAAGGACAATTACTAGACGGAACTGTTTTCGATAGCTCTTACAAACGCAAGCAACCAATTGATTTTGCTATTGGTGTAGGCCAAGTGATTGCAGGTTGGGATGAAGGAATTCAACTTTTACAAGTAGGAGACAAAGCACGTATGGTGATTCCATCGAACTTGGCATACGGAGAAAGCGGTGCAGGCGGAGTAATTCCTCCAAATGCTACGTTAATTTTCGACGTAGAATTGATGGCTGTTAAATAACAAATCCATCCTATAAATATTTTAAAAAGCGATCAAATTT
>Ga0209035_10000147_pt1 | contig 28190 bp, 23 predicted proteins | sample MarorgKNORR_S2LV_6_FD_188220 | JGI IMG/M metagenome (GOLD analysis project Ga0209035, IMG submission 188220) | Marine microbial communities from the Southern Atlantic Ocean, analyzing organic carbon cycling - AAIW_A/KNORR_S2/LV (SPAdes) (version 2) | ecosystem: Environmental > Aquatic > Marine... | reverse complement strand
CAGCCACATCCTCAAAAGTCGTTTGGTTGCTATAAGTATATAAAACAGGTGTTCTATTTGTATCCGTAGCAGTAAAAGATGCGGCTGAAGAAAACATTGCATTATTCAAAGTGTCTTTAATGGACTCACCAATACCCACCCACACCGTCTGCGTGTACGCCAGATCACTTGTGGGGTTGATCGTGATCACTTTTTTATCGGCATCGATCGTTGCCTCAAATGGAATATCCGTACCGTTATGGATCGGCGTCTTTAAGCGAAGAAGGGCATCCACACTGGAATCGGTGATCTCATTATTATCAACATGGCGGATCGGCTCATCAAAGGTCAACGTAATATTAGTATTAAGGGCCACACCCACTGAACCATTTAATGGAGAAAAAGTAATATTTGGAGAGACAGGGTCATAATTCCAATTGAACTGATCTGCTGCAGTATTATAAGGGCCACTTGAGTTAGAAAAACTATAAAATGTACTAGCAGCTACATCAATAGTAACTGGGCCCGCAGAACTAGGAGTTAAAGTTGCTGTATAAACTACGTCAGTCACACCATTATCATTTACATTTCTAAAATTACTTAAAGAACCATTCGATACTGAAATATCTGCTTCAATAAAAGTGAATGTATGCTCACTGGTAACGAAACTCAGAGAAAGCGTTGCATCTTTAGAACTAAACCCATCAACACCTTCAGATGCAGTAATTGCTATTGTTGGAATAGAACTAAAATAAGGATCATAAACTCTAACATGCCCTGAATTATCTGGAGTATCATTCTTTGGTGCTCCAATAGCGACTCGATCCCCATCAGCATCTATATCAACTGTCCATCCAAATTCATCCGCAGCTGCTTCACCTTCCATGTCGCCACCGACAGGTCTCCAATCGTTGTCAATATATTTATAAACACGTGCATGACCACCGTTGTCGGTTCCGCCATTACCCCTGTCATTTAATCTACCTCCAACAGCCAGATGATCACCATCTGAATCCAGTGCAACTGATGATCCAAATTCATCTCCAGCTACTTCACCATCTATATCTGAACCAATCTGAGTCCAACTTGAACCACTAAATTCAAAAACTCGAGCATGACCTCCATCGTCACTAGCATTACCAGTTTCCCTATCATTATAATTTGTTCCTGCAGCAATTCGATCACCATCAAAGTCTATAGAAACACCAACTCCAAAAGCATCGGCAGCAACTTCACCATAAATATCTGAACCAATTTGTGACCAACTTGTACCATTATATTCATAAACATATAGTGCACCTGCATCGGTACCACCACCATCTGCCAAAACAGAACCAACGACTAAGTGAGATCCATCAAAGTCAAGTGCAACCGAAAAACCAAAAAAATCACCTGCAGCTGCACCATCTAAATCTGAACCTAGTTGATTCCAACTTGTTCCATCATATTCATAAACACGAACATGGCCTCCATTATCGGCTCCACCATTACCTCTATCATTTCTTTCTGCTCCAATTGCCACTCTGGTACCTGAGCCAGAAAGTGATATTGCATGCCCAAATCTATCATCAGGACCCTCTCCATCAATGTTTGCTCCTAATTGAGTCCAACTTCCTGAACTAAATTCATAAATACGAGCGTGGCCTCCATCGTCTCCAACTCCAATACTTCCAGATCCAATAGATCTATCATTTCTATCTGCACCAATAGCAAGGCGGTTTCCATCCGAAGATATAGAAACAGCATGGCCAAAGAGATCTGCCGCTGCTTCTCCAATGATATCTGAACCAACTTGAACCCAACCTGAAGCATTATAATCATAAACTCTTACACTACCAGCGTTAGTTCCACCATCATCATTTGCTTCAGAGCCTATAGCTAACCTATTTCCATTATCAGAAATAGATACTCCATAGCCTGAGAAATCATCTTGCACTCCATCGATATCAGTAAGAATTTGTGTCTGACTAAATAGTGAGCTTGAATAGAGTAAAAGCCCTGATAATAAAATGTGTTTCATGTGCAACTGCTTAATATTCTGGAGGGAAACCAATTTCGGGTCCGGGGTCATCTCCTTGAGTAGCCTGATAGCCAAGAAATAATCCAAAACCTGATAATAAAAGTAAAATGAGTATTACTGCGGTCATTCCATATACATTCTCTATATAAAATAAAAAACTATCAATTGCATTTCTTATCTTATTCCACATACGAGCAAAAAACCCATCATTAGGAAAACGTCCTGTTGGTGGAGTTGCTCCTAACACAGGCCAAGTATATTTTCTCACGTTCATTTTCATTTCATCAATATCGTTTTTAGTACTAAACCGTACTCTCAATCCACCTGTAAGCCAATTCTCTTTAAAAACTGATTCTGGTTTATCTACTATGCTAAAATGATTTAAAATAAAATTAGCTTTTAATTCTGTAACACGAAATGTCCAAGTAATAATATGTGTAGCTTCATTCTGTAAACCAATATTTTTAGCAACCTGGTTTGACATAACGCCATTTTTGAATTCTTCTTTACCCATAATACTTTTTTCAATTTCGAAGTCAGTTAGACTGGCTTTTTCAGAAAAAATTACTTCACTACGTATCCATTCGTTTATCATTGTTGAAATTTTTTCTTGCTCAAAAGATTGGTCTAATGTGATTTCAATAGGTAAAATAAGAAGTTTTTGCACAACTTCTTTAGGCCCCTCTTTAGCTTTAACAGGATCCACTTCAATCTTAGCTGAAGCAAGATATGCAGCTGCTTTTTTAACCTCTTTATCCATGATTGAGATTATATCTCCAATTATATTATCATAATCAGCGCGGCTAATAGTTTTTGAACGTTTTACATCAATCAATTGAGATTTTAAACTGTAGACGGGTCCATTCTTCACAAGTGAACCAATAACAATATAATCGACATCTAATGATTTACCTGCTTCTAAACCACATTTAAATGTTGAGCACCCAAAAACTTTTATATTTTGTTCTTGAAGTGATCTACGCATTTGCGCTCTATTAATGATACTAAATTGATTTTTTTTAAATGAAGAGTATTCTTTCGCGAATCTATCCGTGACATCTTGCATCGTTCGATCAGGAACTCCAGTACCATCAAATTCAAGGACAGCAAATGTTTTTTTCTGAATGACGCCTTGAGCAAATGAGCTTGAAAAAAGAGAGATGAAAATGAGGGCTATATACCAAGAAGAACTTGGAATCAATAGTTTAGAGTCAAAAAATTTGTTTAATCGTATTTTAGTCATATAATACCTTAAGATTGAACCTCATTAAGTTATTACAAGTAACTTAATATAAAGACAAAATTATTTTTGATTTTTTTATTTACCTGTACTTCCAAAACCTCCTTTACCTCGAGTTGATTCAGATAGCTCATCTACTAATTTAAAATGAATTGGAGAACCATCCATTCCAACTAGTTGAAAAAGTCGTTGGCCAGGTTCAATGGTATATACTTCATTTTTAATATTATCAACTACTGCCATTATCTCACCCCTGTAACCACCATCAATTAATCCTACAGAATTACACATCCTTAGTGGTGTTTTAGCGATACTCGATCGTGGCATTAATAAATAGGGTCTGCCATCTGATGTTTCACATGCAATTTGTAAATGAATTAGTGTTGTTGAGCCTGGATCAATTATTTGTTCATTTATCGCATAAATATCTAGTCCAGCATCGCCCTCATGAAAATGACCATGATTCTCATACATTTGCTTAACTTCAGTATTAAATGGTTTAATTCTAAGATTCATAACTCAAATCCTTAATTATTTTAATTTTCTTCCAAAAAAATATATAGCTAAACTTGTTAATATTATAGATAACCCTATTATCGACTCAAAAGGTTGTTCTATAAATGTATAAAATAAAATCCAAATATTAAGTATAATAAAAATTCCAGGTGTCCAAGGATATCCCCATGCTCGATATGGCCTATAAAGATCAGGTTCGCGTTTTCTTAAGACAAAAACTCCTAGTACTGTAGCAGTTGTTGACATGATAAATGTAATACCTGTGTATAAAAGAACCTGTTCAAATGATGAAGTAAAAATAAAAAGCATAGATATCAGAAATTGCAGTATAAAACCATTTATTGGAATTTCATTTTTATTCTTTTTTGCTAGAAAATTAATAAATTGATGATCTTCTCCCATAACTTGCGTTATTCTAGGACCAATAAAAACATAACTACTAATTGTTGATAAAAGTAGAAGCGCAATACCAATTCCTATTAGGTTTGCTCCCATGCTTCCAAAAATTTTAACACCTGAAATATATCCAATCTCGACTTCACCAATCATTTCCGACATTGGTGTTGAATACAAAAATATGAAGTTCAATAAAATATAAAGTATCATAACAAATCCAGTGCTCATAAGTAAAGATTTATGAATATTTTTTTGAGGATTCTTTACTTCACCTGAAATGTAAACTGTAGAATTCCAACCAGTATATGCGTAGGATACCCAAACTAAACTAACAGCAAAACCTGAACTAAGAATAAGTGAACCATCACCAGTCATAGGGAAAATATTTATTTGTTGAGGATTTGATATAGAAAAACCAGCAATAATAAATATAATTATTAAACCGATTTTAATTGCGGTTGTACCATCCTGAATAATCGTTCCATATTTAATAGAAAAAGTATGCAGTAGGTTAAAAAGAATAATTATAAAAAAAGCAACCAATGTTGGATCAAGTTGAATGAAAACAGCTGATAGATATTTACCTAATGCCATAGCAGCCAAAACTGCAGGAGCTGAAAAACCTACCGTAGCAGAAACGAAGCCACCTGAAAAACCTATGGAAGGATGTATTATTCTTGACAAAAGATGATACTCACCACCAGAGCGTGGTAACGCAGCTGCTAACTCACTGTAACTTATTGCACCAAATAATGCTATTACGCCACCAATAACCCATAACATAAGTAATGGGAAAACTGATTGAATGTCAACTAATTGAAAACCTAAACTGGTAAATACACCTGTACCAATCATTGATGAAATAACAAATGCTGAAGCTGTCCATATTGATATATGGCGCGATTTAGAATCAGTTGTTTTCATTAATGTCCTACGCAGAGCGTATTTTAAAAGCTAACATCAACCAACCAGCAATTAACAGTACACCACCAATGGGTGTTATTGCTCCTAGCCAACGTAAACCTGAAAGAACAAGGATATATAGACTTCCTGAAAAAATAAGTAACCCTATAGATAATAAAACCCCAGGTAATTGAATTACATCTGAATTATAATGAAAACCCAATATACCAATAAGTATTAAACCAAGAGCATGATACATATGATATTTAACACCTGTTTCAAAAATTATTAAATCATCAGGTGAAACTTTATTTTTTAAAGCATGAGCACCAAATGCTCCAAAAACAACTGCTAAAGCTGCGAGGAATGCTCCAAGAACAATCCAACTTTTCATGATTGATTATTCTTGTGAATCAATGTACGAATAGGGAACGGTATTTCAATATTTTCTATTTGAAAGCGTTTATGGATACGACGAATAAATTCATCTATTATTAGATGTTGATCGCCATACTTCTTACCTCTGAAGTATACTTTTAGATCAACACTAGATTCACCAAACTGAAAATAGCGAACAACAGCAGGATTATCTTTTTTAGCGCCACTAATATCCGCAACAACAGTTGCCGCTACTTCTCGTGTTACATTAAGTACATGATCTAGATCACTTTTATAAGAAACACCAATAGCAGCTCTAATAGAAAAACTAGGGTCACCTTTATCATAATTCTTTACAATGGCGGCTGAAATCTTAGCATTTGGCACTGTAACTTCATTGTTGGTTCGTTCCATAAGAGTTGTATGTCTCCATGTAATATTTTGAACATAACCCATATAACCTGAATCTAATTCAACAAAGTCACCCGGTTTAACTTTTTGAGATAAAAGTATATGTAAACCTGCAAAAAAATCTGAAAGAGTATCTTTCAAAGCTAATGAAATAGCTAATCCTCCAACACCCATAGCAGTTAGAAGTGGTGTAATAGAAATACCAATCGACTGCAGAATAATTAAAATGCCTACCGATATAATTATGATTCGAGCAAGGTTAACAAAAATTGTAGTTGAAGGTAGCTCCGTACCTTGTTTTTCTGCCCAATAATTTAATACGCCTACTCCAATTTTTGAAGCAGCCAACGTAACTGAAAGAATAATTGCTGCTACAATAATCTTACTTAAGTAACCTAGATATTCATCATTCAGGAAAGGAATACTGCTTGAAGCAATATTTAACGAGACCAAGAAAAACCATAAAACGATATGGGACTCAATGGCATCAAAAAACACATCATCACCTCTCCAATCTGTTTTTTGAGTTATTTTTTTCAAACGTTGATGTACAAAACGTTTGAATATCCACCCAAAAATAATACCTAGAAATATTGTAACTAGAGGCATTCCATAATTCATGATATTGTTAATTAGAATTGATTTCATAATAGAGAAATTACAATTTTTAAAATTCTTTATTCATTGGTTTCATAATATAATTTATGATTAATAATTTCAATTCCATTTAAATATAATTTTACTCTTGTTGGCTTTCTATCTTTGCTAAACCACCATTCCATTCCATGCTTATTTTTATTTTTATAAATACATTCATATTTTATTGAACCTGATAAATAAAATTCACTATCTAATTTTGTGCCAACAATATATTTTTCTTCAGTTTCTTCAACCCCCGACTTATTCCATTTTCGTTCATAGAGAACTTTTGTTTCATCTAAAATTACGACACGTTTAAATCGAGCATTATCATGGTATTCAAACCTAGCAATTTCTTTTCCTCTATCATAAAATAATTCTCGTTTCAGTTCTTTTGATAATGAATAAACTTGCATCACTCCATCAAGTATGCCATCTTTATAACTTGTAATAGATGCGGGAATTCCACTTGAGTACCATCTTTGAACTTCTCCATGAAGTTCATTGTTAAGGAAAAGTCCTTTTTCCTCTGGATTTGAACTCGCATTCCATAATTCATAAGGTCCAGACTTTTGTCCAGATATATAAGTCGTCTTTTCTTTCACTTGACCAGAAATAAAGAAGGATTGTTCTTCTCCATGTAAAATATCAGATACATAATTGACTGACCTTTTTATTTGTCCATTTTTAAAATGAAATGTAGATATTCCATTTAATAAACCATTTCTAAAAAATTTGGTAGAATCTAAAGTGTTATTTTCAGAAAACCATTCCCATTTACCAATTGGAACACCAATTTTAAAAGAACCCTTTACAGATAATATTCCATTATTATACCAAGCTTCATAAGGACCATTAATTTCACCATTAACATACGTAACAAGAGAATCTAATTGTTTTTTTGTTCTATGCCATTTCCATGTTCCTGATTTTTTATCTTTATCAAAAATTCCTACTAAGTATAACTTATCATCTTTCCAGACTTTAAAGTCCCCATCTTTCAGCCCATTTTTAAAATTAATTTGTCTAGTTTTAGATTCCTTGAGATCAAACCATGTCCACTCATTGTTTGGTAGGTTCATTAAATATGATCCAGTTACTTTCTTGTTCCCATCTGTATAATATTCAACAAAGCCACCATTCTTCTTACCAGCTTTATATTCTTGATTAATTATTAATTTTCCATATACGTTATATTCAGTTTTACCATCAAGGAGGCCTCCTTTATAAGTATGAGTAGAATCTATTTGACCTTTAGTATCATAGTAGATCCATTTTCCTTTTTCTTTACCCAACTTAAATTGCCCTTTTTGAGAAACAATACCATTGGAATGAAAAGCTAAATATTTCCCATCGAGCTTTTCATTTGTTATATTTGCTTCAGATTTAATTTGGCCTTCTGAGTAATACTCTATTATTTTAACTACTTTTGCGGTAGAGCCTTCACCTTTTACTACTTCTGCAGTTTTCTTTTGATTTGATTTATAAGTATCAGTTATACGGATATTGGGTGCGCAAGCGAATATCCAAATCATTACAAATACTAATAAAATTCTTAACCACATAATTCTAAAATTAACAAGAAAAGAGCAATAAAATATCTGAAATGATTTTTATAAATTTTGATAAATATTGTTATAAATTTGTTAGCTGAAATTCAAAATATATATAAGGTTTTATAATGATTGCAGCCGTTTTAAAAGAAATTACAACAGATGAGAATCGCGTTGCCGCTACCCCTCAAACTGTAAAAGATTTGATAAAGAGTGGTTTAACCGTTCGAGTGGAATCTGGTGCTGGAGAGGCATCGTATATTTCTGATCAAAATTATAAAGATGTTGATGCTGAAATTTTTCCAGATCAAGCTAGTGTCCTCAAAGGTGCTGATATAGTATTAAAAGTAGCTCCTGCGACAAAAGCTGAAATAGAAAATATCCCTGATAATACTACATATATTTCATTATGTCAGACGACTAGAGAAGTTGAATTAGTCAAATTATTAAATGACAAAAACATAACTGGATTCTCAATGCATTTAATACCAAGAACAACGCTTGCTCAAAGTATGGATGCATTAAGTTCTCAAGCAAATATTTCAGGATATAAATCAGTACTAATTGGAGCTTCTCACCTACCAGTATATATGCCACTTTTAATGACAGCTGCTGGTACAATTCCACCTGCAAAAGTTCTTATTCTTGGAGCAGGTGTCGCAGGTCTTCAAGCTATTGCTACAGCAAAAAGGCTTGGTGCTCAAGTTGAAGCATTTGATGTTCGTCCTGAAGTTAAAGAGCAAGTGGAATCTCTTGGTGCCAAATTTATTGAAGTAGAATCAGACAATGATGATGGTGTCGGTGAAGGTGGATATGCCAAAGAAACTTCAGAAGATTACAAAAATCGTCAACAACAAAAAATAAAAGAACATATCGCTAAATCTAATTTAGTTATCACTACTGCTTTAATCCCTGGAAGACCAGCACCGCTTCTTATTCCACGTGATATGGTTGAAGGAATGAAACCTGGTTCGGCAATTATTGATTTAGCTTCTGAAAATGGTGGAAATTGCGAATTAACTAAAATGGGAGAACTCATAGAGCATAATGGTGTTAAGATAGATGGAACATTAAATTTTCCTGCAAGTATGCCAATTCATGCTTCTCAATTATATGCTAAGAATGTTTCAACTTTTCTAACGTATATGATCAAAGAAGGTATTCTAGATTTAAACCTAGATGATGAAATTATTTCTGGAGCCATGTTTATTCATAATGGCAAAGTGACTCATGAACCAACTAGTAAAGCTTTAGGAGATCAATAAAAAATGGATATGATCAATATTCTAACTGTATTAATTCTAGCTATTTTTATAGGCTTTGAAATAATCACGAAAGTCCCACCCACACTTCATACACCATTAATGTCAGGTTCAAATGCAATATCTGGAATTGCTATAGTAGGAGCTATCATTGGAACTAAAGTTGGTGGTGAAATAGGAACTTGGCTTGGACTTATAGCTGTAATTTTTGCTACAATAAACTGTGTTGGTGGTTTTATGGTTACAGATCGAATGTTAAAAATGTTTAAGCGTAAATAGACTTATGCAATACACTAATCTAGCATATGTCTTAGCAGCTGTTCTATTTATCTTAGGTATAAAAAAGCTAAGCTCACCAAAAACAGCCAGAACAGGCAATGCGATTTCATCAATTGGTATGCTCATTGCTATTATAGCAACTTTAATATCTTTTGATTTATTAGATTTTAAAATCATTGCATTAGGTATGATCATTGGTACCATTATCGGAGCAACTTTTGCAATTCGTGTTGAGATGACTCAAATGCCTCAAATGGTTGCAATTTTCAATGGTTTTGGGGGTGGCGCATCAGCTTTAGTTGCTGCCGCTGAATTCTTTACAAAATATGGTACTTCAGAACAAACTATGTTCCTTACTGGGACCATTATTTTATCAGTTTTTGTCGGTACATTAACGTTGACTGGAAGCTTTATAGCCTTTGGTAAACTTCAAGGATTTATTAGTGGTCAACCAATTGTTTTTCCAGGACAACAAATTTTAAACGCACTTCTTGCACTATCACTCTTAGGTTTAGGTACTTTTGTAACACTTACTGGAATGCAAGATATTAATATGTTCTATGCCATAATTATTATTGCAGCAGTTTTAGGCATTACATTAACTATTCCTATTGGCGGGGCTGATATGCCTGTAGTTATTTCATTATTAAATTCCTATTCAGGTATTGCAGCTGCATCTACTGGTTTTGTTCTAATGAATAATGCTTTAATTATTTCAGGTGCGTTAGTTGGTGCTTCTGGTTTAATTCTTACAAATATAATGTGCAAAGGGATGAATAGATCATTAGCAAATGTTATCTTTGGTGCAGTTGGATTACAAAATGATTCAAGTAGTGGCGAGGTTAAACAAATTAATTACAAATCTTCTACTACTGAAGAAGCTGCAATGATCATGGATGCTGCAGACAAAGTGATAATAGTGCCTGGTTATGGACTTGCCGTAGCACAAGCTCAACATGCAGTAAGAGAAGTTGCTGAACAATTAGAAGCTATGGGCAAAAAAGTTCTCTATGCTATACATCCAGTGGCAGGTAGAATGCCTGGGCATATGAATGTGCTTCTAGCAGAAGCAAATGTCCCTTATGAACAATTAAAAGATTTAGATCAAATTAATTCAGAGTTTGAAGACTGTGATGTAGCTATTGTTCTAGGTGCAAATGATGTTGTAAATCCCGCTGCTAGACATGATACTTCAAGTCCAATCTACGGTATGCCTATTTTGGATGTAGATAAATCAAAAACTGTTATTATAAACAAAAGAACAATGAATCCTGGATTTGCAGGCATTCAAAATGAACTTTTTGGTTTTGAGAACTCTATAATGGTTTTTGGTGATGCTAAAGAAATGCTTACCACGCTCCATAAAGACCTTAAAGAATTGTAATGAAAAAACTAATAAAATTACCTCTAGTATTTATGCTAATTTTTTCTACAATTAGCTTACAACAAAAAGGAAAAGAACTTATGTCAAAACAATTATTAGAAGTTGCAACTCTAGGTGGTGGATGTTTCTGGTGCGTTGAAGCAGTATTTGAAAGAGTTGAAGGCGTGGTGGATGTAGTTAGTGGATATGCCGGTGGCCATAAAAAAGATCCCACATATAATGATATAACTAAAGGTAATACTGGCCATGCTGAAGTATGTCAAATATCATTTAATCCTAGTGAGATATCATTTGAAGGTATATTAGAAATTTTCTGGCAAGCTCACGACCCTACTACTTTAAACCGTCAAGGAAATGACTCCGGAACTCAATACCGTTCAGCCATTTATTTCCATGATAAGAAACAAGAAGAAATAGCAGTGTCATCTATGAAAAAAGCTTCTAAAAATTTTAAAGATCCGCTTACTACAGAATTAAAAGCATTAGATAAATTTTATTTAGCAGAAGTATATCATCAAGACTATTTTGAAAATAATCCAAATGTTCCATATTGCACCTTTGTTATTGCTCCAAAACTTAACAAGCTTAAGAAAAAAGGTACAATTTGGAATGAATAATCATTGACTCTAATTGAGACTAGTCGATTAATCTTATGTGAATTAAAAACTGAAGATGCAGCATTTATCCTCAAACTATATAATGACCCAGACTTTATTTTATATATTGGTGATAAAAGTATAAGATCTATTAAAGATGCTGAAAAGTTTATTAAGGATGGTCCAAAAAAATCCTATAAAGACTATGATCACGGTTTATACTTAGTTCAATTAAAAGATTCTACTTCAATAGGTATTTGTGGTCTACTAAAAAGAGAAAATCTGGATTTACCTGATATTGGATTTGCCATTCTACCTAACTATAGAAAAATGGGATTTATATATGAAGCATCTAAAGCAGTGATTCAAGATGCTAAAAAAAGACTTCTGTACGATAATATAGCTGCAATCTCCTCTCCAAATAACAATGCATCTGCAAATTTGTTAATTAAACTTGGTTTTAAATTTAAAGAAATAATCAGAATAGATTCTGACAATAAACCTACTGAACTATATATTATTCAAATAGATTCATAATCTTTCATTGCTTGAACGAGTGCATTGACTCCTTCTTCAGGCATAGCATTATAAATTGATGCTCGAAAACCACCCACTGATCGGTGACCTTTTAATGTTTTTAAACCACGTTTATCACAAAATGACAAAAAATCTTCATCTTTGCCTTCACTACTAAAAATAAAAGGCACATTCATTAATGACCTATCTTCTTTTTCAATGGGACTAACAAATAATGAATTACGTTCTATCTCATCGTATAATTTCATAGCTTTTTTTAAGTTTCTATCAGCCATAATCTCAATGCCACCAATAGTAGTTAGCCATTTTAAACTTCTATTTACTGCATAAATTGCCATTACAGGTGGTGTATTAAACATAGAATCTTTTTCAATATGAATTTGATAATTCATCATGGTAGGGATAATTCTTTTAACTTTACCCAAAATATCTTTTTTTATGATTACTAGAGTAACACCTGCTGGACCAATATTTTTTTGAGCACCTGCATAAATTAAACCAAACTTAGAAATATCTAAAGGACGACTAAAAATATCAGATGACATATCTGCTACTAAATAAGAAGCTTTGTTTAAAGGAATTGGGAAGTTCTTCCACTGCGTTCCATAAATAGTATTGTTGCTTGTTAAATGCAAGTAAGTAGAATCAGGGTTTTGTTCTAATTTTTTAGGTATATGGTTATAGGTACTATCTTTAGAAGAACATATTACATTTACTTTACCAAAATTTTCTGCTTCTTTAATGGCCTTATTAGACCAAGAGCCTGTATTTGCATAATCAGCAATCTGATTTTCATTTAGTAAATTCATAGGAATCATTGAGAATTGTAGTGAAGCTCCACCTTGTAAAAACAATACTTCATATTCATCGGAAATAAATAATAACTCTCTAACTAATTTTTTAGTTTGACTTACCATTTCCATAACTAGTTCAGACCGATGACTCATTTCCATTAAACTGATACCACTACCTAAATAATTCATAGAGGCTGCAGACATTGCTTCTAAAACAGATTGATTTAAGACGGCTGGCCCAGCACTGAAGTTGTATATCTTATTCATTATTTACTTTTATAAGAGCACAAACTTAGCTTGGAATTCTTATCCATAAAAAACGAAAAAACCTCGCATTTACAAGGTTTTTTAAAATAAATTATTTTTACTAGAGAAAATTAAAATTCATGATCATAGTCTTTGTATGATTTTTAACGTTTCCCTTTTTTCATTCCACCTCGTTTGGAGGGTTTAAACCTTTCTCTCATTTCTCTTTGAACTTGACTCTTCATTTTAGGCTCAAACATTAAAAGTTTTAGTTGCTGCTGAGGTTCAAGCACACCACCAGATCTTTCAATAAAATCAATTCGTGTTTTACTTTTCTTCTTATCAATTGCACTAATTTCATTTAATAAGTTATTAACCTCGGACTGATTAATTTTATCACCACTTTTAATTTTATTATACATTGGCTCAAACATTAATTTTTCTTGACTTCTGAGCTCCATAACAACTTTTTGATGGGAGCGCATTAATGGGAAAAAGTTTTCTGCTTGATCTTCCGTTAGCTCTAATTCATCAGTTAATTTCCAAATCAACATCATTTCCATTCGCTCGCTATATTGACCACCAGGACCCTTTGATTTACCTGGCTGTGCAAAAAAATTACAGGATATTAATAGTGTTAACGATATAACAGTTTTTCTCATTCTAAACCTCCATTATTCTTTGTATCTAAAGTTTCAAAATTTATTTCATCTAAAAAAGCTAATGTTTCCCACACATCATCACTAGTCTCAAGCAAATAATCAGCAAGTTCATATACATAGGTCTCAGTTTGAATATCCATGAACTCTAGTGGTTGTAGATCAATTGATACATTTACCGTAGGATCATCGGTAAGCTGACTAAATGATGTCCAGCTAAAGAAGAGAACTACTATTGCTGCAGATAAACCATTTAAAATTCTATTGTTATTTAAAACACGTCTTTTTCTCTCAGAATGAAGTTTTTTTAAAAAAATATTTTCATCTATCAAATTAATATTTGAATTACTCATTTCTTTAATCTGTTGTTCAAAGTTCATTTTAAGAGTCAACTATATCTTTTAAGGTATTTTTTGCATGATGATAACTAACTTTAGCAGCATTCTCACTAATTCCCATTACTAATGCAATCTCTTTATAGGCCATATCTTGTCCTATTCGCATAGTAACCACCTTTCTTTGTTTACTAGGTAATTTACTAATAGCATCCCATAACTCTTTTCTTTTCCATTCATCTTCATGAGATGTATCCAAATATGCTGCTTCAGGTGCTTGGTCCAAGTGAAGTAGGTTTCGCCATTTATTACGTCTGAGATAGGTATTCGACATATTGATATTAGCTCTAAATAAGTATGTCTTAAATTCTGATTCAAATCTAAACTTTTTAAGTGCTTTATACATTTTAATAAAAACATCTTGAGCCAAATCTTCCGCTTCAACAGTATCTGATGTGAATTTGATAAAAAATCCATAAGTATCAGATAGGTGTCTTTTAACCAATATGTTAAAAGCATCTTCATCTCCACCTTGAAATTCTTTTATTAGTTCTTTGTCTGATTTCATGCATTTTCTATTTAGACACAGTTAAAGACGAAAAGTTAAAAAATAAAAAAAAGGCTATTTCTATCACATTAGAAATAGCCTTTTTAATTATATATAATAGAATAATTTTATCGCTTATCCCCGCCAGAACCTTTTTTTCTATCACCACAATGTTTTGAATACTGCATAACAAGAGAGGTATATATTTTAATGATTTCCATTTGAGTATCATCAAATAAAGCATCGATCATACTATTTCTTTCAGCAAATAAAGCTTTAAGAGCTTCATGCATATCATTTTTGGTAATCTCTTCAGCTTTCGCTTTTTCCATTAATGCTTTTTGAGCTTCATTGGAGTCTTTATTGATAGAATCTAGACCATCCTCTTGAAGTGATGTCATGGATAAAGCATTAACCATTGCATCATGACCAGCTTGTCTCATCTCTTCCATTTTTTGTTTCATTTCAAGATGCATTTCTTCAAGTTTTTCTTTCTGCTCATCTGTTAATAAAGCTTTAATTTCAGATTGCATAGCTACTTCTAAAGCTTCTAACTCAGCTTTAGCAGAATCTCTATCTAAAGAGCCATCTTTAGCTTTTTTCATTACTTCATCCATTTTTGTTTCATAGGATTCCATAATAGCCTTTAGAGATATTAGTTGAGCCTCATCCATTAATGTGGAAAGCATCCTAAGATCTAAATGTTTTTTACCTTTATCATCTTTAGGTCCTCTAGAACCTTTTGGACCCATATCTGCAGCAAATAAATAAGGTCTTGAATTATCATCCATCCATCCAAATAATTTAGCTTTTTCTTCATCAGAAAGCTCACTTTGCATTTCTGCAGATACTTTCCATAAAAAAGCAGGATCAGTTCTATGTTTTCCTTTTTTCCCATGACGATTTAAGGCATCATTAAATGCATTAATGCTACTTTTACTAAGACCTATATCGTCATTAAGACCATCTGAGAAGCCTTGTAACTCTGGATCAATTACAGTTATGGAATCTTTAGATAAGTTTTCACAACCAATCATTGCGAATAATGATAATGTGATTAATAGTGATATTTTTTTCATATTTTTTCCGTTTAGAATGATATTTATAAACATTATAAAAAAATTAATTTAATAACATACAAAGTTAAAAATAATTCAATGTAGAAGGAAGGGCTGTTATTTTTTGCTTAACAGCCCTTTATTACTAATTTATTTTAGATTATTAGCCATTTTTACCTTTACGTCCACCACGTTTTTTTGACCCACCACCCTTTTTACCTTTTTGGCTTTTATATTTCTTCATGCGTAACTCTAAAGCTTTATGTATTTTAATTATTTCAAGTTGTCCCGCTGTAAATAAAGCTTCAAGTTTTTCATTTCTACTTGAAAATAAATTCTTTAGTCCTGCTCGAAGTGACTCACGATCAATTTCACCATTCTTTGATCGTAAAAATAAAGCCTTAGAAGCATCACGTGTCTCTTGATTAATTAGGTCATATGTTACTACCTGATCAGAGGTCATATCTAAAACATCTATTTTTACCGCTCTGGTTGAATCTTTATAAGCTTGACGTTTAGCTTTTTTATCATCCTGGTTTTGTTGAACTAATGCTTTTTGATCATCTGTCAGGAGAGCATCAATTTCTGCTTTCATCGCTTCTCTCAATGGCTCTAATTGAATTTTGGCATCATCTTTTGATAGTGTCCCATCTTTTACCTGTGAGTGAATAGCTTTAAGTTTTTCTTTGTAAGAGCTTAAAATTTCTTTAAAAATTACTTTTTGATCTTCAGTTAAAACTTTAATAATTCCATCAAAACCATTCTTTTTCTTAGACTTTTTGTTTTTTGAACCTCTTTTGTTATTTCCACCAAAAAGAGGAATCTCTTTTTCATCCATTTTTTCAAAAAGAACTGCTTTTTCTTCATTAGTTAGACTATCGGCTAATTCACCAGAAACTTTCCATAAAAACCCAGGTACTTTATGCTTACCCTTGCGTCCATGTCTTTTTAAAATATCATTTAAACCATCCGTAGATGATTCACTTAAACCCAACTCTGAAGATAATTCATATGACAATGCTTGTAGTTCTTCACTATCTAGATCCGTTGATTTTGACAGCATTGGATTATCACAGCCTACTACTAGAAATAAAAACATTGATATTGGCAAGAGTATTTTATTCATTTTTAATTTTCCGTTTATTAAGTTAATAAATATTGTTTCATTCGTACTATTAGATACTTGAATGAGAAAAAAGTTAAAAAGTTTCAATAAAATAATTTAATTATCGACGAAACATTTTTTATCAAATCTAATGTATACCTAATTTAGACTATGCCATATACACACGGAAAATTTAAAGCTAATATGATTCAACATAAAGCAATTACTCATCCCCCAGGACCTATGATGATATTGGCTGGAGCAGGTACTGGAAAAACAACGACACTCATTCACAAAATTATTTATTTGATACAACATTTTAAAATCAAGCCTAAATCTATTCTTGCCATTACATATACTGAAAAAGCCGCAAGAGAATTAAAAGATAGAATTATAGCTGTTATTGGGAAAAGCGCAGAAAAAATGACAGTGTCTACTTTTCATGCATTTTGTTTTAATTTAGTAAAAGACTTTAAATCCTCTGGTGCAACGCCAATCTTATTAGAAGAAAGTGAAGCAGCATTTTTACTTCTGAATCGATTTGATGAATTGGGTCCTTTTAAATCTAGAGAGTTCCCTCGAGATCCCATTCAAGCTGTAACAAATAGTTTTATTCCTTTTTTCAACCGAACAAGAGATGAGCTAATTGAACTCAAAGGAAAATCTATAGATGTTGAATCACTTGATTCTGAAAAATGTGCGCAATTATCAGATTTAAAAAGGATATATCCAATATTTCAAAAATGGAAAGAAACCATGAATGTTGTTGATTATGGAGACATGATCCTTTCAGCATATGAACTATTAAATTCAAATACTACAATCCTTCAAAAAGTACAATCTCAATATCAACATCTCATCATTGATGAATTTCAGGATAATAACTTTGCACTCAATGAGGTTATTGGTCTAATTGCACAAAAGGAACATCAAATCACTGTGGTTGGAGATGAAGATCAAGTTATTTACAGTTTTCGTGGAGCAAGTATCCACAATATTCATTTGTTCCGAAAGCGATACAATAAACATTCAAATTATTTAGAAATTGCCTTAGAAGAAAATTTTAGATCTAATCAGGAGATTTTAAATGTAGCCAACTCATCTATTAAAAATAATATAGATCGTGTTGAAAAAGCACTTCAATCATTTAAAGGAAATGCAAATTCAAAGCCCACTTTATTTTATGGTTCGAAAGATAATCAAAATCAATTTATTATTAAAAAAATTAACGAACTTACTAATGAAGGTAAATTGTTTCATGATATTGCTATTCTTTGTCGCACTCATGGACAAGCTACAAACCTTACTAATTATCTCCAATCTTATGGTATTCCAGTTCAGGCTCGCTTTCCTCGTTTCTTTGATATTACATCAGTAAAAGATTTAAATAGTTGGTGCCAAGTAATTGGTGGTGGAAAATATAAAGATATTAGTTTTTACCGATTACTTTCGAAATTTTGTTCAGATCAAGATGTTATAAACTTTTTTAATCAATTTGATATAAAAGATTCATCCTCTCGTTTAGAATACGCTTTAATTCACTTTGAATCCAGTTCCATTAAGGGATTCAAAACCTTTTGTAAATCCATCCTTTCATTACGTGATCACCCTAAATCACAATCAGCTGAAGAGGTTATCAATTCAATTCTAGAAAAAACTAGACTACTTAAAACTTACAACCAAAACTACACTTTCGAAGATCAAGTGGCATTAATGAACACAGGACAATTCATCCAAAAATCTCAAGAATTTTCACGAAGAAACCTTAGACAAAATAAGTTGAAAGACTTTAATGTTTTCATAGAATCTCTAATGATTTCAGGGAAAATTTTTGCATCATTCCCAGAAAATAAACAAGCCTTCAATGCTGTTACCGTTCAAACCATTCATGCTGTAAAGGGTGGTGAATTTCCTATAGTATTCATTCCATATAATCGTTCTGCTAGTTTTCCGCTAAATTATCGATCAGAGAAAAAAATTAATCGTCCTCCTGATGAATGGCTTGATTATGTAAAAAATACTGAACTTTCTACAAAAGAGCATCACAAAGAAGAAGAACGACGGCTCTTTTATGTGGCTACTACAAGGGCGCAACAAAAATTATTTCTATTAGCTCCTAAGCGAGCAACCTCACCTTTTGTAAAAGAATTAAAACCAGAATTAATGGAGATTATTGAAATGGATGAATTAAGTCATACTTCTCAACCCTATTCTATTTTGAGAACTAAATATGAACAACAACTACAAAAAGCATTGATTCAAAATCAATTTGATCAAATTGAGAATTTGATCAATACCATTAAAAGAATTCATGAATTAGATAATGATTTAGATATTAAATGGGAAAATTCTCAATGGGAAACAGAGCTAAAGAATGATCTTGAAGGTGCATTCCAACCATCTGCTCCAGATCAACTATACTTATCTGCCAGTTCGATTGAAACATATCAATCCTGCCCTATGAAATATCGATTGGGACGGATCGATTCAATACCTGAGTCTCAAAGTAAACCCCAATTGGTATTTGGAAATATTATACATCGTGCCCTCCAACGGTTCCATGATCCGTCAGAAGAGCAATCAGAAGATCGTCTTTTACAATTACTTGAAGAAGAATGGGATAGTAGTGGTTTCTTTTATTCCGATCAAGAAAAGGATTTTAAACTTCAAGGCAATGAAATATTTAAACGATATTTTGCAACTATAGTAAAATCTCCTCCTCATGTTATTGCCACAGAGGAAAAGTTTAATTTCTCTATTGAAAATATTAAAATTACTGGAGCTATTGATCGAATTGACAAGACTGATAAGGGTACTCATGTGATAGATTATAAAACCAGTTCTACTACGTCTTCAGCAAAAGCCAGTATGCAGTTAGCCATTTACTCAATGTATTTAGAACAATCTAACGATCCTAAATTTGGAGGACTACCTGAATCAGCTAATTTATATTTTTTAAGAGAAGAAGAAAAACCAATGAAGTCACACCATTTTGAACCGGAAGAATTATTAGAGAAAGAAGAAAAAATAAAAGCAGTCGCACAGGGAATTCGAAACCGTGAATTTTCTCCGATAACTGGACGACACTGTGAATGGTGCGATTACAAAAATTTTATTTGTCCTGCTTGGGAGGATAATTCTAATTAATATATTTTTTCATCTGAGATTCGTTCATTACAACACGAAATCCAGTATGTTCTAAACTGGTATCAGGACTTGTTCGCATCCGTGCTGTTGATCGATAGCCTGCGCAATACTGATCACTACATAAAAAAGAACCTCCTCGAACTACACGTTTAGGCACATTTGGCTCTAAAGGGTCATGACTAGAAAATGGACCTATTGGATTTTTTCTTCTATTATTCATAGAATAAGTATCTGGTCTATACCAATCAGCCACCCATTCCCAAATATTCCCCGCCATATCATAAAGACCAATTTTGTTTGGTTTATAGGCATAAACAGGATTGGTCTTTTTAAAACCATCTGATCCAAGATTATCAATAGGAAATATGCCCTGCCAAATATTCATTTCTCTGAAATTGGTATCTTCGCCTATTTTAGCTGCATATTCCCATTGTGCTTCAGTAGGTAAACTCATGTTAGCCCATTCTGAAAAAGCTAGTGCATCAAACCAAGAAATATGAACAACTGGATGATCGTCCATACCTTTAATTGATGTATTATATCCATAAGGATGGCGCCAATTTGAATTGACTGACCATTCCCACCAATTAACATCTGAATATGGATTGGCAGGTATTGAATGATTATTAAAGGTCAAGGAACCAGGAACCAACATTTCTTTTGGCGGTAGTGGAGTACCTGGAGGTAATTGCATCATAATTTGTTCTAGAGAAGGTGCATATTCTGCTGTGGTTTTATATCCACTATTATTTACAAATGCTGCAAATTGTATGTTCGTTACTGGTGTTTCAGACATCCAGAATCCATCTAAAAAAATTTTATGAACAGGTTGCTCATCTTCATGAGCCATTAAATCGTTACTTCCCATTTTAAACGATCCAGTAGGAATCCAAACAAATGGTATCTGCATATTACTAATTATAACAACTACACGTTTTGTATTTGAATCAGAACTACAGCTAAGGATAATAAATATTAGTATAAATTTTTTTATCATAATGTTTATTTAATCTAATGCAAAACAATAATTGAACGAAACTGAATGAGCAACTTTTTTCTGTTTCATTTATCTCCTCTCATTTAAATTAACGTTACATGATTTCACAATGAGGAGCTAATTATGAAGAAGATTATTTTATTTATTTCTATTTTTGGAACTATTTACTGTAATTCCATTAATGAGAAAACTAAATCCATGAAAAAAATGGATGGCTATTTAAATATGTACTGGGATAACGATTCTGGAAAACTATGGTTGGAAATTTCCGACTTTGACCAAGAATTTCTATATGTTAACTCTCTCATGGCAGGAATGGGCTCAAATGATGTTGGCCTCGATCGTGGACAGCTTGGCAATAGTCGAATAGTTTATTTCCATCGTATCGGGCCAAAAATTTTATTAATACAACCAAATTATCGCTATCGTGCAATCACTGATGATCCAAAAGAAAAAGCTTCAGTTGCGGATGGTTTTGCTAAATCAGCAATTTGGGGTTTTAAAGTTGCTGAAGAAGAAAATGGAAAAGTATTAGTAGATGCTACCGATTTCTTTTTAAATGATGTGCATGGTATTGCGAGTAGATTGAAAAGACAAAAAATGGGTAATTACAAAGTAGATAAAAGCCGCTCAGCTATATACCTACCTGCAACAATGAATTTCCCAAAAAATACAGAGATAGAAGCTCTTATGACATACACAGGAACTAATCCAGGGAGCTTTGTAAGACAAGTGACACCTACTGCAAGTGCAATTACAATGCGAATTCACCATTCATTCTTAGAATTACCAGATAGTAACTATAAACCACGAAAACATGACCCTAGAGCTGGTTATGGAGCTATTTCATTTCAAGATTATGCTGTACCATTAGATGAATCGATATATATAAAATATATTAGACGTCATCGTTTAGAAAAAAAGTATCCACTTTCAAGAAAAAGTGCGGCTGTAGAACCTATTATTTACTATGTTGATCCTGGTGTCCCAGAACCAGTAAAAACTGCTATGCTCGAAAGTGGTCGTTGGTGGAATCAAGCTTTTGAAGCTGCTGGTTATAAGGATGCATTTCAGGTTAAAATACTTCCTGAGAGTGCTCATCCCATGGATGCTCGTTATAATATGATTCATTGGGTGCATCGTGCTACCAGAGGTTGGTCTTATGGAAGTTCTGTAGATGATCCAAGAACTGGAGAAATTATCAAAGGCAATGTTTCATTAGGTTCATTAAGGTTAAGACAAGATTATTTAATTGCCACTGGTTTACTTGCACCTTATAAAAATGGAGATAAAATTCCAAATCATATGCGTGAATTAGCTCTTTCTAGAGTAAGGCAACTTGTAGCACACGAAATTGGCCATACCATTGGATTATCTCATAATTTTATTTCTAGTGCTAATAATCGTGCTTCAGTCATGGATTACCCACATCCAACAATTTCACTTGATAATAATGGCAATGTTGAATGGCGAAATGCTTATGATGAGGGTATTGGAGAATGGGATAAGGTAACTATAAAGTTTGGTTACCAGGATTTCCCTGAAGGAACTGATGAGAAAAAAGCACTTGAAAACATAATTCAAGATGGAATTAGTAGAGGCTATACATTTATTACAGATCAAGATGCACGTCCATTAGGCTCTGCCCATCCAACTGCTCATTTATGGGATAATGGAAAAGATCCTGTTACTGAATTAAATAACTTAATGAATGTTAGAAAAGTAGCTTTGGAAAATTTTGGTGAAAATAATATAAGGAATGGGCAACCATATAGTGACATTGAAGATGTCTTAGTACCAATATATTTACTTCATCGTTATCAGATTGAAGGTGCCTCAAAAGTAGTTGGTGGTTTGAATTTTTCCTATGCTTTAAGAGGAGATGGGCAATTAATTACTAAATTTATTGAACCTAACTTTCAAATGGATGCGCTTGATGGACTGATTAAAACATTACAACCTGAAGCATTAACACTTAGAGAAGAATTATTAAAGCTTATACCTCCTAGAGCGGCAGGAAGAGGACGTACACGAGAGTCTTTTAATTCTAGAACTAGTGTGACTTTTGATGGCATCAGCCTTGCTGAAACTGCTGCAAATTTAACATCTAGAGTGCTTTTTCATCCTGCAAGAGCTACACGTTTAGTAGAATATCATGCTAGAGATAATAACCAACCTGGATTAGAAAAAGTGTTGAAAAAAGTAATTAAGGGCTCAATAATTCGTTCAGCACCTAAAGGATTAGCCGGAGAGGTAAAACGGAATGTTGATTTCATAGTTTTGGATCATTTGATGAATCTTTCTATTAATAAAGAAGCCTCACCTGCTGTTAATTCTATTGCAATGCAATCAATTAGCTTATTAAATGAACAATTAAAACGTTCTCGTGGTAAAACTTCACGGGATAAAGCTCATCTTAATATGCTTCATAAAAAGATAAATATATTTTTAGATGAACCAAATATGTTCGATCCCATAAAAGTTCCATCTGCTCCTCCCGGATCACCTATTGGGTTAGAGTTCGGATGTACTTTTGAAAATATATCAATAAATATTCCAAATTAGCTTAGGATTAAAAAATGAAAAAGAAGTTTATACTATTATTATTAATTCTTGCTTCAACATTAGTTGCAGACGATTTAGATATGAAAAAACTGAAGGCAATGAAGGCTAGAGCTATTGGACCCGGTGGCATGAGTGGTAGAGTAACTTCAATAGATGTAGTTTTATCTAATACAGATATTATTTACGTAGGAACTGCTTCTGGAGGACTTTGGAAGTCTGAAAGTGGCGGTGTTAAATGGGAACCAATTTTTGATGATCAAAATGCTGCGTCTATTGGCGATGTGGCTGTTGATCCTAATAATCATGATGTAATATGGGTCGGGACAGGTGAAGGTAATCCTAGAAATAGTCAATCAGCAGGCTTTGGTGTTTATAAAAGCATCGATGGAGGGAACACTTGGTCATTTAAGGGTTTAGGCGAGACACGTAATATTCATCGTGTACTTATTAATCCAAAAAACAGTGATGAAGTATATATTGGAGCTCAAGGAGCAGCTTGGGGTGAAAGCGAACATCGTGGTGTTTATAAAACAACAGATGGTGGAAATTCATGGGAAAAAGTACTTTATATAGATAAAAATACTGGTATTGGGGAATTGGTTATGGATCCAAGAAACCCAGATAAACTAATTGCAAATATGTGGGAATTTCGTCGCTTGCCATGGTTCTTTAAATCTGGTGGTAATAGCTCAGGTATGCATATAACATTCGATGGTGGAAAAACTTGGGCAAAAAGAACAGATAAAGATGGTCTTCCCAAAGGCGATCTTGGAAGAATGGGTATTGCTATTGCACCTAGTAATTCAAAACTTATTTATGCTTTGATTGAATCAAAAAAAAATGCCTTATATAAATCAGTAGATGGTGGTTTTAAATGGGAAAAAGTTTCTGATAAAAATATTGGTGGTCGCCCTTTTTATTATGCGGAAATTTATATTGATCCAGTTAATGAAAATAGAATATACAATCTTCATACTTATGTTACAGTTTCCAATGATGGCGGTAAATCTTTTGAATCATTAATGACAGCTTATGGAGCTAATGGTGTGCACCCTGACCACCATGCTTTTTGGGGTCATCCTACTAATCCAAATTTTATAATTGAAGGTAATGATGGAGGATTAAATATTTCATACGACAGAGGAAAGACGTGGAGATTTGTTGAGAACCTACCAGTAGCTCAATTTTACCATATAAACTATGATATGGATTGGCCATATAATGTTTACGGTGGTATGCAAGACAATGGTTCTTGGCGTGGACCTGCATACGTTTGGCGAGCTGGAGGAATTCGTAATTCATATTGGGAAGAATTATTTTTTGGAGATGGATTTGATGTTGTTCCTCATCCTGGAAATTCCAGATTTGGGTATGCGATGAGTCAACAAGGTAATGTTGGTAGATATGATTTAATTACCGGACATACACAATTAATTAAACCAGTTCATCCAAAAGGTGAATACTTACGTTTTAATTGGAATGCTGCGATAGCTCAAGACCCTTTTAACGAAGATGGAATTTTCTATGGGTCTCAATATGTTCATCATAGTTCAGATCGAGGAAATAATTGGAAAATTATTTCTCCAGATCTAACAACAAACGATTCGACTAAACAAAAACAACATGAAAGCGGTGGATTAACATATGATGCTACAGGAGCGGAAAATTATACTACAATTCTTTCAATTGAACCAAGTCCCCTAGATAAAAATATAATTTGGGTGGGTACTGATGATGGGAATGTTCAACTAACTGTTAATAGCGGGAAAACATGGAAAAACTTATCAAATAAAATATATGGTGCTCCAAAAGGTAGTTGGGTTCCTCAAATAGTTGCTTCTACTTATGATCCTGGTACTGCGGTCGTAATTATGAATAATTACCGCCAGAATGATTGGGCTCCTTATATTTTTCAAACTAAAAATTATGGAAAGTCATGGAAAAGTTTAGCTGATGAAAAAGATATTTGGGGACATGTATTAAGTTATGTACAAGACCCTATAGAGACTAATCTTCAATTCATTGGAACAGAATATGGTTTATATGTTACAATCGATGGTGCTGAAAATTGGACTAAATGGACGAATGGTTTTCCAACCGTATCCACAATGGATTTAAAAATACATCCAAGAGAACATGATCTAATAATTGGAACTTTTGGTAGAGCAGCTTACATACTTGATGACATTAGACCTTTAAGGGAACTTGCTTCAATTAATCAAAATTTATTAGATCAAAGACTACATTTTTTTGAGCCTCCTACTGCAGTTCTGTCAATTAATAGGCAAGCAACAGGTACTCGTTTTGAAGCAAATGCAATTTTTTCCGGTGAAAACCGTCTAAGAGGAGCTATGTTAACATTTGTATTTAATCCCGATTCAAAAAAAGAAAAGAGCTTTAAAAATAAAGAAAAAGTTAAAATGGAAGTCATAAATAGTAATGGTCAAGTTATCAGAACTATTAATCATGATGTAGAATCTGGTATTAATAGAGTATATTGGGATTTAAGACGAAAAGGTGTACGATCACCAAATACACCTAAACCAACCAAAGCTGATTCACGTGAACCTGGAGGACCTTCCGTACTGCCTGGTTTATATACTATTAAATTAAGTCATGGTAAGAATGTGAAGGAAAAAAACGTAAATGTTATTAGTGACCCTCGCGTTGGTATTAACAAAAAAAACTTAGCAAACCTTCAACCTATTTATAATAGACAAATGGAAATAACTAATTCTATCACTTCCGTAATGGATAGAATTCGTGAAACAAAAATCATTGTATCTTCAATAGATAAATTACTTGATCTGAAAAATAATAAATCTCATGAAGAACTACAAAAGAATGGAAAGGTTATAACTGACAGCTTAAAAGTGCTTGAAGAGTTAATTGTAAATAAAAAAGGCCTTCAAGGAATTGTTAGAAGTCCAAATATATTAAGTGGAAAAGTAGCCTCAATTAATCGTTACCTCTATAATAATTTATCTGGTCCAAATCAATCCCATGATTATCTTCTAGGTTATGCTGAAGAAGAAACTAATAAAGTTTTAAAAAGGGTAAATATTTTTTTTGAAAAAGATTGGGAAAAATATCAGTCGAATGTTGAAGATGCAGATTTATCTTTATTTAAAGAGTATGGGAAAATAAAATTAAAATGAATAATAATATCTTCATTTATTAAATGCTAAAAAACTATGCAATAAAGTATTCGATAGAGTTCGTTGTTATAATACTAGGTATCACAGTTTCATTTTGGCTCAATGAATTATCCATTACTAATCAAGATGAGAAAGAAAGAATTAAGGTGTTATCAAGCCTGCAATTAGAGATTAATGAAATTAAATTTTATTGTGATGAGAAAAAGCAAATATGGGGAAATGACATTCGCCTTCTTAATCAATTCCTCGTCCCTGGCAATGATAAGTTAAATATTGATAATATTTTAAATATTACAACAAGTAAAAATAGAATAGAAACATTTATGGTGTTGTATCGTGTATTTGACCCCCCGATGAATCGATATCAATCTATCATTAATTCCGGAGACCTTAAATATGTCAAATCTGAAACAGTGAAAGAAATTTTAAGCCGACTCCATAATACATCTCTTTCACACCTTGAGACTGCAGTTGAGCACGAAAAACAATTAAAACAAACCTTCCTCCCTTTCATTACAATCAATCACCCTGAAGTTATTTTAGCGAGAAATAATAATAAAATATCAGTGAATCAGTATTCTGAAATACTAAATAAAGCTATTCAAAGTGATGATAGACTGAAAGCAAAATTTGTAATGCTAAAGCGTTATCTTGAATTCAAGATATCTATTTTACAAGTATATATGATTAACCTTGAAGATCTTGAAGCTGAGATTAATCTGGCATTAGATAATTAATTCACACCTGCCTTGGTTTCATCCGCATTAAGATCACCAGTAGATAGCTGGCTAACCATAGACATCATATCAAAAAAATCTTGCTCCTTAGCAATTTTACCATCTTTCATTGTTACCATAGTTGTTCCAGATAAATTCAATTTGTTTCCAGAAGCTGGCATGCCAAAGAAATCTCCTGTGTGCGTACCCTTAAAATTCCAATGCTTAACAAGACGATTACCTTGACCTACAACCTCAAAAATCGTGAATTCTCTATCAGAAAAACCCGTTAAATAATTCATGTAATATTTTTTTGTTTCCTCTAATCCAACAATATCTCCTTGGGCAGTAACAACAATAATATCATCTTGAAATCGATCTGAATTAATCATTGAAGTATCACCCTGAACAAATTTTTTCCAAGTTTCATCATACATGGCAATATTTCGTTCAAGTTGTACTTTTGCATTTTGTAATTCAGTTAGTTTCTCATTATTTACAGGTGATCCGCAACTCGTTAAAATCACAAAGGATATTGTAAATACTATGCCGATATATATTTTTTTAGTGCCTATCATTACTTTTTTCTTTCCACTTTATTATTTCAATATAATTACCTTAGTTAATAAAGTAATATTTAGTTTATTGTTCTGTAACAGTCCACGAAAGAATTCCGGTAAAACTATTACTTTGAATTAATGCTTTTTTTGGTTGAGTTCTTGAGCTTGCATTCACTCTTGTCGTATTACCTGTAACTGTATATTTATATA
>Ga0209035_10000146_pt1 | contig 28220 bp, 42 predicted proteins | sample MarorgKNORR_S2LV_6_FD_188220 | JGI IMG/M metagenome (GOLD analysis project Ga0209035, IMG submission 188220) | Marine microbial communities from the Southern Atlantic Ocean, analyzing organic carbon cycling - AAIW_A/KNORR_S2/LV (SPAdes) (version 2) | ecosystem: Environmental > Aquatic > Marine... | reverse complement strand
CAATTAGTACGTAAAGGAAGAACCAAAATAACTAAGAAGAGTAAATCGGCTGCTTTAAAATCGTGCCCTCAAAGAAGAGGAGTATGTACACGTGTTTATACAACGACACCGAAAAAACCAAACTCAGCAATGCGTAAAGTTGCAAGAGTAAGGTTGACAAACGGTAACGAGATAAACGCCTACATTCCTGGAGAGGGGCACAATTTACAAGAGCACTCGATAGTATTAGTTAGAGGTGGAAGGGTAAAAGATTTGCCAGGTGTAAAGTATCACGTAGTACGTGGAGCTTTAGATACAGCGGGAGTTGAGGGAAGAACTCAGCGTAGATCAAAGTATGGTGCAAAACGCCCAAAGAAGTAATTATTAACTTTTTTAATGTAAAGACATGAGAAAAAGAACGGCAAAAAAAAGAGTCTTATTACCAGATCCAAAATTTAACGATCAGTTAGTAACACGTTTTGTAAACAACTTAATGTGGGATGGTAAGAAGTCTGTAGCTTTTAAAGTATTTTACGATGCATTAGACATCGTAGAGCAAAAGAAAGGTGAAGAAGAGAAATCTTCATTAGAGATTTGGAAAGATGGTTTATCAAATGTAATGCCGCACGTAGAGGTTCGTTCTCGTCGTGTAGGTGGAGCAACATTCCAAATTCCAATGCAAATTAGACCAGACCGTAAGGTTTCTATGGCAATCAAGTGGATGATTACGTATACACGTAAGCGTAACGAAAAAACCATGGCACAACGTTTAGCAGCTGAGATTTTAGCAGCGGCAAAAGAAGAAGGTGCAGCGGTTAAAAAGCGTACAGATGTTCATAAGATGGCTGAGGCTAACAAAGCATTTTCACACTTTAGATTTTAAGAAATGGCAAGAGATTTAAAGTTTACAAGAAATATTGGTATTGCAGCGCATATTGATGCTGGAAAAACCACCACAACAGAACGTGTATTGTATTATACAGGTGTTTCTCACAAGATTGGAGAAGTACACGATGGTGCAGCTACAATGGACTGGATGGAACAAGAGCAGGAAAGAGGGATTACCATTACTTCTGCAGCCACTACTTGTGAGTGGAAGTTCCCTCAAGAAAATGCCAAAGACATCCCAGAGACAAATGGATATCACTTTAATATTATTGATACTCCTGGTCACGTTGATTTTACAGTAGAAGTAAATCGTTCATTAAGAGTACTTGATGGATTGGTTTTCTTGTTTAGTGCAGTTGATGGTGTAGAGCCTCAATCTGAAACGAACTGGAGATTAGCAGACAATTATAAAGTGCCAAGAATTGGTTTCGTTAATAAAATGGACCGTTCTGGAGCAGACTTTATGGGTGTTTGTCAGCAAGTAAAAGACATGTTAAAATCGAATGCAGTGCCAATCGTTATGAACATTGGTGATGAAATAGATTTTAAAGGTATTGTTGATTTAGTAAAAAACAGAGCAATTGTATGGCATGACGAAACACAAGGGGCGACTTTTGATGTTGTTGAAATTCCAGAAGAATTGAAAGAAGAAGCAGCATTTTTACGCGGTAAACTTATTGAAGAAGTTGCTGCATATGATGAAGATCTTCTAGAAAAATACATGGAAGATGAAGATTCAATTACTGAAGAAGAAGTGCATGCTGCACTTAGAGCTGCAGTAATGGATATGGCTATCATTCCAATGATTTGTGGTTCTGCGTTTAAAAACAAAGGAGTACAGTTCTTATTAGATGCTGTATGTCGTTATTTGCCTTCTCCGTTAGATAAAGAAGCAATTGTCGGTACAGACCCTGATACAGGAGAAGAAATTTCTCGTAAACCAGATGCAAAAGAACCGTTTGCAGCATTGGCATTTAAAATTGCTACCGATCCTTTTGTTGGTCGTTTGGCATTCTTTAGAGCTTATTCAGGTAGATTAGATGCAGGATCTTATGTCTTGAACAACCGTTCAGGAAAGAAAGAACGTATCTCTCGTATTTACCAAATGCATGCGAACAAACAAAATGCTATCGATTATATTGAAGCAGGAGATATTGGAGCAGCTGTAGGTTTTAAATCTATCAAAACAGGAGATACCTTATCAGATATAAAAAGCCCTATTGTTTTAGAGAGCATGGACTTTCCAGAGCCAGTAATTGGTATTGCTATCGAGCCTAAAACGAAGGCTGATGTTGAGAAAATGGGTGTCGCTTTAGGTAAATTAGCTGAAGAAGATCCTACTTTTCAAGTAAAAACAGACGAAGCTTCTGGGCAAACAATTATCTCAGGAATGGGAGAATTGCACTTAGATATTATTGTTGATAGAATGAGACGTGAATTTAATGTCGAATTGAATCAAGGAGAGCCTCAAGTTGAATACAAAGAAGCTTTAACAAGAACTGCAGAACACAGAGAGACTTATAAAAAGCAATCTGGTGGACGTGGTAAATTTGGAGATATTGTATTTGAAATGGGACCAGTTGATGAAGATTTCGTTGGTTCAGGTTTACAATTTATAGATCAGATTAAAGGTGGTCGTATTCCAAAAGAGTTTATCCCTTCTATTGAGAAAGGATTTGCAATGGCGATGAAAAACGGTCCTTTAGCAGGATTTGAGATGGACACCATGAAGATTACATTGAAAGATGGATCTTTTCACGCGGTAGATTCTGATGCCCTTTCTTTTGAATTGGCAGCAAAATTAGGATACAAATCGGCTGCGAAAGCAGCAGGAGCTGTAATTCTTGAGCCGATCATGAAAATGGATGTCGTTACCCCTGAAGATTATATGGGAGATATCGTAGGAGATTTAAATAGAAGAAGAGGACAAGTAAATGCGATGGATGACAGAGCAGGAGCAAAAGTTGTAAAGGCTGATGTGCCATTGTCTGAAATGTTTGGATATGTAACCACATTAAGAACATTGTCTTCTGGTAGAGCAACCTCTACTATGGAGTTTTCTCACTACTTAGCAACACCTTCTAATATTTCAGAAGATGTAATCGCAAAAGCAAAAGGATAATTTACTAAATAGATATCAAGATGAGTCAAAAAATTAGAATAAAATTAAAGTCTTACGATTACAATTTAGTAGATAAATCTGCTGAGAAAATCGTAAAAACGGTAAAAAGTACAGGAGCTGTTGTAAACGGACCTATTCCTTTACCAACCAACAAAAAGATTTTTACAGTGTTGCGTTCACCGCACGTTAATAAAAAATCGAGAGAGCAATTTCAATTATCTGCTTACAAGCGATTGTTAGACATCTACAGTTCTTCATCGAAGACGATTGATGCTTTAATGAAGCTTGAGTTACCAAGTGGTGTTGAAGTTGAAATTAAAGTATAAGTAACACATCATTTTAAAAAGACTCGGTAATTTATTACTGAGTCTGCTTAAAATTTTACATGTCCAGAGGGTTTCGCGACGGAAAAACGGTAAAAACATATTCAGCGTTGAAGTGTTTTAACGCTGTTTTTTTTGAAATGAATTTCTAAAGGATGTACCGAAACGGAAGTTTCAAATATTTAATTATTAATATAGACGCTATGGATATATATCTACCGTCTAAAATCTAAACAAATGTCTGGATTAATAGGAAGAAAGATTGGGATGACCAGCTTATTCGACGAAAACGGGAAGAACATTCCTTGTACAGTAATCGAAGCAGGTCCATGTGTTGTTACCCAAGTTAGAACCGAAGAGGTTGATGGCTACAGCGCCTTACAACTTGGTTTCGATGACAAAAAAGCAAAGAGTTCTAACAAAGCGTTAGACGGTCACTTTAAAAAAGCTGGCGCAACTGCTAAAAGAAAAGTCGTTGAATTTCAAGGATTTGAAGAAGAGTTTACATTAGGAGACTCAATTACAGTTGAACATTTTACCGAAGGAGAATTCGTAGATGTAACTGGTGTATCAAAAGGAAAAGGTTTTCAGGGAGTTGTTAAACGCCACGGTTTTGCGGGTGTTGGACAAGCAACTCACGGTCAACATAACCGTTTAAGAGCTCCAGGATCAATTGGTGCAGCATCTTATCCAGCTAGAGTATTCAAAGGAATGCGCATGGCAGGAAGAATGGGTGGAGATAAAGTAAAAGTTCAAAACTTGAAAGTATTAAAAGTGGTTGCTGAAAAGAACCTACTTGTTGTTAAAGGAGCAGTTCCTGGACACAAAAATGCTTACGTAACTATTCAGAAATAATGAAAGTAGCAGTTTTAGATATCACAGGAAAAGATACCGGCAGGAAAGTTGAACTTTCAAGCGAGGTATTCGGTGTAGCGCCAAATAACCATGCAATTTACTTAGATGTAAAGCAGCATTTGGCAAACAAAAGACAAGGTACTCACAAAGCAAAAGAACGCGCTGAGATTACTGGATCTACAAGAAAGATTAAAAAACAAAAAGGAACTGGTACAGCCCGTGCGGGAAGTATCAAGTCTGGTGTGTTTAGAGGTGGTGGTCGTATGTTCGGTCCAAGACCAAGAGATTATTCTTTCAAGTTGAATAAGAACTTAAAACGATTGGCACGTAAATCTGCTTTAAGTATTCAAGCAACAGATAAAAATATAGTGATTGTAGAGGATTTCAATTTCGAAACGCCACAGACTAAAAACTTTATCAATGTGTTGAAAGCTTTAGAGTTAGACGGTAAAAAGTCGTTGTTTGTGTTGGATGAGTCAAATAATAATGTATATTTGTCATCGCGCAATTTAAAAAGCTCGAAAGTTATAAGTAACTCAGGATTAAATACTTACGGCGTTTTAAACGCAAATAAGGTTATAATCACAGAGAGTTCTTTAGAAGGAATTGAGTCAAATTTAAGCAAATAAGGATAGGACAATGAGCATTTTAATCAAACCTATTATCACGGAAAAAGCAACAAACATCAGCGAGGTATTTAATCGCTTCACATTTGTTGTAGACAAGAAAGCAAATAAATTAGAGATCAAAGATGCTGTAGAAGCAACTTATGGTGTATCTATCACAAGCGTTAAGACAATGAACTACCCTGTTCAGAGAAATACCAAGTTTACAAAAAAAGGTATGGTAACTGGCATGAAGGGAGCTTATAAAAAAGCAGTTGTTCAAGTAGCGGATGGAGAATCTATTGATTTTTATAACAATCTATAAAAAGACAGCATGTCAGTTAGAAAATTAAAACCAACAACACCAGGTCAGCGTTTTAAAGTAGTAAATGGGTTCGACGCCATCACTACTGATAAGCCGGAGAAGAGTTTATTAGCTCCGAAAAAAAGATCTGGAGGTCGAAACAATCAAGGGAAAATGACTACCCGTAACATCGGTGGTGGTCACAAGCAAAAATACCGTATTATCGATTTTAAGAAAGATAAGCACGGTATCCCGGCAACAGTAAAAACTATCGAGTACGACCCAAATCGTACAGCATTTATTGCGTTACTAGCGTATGCAGATGGTGAAAAGCGTTATGTAATTGCACAAAACGGTTTAGAAGTAGGTCAGAAAATGGTCTCAGGTGTAGGAGTGTCTCCAGAAATTGGAAACGCGATGTTCTTGAGCGAAATTCCATTAGGAACGACTATTTCTTGTATCGAATTGCGTCCAGGACAAGGAGCTGTTATGGCTCGTTCAGCTGGATCTTTTGCGCAGTTAATGGCAAGAGAAGGAAAGTATGCAACGGTGAAGTTACCATCAGGTGAAACAAGATTGATCTTGTTAACATGTATGGCAACCATTGGAGTTGTTTCTAATTCAGATCATCAATTGCTCGTATCTGGTAAAGCAGGTAGAAGCAGATGGTTAGGTAGAAGACCAAGAACTAGACCAGTAGTGATGAATCCAGTAGATCACCCAATGGGTGGTGGTGAAGGGAAATCTTCAGGTGGACATCCAAGATCTAGAAACGGTATTCCTGCAAAAGGATTTAGAACAAGATCTAAGACCAAAGCGAGTAATAAGTATATTATAGAACGTAGAAAGAAATAATAAGTTATGGCAAGATCATTAAAAAAAGGACCTTTCGTTCACTATAAGTTAGAGAAAAAAGTATTGGCTAACGTAACCGCTGGAAGTAAAGCAGTAATTAAAACTTGGTCTAGAGCAAGTATGATTACTCCTGACTTTGTAGGGCAAACAATAGCAGTACACAATGGTCGTCAGTTTGTACCAGTTTTCGTAACAGAAAACATGGTAGGTCACAAACTAGGCGAATTTTCACCAACAAGGTCTTTTAGAGGACATGCAGGTGCAAAAAATAAAGGTAAAAAATAGTAGGAAATGGGAGTTCGTAAACAAAACATGGCAAAACAGTTAAAAGAAGCAAGAAAGCAAAAAGCGATCGCAAAGCTTACTAACTGTCCTACCTCACCAAGAAAAATGCGTTTAGTAGCAGATTTAGTAAGAGGAGTAGAGGTTGAAAAAGCTTTACAAATCTTAAAATTCAGCGCTAAAGAAGCATCTATCAACTTAGAGAAATTGTTACTGTCTGCAATTGCAAACTGGCAAGCTAAGAACGAAGATGCAAGCATTGAAGATGCGGGGTTATTCGTAAAAACTATTTGCGTAGATAGCGCAGGTATGTTAAAGAGACTAAGACCTGCTCCACAGGGTCGTGCACATAGAATTCGCAAGCGTTCTAATCACGTTACCTTAGAGTTAGGAAGTAAAAATATTCAAAGCAATTAATCGAAAGTAGAAATGGGACAAAAAACAAATCCAATAGGAAATCGTTTAGGAATTATCAGAGGATGGGAATCTAACTGGTATGGTGGAAATGACTACGGAGATAAAATTGCTGAAGATGACAAGATAAGAAAGTATATCTATGCTAGATTATCTAAGGCAAGTGTATCAAGAGTAATTATTGAGCGTACGCTTAAACTTGTAACCGTTACTATCACTACTGCTAGACCTGGTATTATTATCGGAAAAGGTGGACAAGAGGTAGACAAGTTAAAAGAAGAGCTTAAGAAAATTACCGGTAAAGAAGTTCAAATTAATATTTTTGAGATCAAACGTCCAGAATTAGATGCACGGTTAGTTGCAGATAGTGTTGCACGTCAAATCGAAAATAGAATTTCTTACAAGCGTGCTACTAAAATGGCTATCCAAGCTGCAATGCGTATGAACGCTGAAGGAATTAAAATTCAGATTTCAGGTCGTTTAAACGGTGCAGAGATGGCGCGTTCAGAGCATTACAAAGAAGGAAGAATTCCTCTTTCTACCTTTAGAGCTGATATCGATTATGCACTTGTAGAAGCACATACTACCTATGGAAGATTAGGGATTAAAGTATGGATCATGAAAGGTGAAGTTTACGGAAAACGTGAGTTATCTCCGTTGGTAGGTTTGTCTAAGAAACAAAGTGGACCAAAAGGAGGAAATAGCGGTAAACGTCAACCTCGTAAAAGAAAATAATTTTTTTAAAAATTAGAAATTAACAATGTTACAGCCAAAAAGAGTAAAATACCGTAAGGTACAGAAGGCGAAAGGGAACATGAATGGGAATTCAGGTAGAGGAGCACAACTTTCTAACGGAATGTTTGGAATCAAGTCTCTCGATCAGAATTTACTTACTTCTCGCCAAATTGAGGCAGCTCGTATTGCAGCAACACGTCATATGAAAAGAGAAGGCCAGCTTTGGATTAAAATATTTCCAGACAAGCCTATCACTAAAAAGCCTTTAGAGGTTCGTATGGGTAAAGGTAAGGGAGCCCCTGACCATTTCGTTGCCGTAATCAAACCAGGAAGAATTTTGTTTGAAATAGGTGGAGTGCCTATGGATGTTGCAAAAGAAGCCTTGCGTTTAGCAGCTCAGAAATTACCAGTAAAAACCAAATTCATAGTCGCAAGAGATTATGATTTTAACGCTTAATTCGATAAGAACATGAAGAAATCAGAAATTAAAGAATTAGACTTAGCAGGTCTTCAAGATCAGCTAGCAGCGTTTGCAAAAGAATATTCAGATCTTAAGATGGCGCACGCCATTACTCCGTTGGAAAACCCAATGCAGTTAAGAACCTTAAGAAGATCTGTAGCAAGAATTGCTTCAGAATTAACAAAAAGAGATAATCAATAATTCTAGTCAGTTTTAAAGATGGAAAAAAGAAATCTTAGAAAAGAGAGAATCGGTATCGTATCTAGTAACAAAATGGAGAAATCTATTGTTGTTAATGAGGTAAAAAGAACGAAACACCCGATGTACGGAAAATTTGTTTTGAAAACAAAGAAGTACGTGGCACACGACGAACAGAATGATTGCAATATTGGAGATACTGTAAAGATCATGGAAACACGACCTATGAGTAAATCTAAATGTTGGAGATTAGTTGAAATCCTAGAAAGAGCTAAATAATTATGTTACAGACAGAATCAAGATTAAAAGTCGCAGATAACACTGGAGCAAAAGAAGTTTTAGTGATTAGAGTTTTAGGAGGAACTAAAAAACGTTACGCTAGCGTTGGAGATAAAATTGTAGTAACTGTAAAGTCTGCAACTCCAAACGGATCAATCAAGAAAGGACAAGTTTCTAGAGCCGTAGTTGTGCGTACAAAGAAAGAAGTAAGACGTAAAGATGGATCTTATATCCGTTTTGACGACAATGCTTGTGTGCTTTTAGACCCTACTGAGGGAATGAGAGGAACACGTGTATTTGGTCCTGTAGCTCGTGAGTTACGTGAGAAGCAATTTATGAAAATAGTATCATTAGCACCTGAAGTGCTTTAAACCAATTAGATAAGATGAAGAAGTTTAAAATCAAATCAGGAGATACTGTAAAAGTACTTGCAGGAGATCACAGAGGATCAGAAGGAAAAGTTTTACAAATCATAAAGGAAAAAGACAGAGCTATTGTTGAAGGGGTGAATATGATCTCTAAACACACAAAGCCAAGTGCTGAAAACCCACAAGGTGGAATTGTAAAAAAAGAAGCTTCTTTGCATATTTCTAACTTATCGCTCATCGAAGACGGTGCAGCAGTAAGAGTAGGATATAGCTTAGAGGGAGATAAGAAAATTAGAGTTTCTAAGAAAACTAAAAAAGCCATATAGTAATGACTTATATACCAAGATTAAAAGCAGAATATAAGAGCAGAATTATAGGGGCTCTTACTGAGGAATTTGGTTATAGCAATGTAATGCAAGTACCTAAACTACAGAAAATTGTAGTAAGTAAAGGTGTTGGAGCAGCTATAGCTGATAAGAAATTAATAGACTACGCTTTAGAAGAACTGTCTACGATTACAGGTCAGAAAGCAATTTCAACAATTTCTAAGAAAGATGTTGCAAACTTCAAATTACGTAAAGGGATGCCAATTGGGGCAAAAGTTACGTTACGTGGAGAAAAAATGTACGAATTCTTAGACAGATTGGTTACTGCTTCTTTACCTCGTGTAAGGGACTTTAACGGAATTAAAGCGAATGGATTTGATGGAAGAGGGAATTACAATTTAGGAATTACCGAACAAATCATTTACCCAGAAATCAATATTGACCAAGTGAAAAAAATCAACGGAATGGATATTACCTTCGTAACATCTGCACCAACTGATAAAGAAGCAAAGTCGTTATTAGGAGAATTAGGTTTACCATTTAAAAAAAATTAAGACATGGCTAAAGAATCAATGAAAGCCCGTGAGGTAAAAAGAGCAAAAATGGTTGCTAAATATGCAGAGAAACGCAAAGCTTTAAAAGAAGCTGGAGACTACGCTGGATTACAGAAGTTGCCGAAAAACGCTTCTCCTGTTCGTATGCACAACCGTTGTAGCCTTACAGGTAGACCAAAAGGGTATATGCGTCAATTCGGAATTTCACGTGTGACTTTCCGCGAAATGGCAAACCAAGGATTGATACCAGGTGTTCGCAAAGCGAGCTGGTAAAAATTCGAAAAACTCGAAAGAATAAAAATAGATTGCATATATTTGCCGATCTATTTTTTTGAGCAATTAATATTAACAGGTTTCAGGTTTAGTGTTCAGCAATAACATTGCACATAAATAAAGAGCATTAAATACCAAAGCCGCAAATCAATTATATGTATACAGATCCAATCGCAGATTTTCTAACGCGAGTTAGAAATGCTATCGCAGCAGGACACAGAGTAGTCGAAATTCCCGCTTCAAACTTGAAGAAGGAAATGACTAAAATTTTGTTTGAACAAGGATTCATCCTTAGTTATCAGTTTAACGATGAGAGCGCTCAAGGAGCCATCAAAATCGCTTTAAAGTATGATAAAGAAACAAAAGAGTCTGTAATTAGAAAAATTCAACGAATCAGTACGCCAGGTTTACGTAAATACGTTGCATCTTCAGAGATGCCAAGAGTATTGAATGGTCTTGGTATTGCAATCGTTTCAACGTCAAGAGGTGTGATGACTAACAAGAAGGCACGTCAAGAGAATGTTGGAGGGGAAGTACTATGTTACGTTTATTAAAAAAGATTTAGCAAGATGAGTAGAATAGGAAAAAATCCAATTACAATCCCAGCAGGTGTTGAATTCAACATGGCAGGTAACGTTGTAACGATTAAAGGAAAATTAGGTGAATTATCACAGGAAATAGCTGGAGGTATCACCGTAAAGAACGAAGAAGGAGTACTTACAGTAGAACGCCCTTCAGATAGTAAAGAGCACAGAGCAAAGCACGGGTTGTACCGTTCTTTAATCTTCAACATGATTGAAGGTGTAAGCAAAGGCTATACTAAAGAATTAGAATTAGTTGGTGTTGGTTATAGAGCATCTAACCAAGGTCAAAAATTAGAATTAGCATTAGGATATTCTCATAATATTGTGCTTAGCTTAGCTCCAGAAGTGAAAGTAGAGGCAATATCAGCTAAAGGGAAAAACCCAATCGTTAAATTAACTTCAGTAGATAAACAGTTAGTGGGGCAAGTAGCGGCAAAGATTCGTTCTTTACGTAAGCCAGAACCATATAAAGGTAAGGGAGTTAAGTTTGTAGGAGAAATATTAAGAAGAAAAGCAGGTAAATCTGCATAATTTATAGATTATGGCATTATCAAAGCTTGAAAGAAGACAACGTATTAAGCACAGAATTAGAAAAATAGTTACAGGAACCGCTGCAAAACCTAGGTTATCAGTATTCAGAAGTAACAAAGAAATCTACGCTCAATTAGTTGACGATGTTGCAGGAGTTACATTAGCCTCTGTATCATCAAGAAATAAAGAAATAGCAACTGGAACTAAATTGGAAGTCGCAACTGCAGTTGGAAAAGCAATCGCAGAAATGGCTACAAAAGCAGGAGTTGAAACGATTACTTTTGATAGAAACGGGTACTTGTACCACGGTAGAGTGAAAGTATTAGCAGAAGCTGCTAGAGAAGCTGGTTTAAAATTTTAAGAAGTTTATTATGTATCAAAAATATAACGTAGAAAGAGTTAAACCAAGCGGTTTAGAGCTTGTAGACAAGTTAGTAGGAGTACAACGTGTTACGAAAGTAACAAAAGGTGGTAGAGCTTTTGGTTTTTCTGCTATTGTAGTTGTTGGAGATGGAAATGGAGTTGTAGGACACGGTTTAGGGAAATCTAAAGATGTTGCTTCTGCAATTGCAAAAGCTATTGAAGACGCAAAGAAAAACTTAGTAAGAATTCCTATTATTGACGGAACATTACCGCACGAACAAAAAGGTAAGTTTGGTGGTGCAAAAGTATTTGTGAAGCCTGCTTCTCATGGTACTGGAGTTATTGCTGGTGGTGCAGTACGTGCAGTATTAGATGCTGTAGGTGTACACGATGTATTATCGAAGTCTCAAGGATCTTCAAACCCTCACAACGTAGTAAAAGCAACATTTGATGCCTTATTACAAATGCGTAGTGCAGTGCAAATTGCAAAACAAAGAGGTGTTTCTTTAGCAACAGTATTTAACGGATAAATCTAAGACGATGGCAAAAATTAAAGTTACACAAGTAAAAAGTAAAATCGGTCGCCTTCAAAACCAAAAAAGGACTTTGGAAGCATTGGGTTTACGTAAAATGAACCAAGTTGTAGAACACGAGGCAACTCCTACAATTATTGGGATGGTAAATACAGTTAAACACTTAGTTTCTGTTGAAGAAATTAAATAAGAAACATAGAAAGATGAGTTTACATAATTTAACACCGGCAGAAGGATCTGTAAAAAAAGAGAAAAGAATTGCACGTGGTGAAGGTTCTGGTAAAGGTGGTACCGCTACTAGAGGTCATAACGGACAAAAATCTCGTTCAGGTTATTCTAAGAAAATAGGATTTGAAGGTGGGCAAATGCCACTTCAAAGACGTGTACCTAAATTTGGTTTCACCAATATAAACCGTAAGGAATATACAGGAATCAACGTAGGGAAGTTACAAGAATTAGTAGAGAGCGGTAAAATTACCGACACAGTAGATTTAGACATCTTAATCGCTAACAGATTGGCAGGGAAGAATGACCTTGTTAAGATTTTAGGAGACGGAGAATTGAAAGCTAAATTAACGATTACTGTAAATAAGTTTACTGCAACTGCTAAAGCCGCTATTGAAGCTGCTGGAGGTTCTGCAGTAACTTTATAAGATAAATGTAAATGATGAATTTGATAAAGACTTTAAAAGACATTTGGAAAATAGAAGAGTTGAAAAATAAACTTCTTCTTACTATTGGTTTAATTGCAGTATACCGTTTTATGGCAGCTGTTCCATTACCTGGAATAGACCCTACACAACTTACCGCATTAAAAGATGGTACATCCTCAGGTCTTTTAGGAATTTTAAATGCATTTACAGGAGGGGCATTCTCTAGAGCATCCGTAATGGCGCTTGGTATTATGCCTTATATTTCTGCTTCTATTGTAGTACAGTTAATGGGAATTGCAATTCCTTATTTACAAAAACTACAAAAAGATGGAGAAAGTGGACGTAAAAAAATTACACAAATAACACGATGGTTGACCATTGCAATTACCATGTTCCAAGGACCTGCGTATATTACTGCAATTAAAACCTCATTTGGTTTACCAGATGCTGCTTTCTTAGTTGGAGGTGCTACATTCTGGATTTCATCAATGATTATTTTAACTGCAGGTACTGTATTTGCAATGTGGTTAGGGGAGCGTATTACAGACAAAGGAGTTGGTAATGGAATTTCATTATTGATTACTGTCGGTATTATTGCAAACTTTCCTGGTGCATTTGCACAAGAACTCGTTGCGAAAACAACAGGTGCTGGCGCAGGAGGAGTAATGATGATCTTAATTGAACTGATTGTGTGGTTTGTAATTATCTTATTAACGGTCTTGTTAGTAACTGCAGTACGTAAAATTGCTGTACAATACGCAAGAAGAACCGTTGTAGGAAGTGTTAAAGACGTTGCAGGTGCAAGACAATACATACCGTTAAAGCTGAATGCTGCGGGAGTAATGCCAATTATATTTGCACAAGCAATTATGTTTTTACCAGTAGCATTGGCACAAAGATTTCCAATGATAAGTGGTTTACAAGACATGAATGGTTTTGGATACAACGCCATCTTTGCTTTGTTAATTATTATCTTTAGCTACTTTTACACAGCAATTACAATCCCTACCAATAAAATGGCAGAGGACTTAAAAAGAAGCGGAGGCTTTATTCCAGGAACAAGACCCGGTGCTGAAACTGCAGAGCAGTTAGACACCGTCTTATCTAGAATAACATTTCCAGGAGCTTTGTTTTTAGCAGCCTTGTCAATTTTGCCAGCCATCGCAGTAAAGTTTGGCGTGCAACAAAATTGGGCGTTATTTTACGGAGGAACATCGTTAATTATTATGGTAGGAGTTGCCATTGATACGATACAACAGATCAACTCATACTTATTAAACAGTCATTACGACGGTTTAATGAAGCCAGGAACTAGTAACAGAAAATCAGCAGAATAATATGGCTAAACAACCAGCGATTCAACAAGACGGGTCTATAACAGAAGCATTATCAAATGCAATGTTCCGTGTAGAATTAGAAAACGGGCATATTGTTACCGCACATATTTCTGGAAAAATGCGCATGCATTATATAAAGTTATTACCTGGCGATAAAGTGAAATTAGAAATGAGTCCTTATGATTTATCAAAGGCAAGAATTACTTATAGATATTAAAACAACGACTTATGAAAGTAAGAGCATCCATTAAAAAAAGAAGTGCCGAGTGCAAGATTGTACGAAGAAAAGGCAGATTATACGTGATTAATAAACAGAATCCTAGATTTAAACAAAGACAAGGATAGATATGGCAAGAATAGCAGGTATAGACATCCCAAAGAATAAAAGAGGCGTAATCTCTTTAACATACATCTTTGGAGTAGGAAACAGCAGAGCAAAAGAGATTTTAGCAACTGCAAAAGTAGACGAAAGTGTAAAAGTACAAGACTGGACCGATGAGCAGATTGCTGCCATTCGTGAACAAGTTGGTGTGTTTACAATTGAAGGTGAATTGCGATCTGAAGTAAAATTAAACATCAAACGTTTAATGGATATCGGATGTCAAAGAGGAATCCGTCACAGACTGAGTCTTCCTTTAAGAGGGCAAAGAACGAAAAACAACTCTCGTACAAGAAAAGGTAAGAGAAAAACAGTAGCTAACAAGAAAAAATAGAGTAGCGGTTGAGTTTTTACTCACGAGCTAACACGAATTAATTATGGCGAAAACAAGTTCAAAAAAACGCAAAGTTGTTATAGAATCAGTAGGTGAAGCACACGTTACTGCCTCTTTTAATAACATTATTATTTCTTTAACAAACAAAAAGGGAGATGTAATCTCTTGGTCTTCAGCAGGTAAGATGGGCTTTAGAGGTTCTAAAAAGAACACTCCATATGCAGCTCAACTAGCAGCAGAAGATTGTGCTAAAGTTGCTCAAGAAGCAGGTTTACGCAAAGTAAAAGTGTATGTTAAAGGACCAGGAAATGGTAGAGAATCTGCCATCAGATCTATCCACAATTCAGGAATTGAAGTAACAGAAATTATTGATGTTACCCCAATGCCACACAATGGATGTCGTCCTCCTAAGAGAAGAAGAGTATAATTTATATTTTAACTATAGTAGGAACCAGATTATCGAAGGAGGATGCCTTAATTCATAATCCCTATTAAAAACAACAAAGAAATGGCAAGATATACAGGACCAAAAACTAAAATTGCTCGTAAGTTTGGTGAAGCAATTTTTGGAGAAGACAAGAACTTTGAAAAAAGAAACTATCCTCCAGGACAACACGGAAATGCAAGAAGAAGAGGTAAGAAATCTGAATATGCAGTTCAATTACAAGAAAAACAAAAAGCAAAATATACCTACGGTATTTTAGAGCGTCAATTTAGTAACTTGTTTAAAAAAGCATCTTCCTCTAAAGGAATTACAGGTGAAGTTTTATTACAATTATGTGAAGCGCGTCTAGACAACGTAGTATTCCGTTTAGGAATTGCAAATTCAAGAAGTGCAGCACGTCAATTAGTATCTCACCGTCACATTACTGTGAACGGAGCGTTGGTAAACATTCCATCGTATTCTTTACAAGAAGGAGATGTGATTGCTGTAAGAGAAAAATCGAAGTCTTTAGAGGCTATCGAAAATGCTTTAGCAGCGAACAGCGCTGTTTACGAATGGTTGACATGGAATGCTGATTTGAAATCTGGAACGTTTGTAAAGAACCCAGAAAGATTGCAAATTCCAGAAAACTTTAAAGAGCAATTAATCGTAGAATTATATTCTAAATAATACCGATACATTTACTATGGCAATATTAAATTTTCAGAAACCAGATAAAGTAATTATGATTGAATCTACTGATTTTTCAGGAAGATTCGAATTTAGACCTTTAGAACAAGGGTTTGGTTTAACTGTTGGTAATGCCTTAAGAAGAGTATTATTATCTTCTTTAGAAGGGTTTGCCATTACATCTTTGCGTGCAGATGGTGTAGAGCATGAGTTTTCTACCATTCCAGGAGTTGTAGAAGACCTAACCGAAATTATTTTAAACTTAAAACAAGTACGTTTTAAGAAGCAAATAGAAGAATCTGATAGAGAAACTGTAGCAATTGCTGTTTCTGGACAAGAACAATTAACAGCAGGAGACTTGCAAAAATTCATCTCTGGTTTTCAAGTACTAAATTCAGATTTAGTAATTTGTAACATGGATAAATCTGTGAAATTTAATATGGAAGTAACCATAGAAAAAGGACGAGGATTTGTACCAGCAGAAGAAAATAAAAAAGCAGGCGCTCCGTTAGGAACTATTTTTACAGATTCTATTTATACGCCTATCAAAAACGTAAAGTACGCAGTAGAAAACTTTCGTGTAGAGCAAAAAACAGATTACGAAAAATTAGTTTTTGACATTGATACTGACGGATCTATTACTCCGAAAGATGCATTGACAGAAGCTGCTAAGATTTTAATCCACCACTTTATGTTGTTCTCTGATGAGCGCATCACTTTAGAGGCAGATGAAATTGCACAAACTGAAACATACGATGAGGAATCATTACACATGCGTCAGTTATTAAAGACCAAATTGATAGACATGGATTTATCAGTAAGAGCTTTAAACTGTTTGAAAGCTGCAGAAGTTGATACATTAGGAGATTTAGTATCTTTTAATAAAAGCGACTTAATGAAGTTCCGTAACTTCGGTAAAAAATCATTAACAGAACTAGAAGAACTAGTAAACGTTAAAGGGTTGAACTTTGGTATGGATTTAAGTAAATACAAGTTAGACAAAGACTAAATTAAAGAGGTCACTCCAAACGAATGTATGAAAATTACAACGTTGGGTAAACACACAATACAATGAGACACGGAAAGAAATTTAACCACTTAGGAAGAAAAACAGCGCACAGAAAGGCGATGTTAGCAAATATGTCTTGTTCTTTAATAGAGCACAAGCGTATCAACACAACAGTAGCAAAAGCGAAAGCATTGCGTAGGTTTGTTGAACCAATTATTACAAAATCGAAAGAAGACACTACACACAATCGTCGTATTGTATTTAGTTACCTTAGAGATAAGTTTGCAGTTACAGAATTGTTCAAAGAGATCGCTGTAAAAATTGCAGACAGACCAGGAGGATACCTTCGTATTATTCAATTAGGAAACCGTCAAGGAGATAATGCTCCTATGGCTATGGTAGAATTGGTTGATTACAACGAAATTTACAATCCAAAAGGAAACAAAGCAAAGAAAGCAACTCGTAGAAGAAAGAAAAAAGTAACGGATACTGCAGAAGCAGTAGCGCCAGTTGCTCCAGAAGCTACAGAAGAGTAAAACAATGCTTTACTAGATAAAAAAAGAGAACCCGTAACGGTTCTCTTTTTTTTTGTGCCCTATGCTAGGCACAAACTTTAACAAAAAATAAACGGTAAAGACTCTTACGTTTCTGTATTTTTATAAAAAAATGAAAATTAAAGAAACCCTAATTTTATGCAACCCCTTCTTATCATGAAAAAACTAACCCCACTATTTTTGCTGTTTTTTGTCCTTACAATGTCTGGGCAAGAACCACAAAACAACGCTGCAACAAATGACTCCCAAACTTTTTTTAACCCTAGACTCGGTAACGGGGTTTTTCACAATGCAAAAAAAGCGGTCGACGGTACGGTATACCTTTTTGAAAAATGGGACAACCACACTGTTATTCATGCCATAGACAAGCATAGCTACTTGCTAAAAAACATCAATGTAAATATTCAGAACAACACCATCGTTTCTAAAATAGGAACCGATTCTATTTTTACGTTCAATTTGAATACAATTGACAGGATTGTTGTGAATTTAAAAACCTACAAATCTTTTTTGTATGAAGATACCCAACGTATTTGTCAGGTAATTTACGAATCAAATGATTTTTCCTTGTTGAAAGGATTCAAAATTAAAACCATTACCGGTTCTTCAAACCCTATGGTAAATAGACCCAACGACAGGTTGGTTCGTAGAGAGTCATACTTTATAAAGAAAAAAGGCGGGGTACTACAGCCCTTTAAATTATCTAAGAAGAAAATTTTAGCATTGATACCTGCTGATAAAGCACAAACTGTAAAACGGTATGTGAAAAAACACCGATTATCTTTTAAGAAAGACTATCACGTACAGCGAATATTAAACTATTACGGCAGTTTATAAAAAGAACCTATTTAAAAAAAAGGAATAAACAATTTAGTTTATTCCTTTTTTTATATTTTTGCACGAAATTAGACAATACAATCAATGAAATATCAAGCACGTAAGAAAGCCATTGTATTATTAGCCGATGGCACCATTTTTCATGGAAAATCAATTGGCATAGCAGGGACCTCAACAGGAGAGATTTGTTTCAATACAGGAATGACAGGGTACCAAGAAATATTTACAGACCCTTCTTATTTCGGTCAATTAATGATTACCACCAATGCACATATTGGAAACTATGGGGTACATAAAGACGAAGTAGAGTCTGATAGCATTAAAATAGCGGGCCTTATTTGCAAGAATTTTAGTTTCACCCATTCGAGAGAAGATGCAGAGGGGAATTTAAAAGATTGGTTGGCAGCACAAAATGTAGTAGCCGTATCAGACATTGATACCCGTGCTTTGGTCGCTCATATTCGTGAAAACGGCGCTATGAACGCGATTATCTCCACGGAAGTTTCAGACATAGATGCTTTAAAAAAGCAATTGGCAGCAACGCCAAATATGGATGGCTTAGAACTGGCTTCTAAAGTTTCTACAACCACGCCTTATTTTGTGGGCGATGAAAACGCTCCTTTAAAAGTAGCTGCATTAGATATTGGTATTAAAAAGAACATCTTACGCAACCTGGTTGCTAGAGGAGTTTATGTAAAAGTGTTTCCATACAATGCGACCTTTGAAGAAATGGCCGCTTGGAATCCTGATGGGTATTTTATCTCAAACGGACCTGGAGATCCAGCACCATTAGTAGACGCGCAACAAGTAGCAAAAGAAATTATACAAAGAAACTTACCCTTGTTTGGTATTTGTTTAGGACACCAAGTAATTGCTTTGGCAAACGGGATTCCTACCTATAAAATGCACAACGGACACAGAGGAATTAACCACCCTGTTAAAAATATGCTAACAGGTAAAGGAGAAATCACTTCTCAAAACCATGGTTTTGCGATTGATAGAGCGGCGACAGAAGCGCATCCTGATGTAGAAATCACCCACGTTCATTTAAATGATCAAACTGTTGCGGGAATTCGTATGAAAAGCAAAAACTGTTTTTCTGTACAATACCACCCAGAAGCAAGTCCGGGGCCACACGATGCAGCGTATTTATTCGATCAGTTTATCGAAAACATAAAAAAATAAGTACTTTTTATAACATAATACCACATTCATGAGCATTATAATTAACATTCACGCACGTCAAATTTTTGATTCAAGAGGAAACCCAACCGTAGAAGTAGATGTACTTACAGAAAACGGATTCTTAGGAAGAGCAGCAGTGCCTTCTGGAGCTTCTACCGGAGAACACGAAGCGGTAGAGTTACGAGATGGCGGAAGCGCTTATATGGGAAAAGGTGTTTCTAAAGCGGTTGACAATGTCAATCAAATTATTGCACCAGAATTATTAGGAGTGGCTGTTTTTGAACAAAACACCATCGACCAAATAATGATCGATTTAGACGGTACACCCAACAAGTCTGTATTAGGAGCCAACGCTATTTTAGGGGTTTCATTAGCCGCTGCAAAAGCAGCAGCAGCAGAATTAGGGATGCCCTTGTATCGTTATGTAGGTGGCGTGTCTGCAAATACATTGCCTGTTCCTATGATGAATATCATCAACGGTGGTTCGCATTCCGATGCGCCAATCGCCTTTCAAGAATTTATGGTGATGCCAGTAAAAGCGGCTAGTTTTAGCCATGCCATGCAAATGGGTTCTGAAATTTTTCACCATTTGAAAAAAGTATTGCACACAAGAGGTTTGTCTACTGCCGTTGGAGACGAAGGTGGTTTTGCGCCTACTTTAAACGGTACAGAAGATGCGTTAGATACCATTGCTTTGGCAGTAAAGAACGCAGGATACACTTTGGGAGACGATGTAATGATCGCTTTAGATTGTGCTGCAGCAGAGTTTTATGTTGATGGAAAATACGATTACACCAAATTTGAAGGTGCTACAGGTAAAATTCGTAGTAGTGAAGAGCAAGCAGATTATTTAGCGAGCTTGGCAAAGACCTACCCTATTATTTCAATAGAAGACGGTATGGATGAAAACGATTGGGACGGTTGGAAGTATTTGACCGAAAAAATTGGCGACACCGTACAGTTGGTTGGAGACGATTTGTTTGTAACCAATGTAACGCGTTTAGAGCGAGGTATTCAAAACAACACAGCCAATTCCATCTTGATAAAAGTAAATCAAATAGGAACGCTAACAGAGACGATTGCAGCTGTAAACATGGCACACAATGCAGGCTATACTGCTGTTATGAGTCACCGTTCAGGAGAAACAGAAGACAATACCATTGCAGATTTAGCAGTGGCATTAAATTGCGGACAAATTAAAACAGGTTCGGCTTCTCGTTCAGACAGAATGGCAAAGTACAACCAGTTGTTGCGTATAGAAGAAGAATTAGCAAGCACCGCCTTTTACCCAAAGGAAAGTGCTTTTAAAATACAAAAATAAGCGCTCAGCGCTCCTTTTAACCCCCGTAAGGATCCCTTACGGGGGTTTCTTTTTAGAAGAAATTGGAAGTATCTCAAAAAATGACTTTTCTCATTTTTTAGATTTTGTAAAAAGTGGTATCTTCGCAATTCACTTCGAATTAAAAAAATCTCAAAGATAGAATGTCAAAAACAGCAAAGTTACAAATTGGTGAAAACACGTATGAGTTCCCCGTTATAGAAGGAACTGAAAATGAACTAGCAATTGATGTTAAAACCCTTAGAGGTGTCTCTAACGGCGTTATAACAATTGATCCTGGATATAAAAACACCGGTTCGTGTCAGAGTGCTGTTACTTTTTTAAATGGAGAAGAAGGTATTTTAAGATATAGAGGCTATTCTATTGAAGAATTGGCAGAAAAAGCGGACTTCTTAGAAGTGGTCTATTTGTTGATTTTTGGAGAATTACCTACCAAAGAAGCATTGGAGCAATTCCATTCAGACATTAAAGAACAATCGTTGGTAGACGACGATTTGAAAAAGATTTTAGATGCCTTTCCAAAGACAGCACATCCAATGGGTGTTTTGTCTTCTTTAACCAGTGCATTAACGGCATTCAACCCCTCTTCTGTCAATGTAGATTCAGAAGAAGAAATGTACCGTGCTATTGTAAAAATATTAGGGAAATTCCCAGTATTGGTTGCTTGGACAATGCGTAAGCAAAAAGGGATGCCATTAAATTACGGCTCTAATTCTTTAGGATATGTAGAGAATATTTTAAAGATGATGTTTGAGAATCCAAACGAAGCGTACGAAATTAACCCAATTATTAAAGACGCTTTAAATAAATTATTAATACTACATGCAGACCACGAGCAGAACTGTTCTACGTCTACGGTACGTATTGTAGGTTCTTCGCATGCAGGATTGTATGCTTCTCTAGCGGCAGGTATTTCTGCACTTTGGGGGCCGTTACACGGCGGTGCAAACCAAGCAGTACTCGAAATGTTGGAAGCGATTAAAGAAGACGGTGGAGACACTAAAAAATACATGGCAAAAGCCAAAGACAAGTCAGATCCTTTTCGTTTGATGGGCTTTGGACATAGAGTCTATAAGAATTTTGACCCGCGTGCAAAAATAATTAAAGTGGCTGCAGACGAAGTCTTGGCAGACTTAGGTGTAGAAGATCCTATTTTAAACATCGCAAAAGGCTTGGAACAAGAAGCGTTAAACGACCCGTATTTTGTAGATAGAAAACTGTATCCAAATGTAGATTTTTACTCAGGTATTATTTACAGAGCGATGGGTATTCCTGTTGAAATGTTTACGGTAATGTTTGCTTTAGGACGTTTACCAGGTTGGATTGCGCAATGGAAAGAAATGCGTTTAGGAAAAGAGCCAATTGGCCGTCCACGTCAGATCTATGTAGGTGAAAATAGCCGACCATTTGTGCAAGTGAGTAAAAGATAAAATCAAACAAACCACCGATGCTTTCTATAAAGAGTCGGTGGTTTTTTAAAAGAGAGCGTTATGAAAAAAATAAAAATTATTAAAAACAGGTCAGATATTGGAGCGGGTACCCGTGGATCAGATATGGGAATTGATGCCATAGAGATTGCTGCGATTAATAAGAATAATAATTATTTTGATCTCTACGAACACGAAGACGTACAAACAGAAAACGAATCTGTGTACGACAAAGTAAATACCTCTTTTGCAAAAAGAGTGGGCGGTGTACTCAACCAATGTACGCGTTTGAGCAACCACGTAAAAGTAAACTTACAAGAAGGGCATTTTCCTATTGTAATTTCGGGCGACCATTCTTCTGCTTTAGGAACGATTAGCGGTGTAAAAGCGGCCAATCCAAACAAACGAGTAGGGGTGGTTTGGATAGACGCACATGCAGACATTCATTCACCCTATACCTCCCCTTCAGGAAATATTCACGGAATGCCATTGGCAGCCGCATTGGGGGACGATAATTTAGACTGCCAAGTAAACGAAGTTTCTAGAGAAACCGCAGACTTGTGGGACCGTATGAAAAATATTGGCATTCCAGAAACGAAGATTTTAGCAGAAGACGTTGTGTATTTTGGGGTAAGAGATACTGAGACACCGGAAGAAGAGCAGATAAAAAAGTTAGGCATTAAAAACTACATGGTGGCAGAAGTGCGTTACCGTGGTTTAGACGTTTGTGTTGCCGAAACGTTGGAGAAATTGTCAAACTGCGATGTTGTATACATTTCTTTTGATGTAGATGCCATGGATTGCGATATGATTTCTTATGGAACAGGAACTCCTGTTGCGAAAGGATTTGACCAGCATGAAATTATTGCCATCATCAACCAATTACTAGAAAGTAAAAAAATAGCGTGTATTGAGCTTGTTGAAGTCAACCCGTTATTGGACTTGAAAGGGAATAAGATGGCAGAAGTTGCTTTTGATGTTTTGGCGGCAGTGACAGAAAAAATAAAAGAAGTAATCCAATAAATTTCAACCCCTAAAAAACCTGCAGCTTTGTAGGTTTTCGAATTGAATCGCTTACAAATGGAGCAAGCAACCCATACGATCGTTATGATACGCCCCGTACATTTTCGAATGAACGAACAAACGGCGGTGAATAATTTCTACCAACAAGTGTTGCCCAAGACATTGCCTACATCCCTTGCTAAAAAAGCCCAGGTAGAATTTGATAATTTGGTCGCTGTGTTAGAAAATGCGGGTGTTTCTGTAGTGGTTGTAGATGCTCAGCAAGAGGCAGATACTCCTGATGCTATTTTTCCAAACAATTGGGTCTCTTTTCATGAAAATGGCGACGTCGGTTTGTACCCACTGTTTGCAGAAAACAGAAGGCAAGAACGCAGAGAAGATATTTTAGTCCTGTTGGAAGAGAAAGGATTTTCTATAGAACATGTCATCGATTATACCGAAGCAGAAACAGAAGGTTATTTCTTAGAAGGCACGGGAAGTCTTGTCTTAGACCGTGTACATAGATTGGCGTATTGTGCGTTGTCTCCTCGATCTGATGAAGAATTGTTTATTGAGTTTTGCGAAGATTTCGAGTTTACGCCTGTGCTGTTTAACGCCTATCAGACCGTTGCAGGAAAGCGAGAAGCCATCTACCACACCAATGTAATGTTGTGTGTAGCTACGGACTTTGCAGTGGCTTGTATGGACGCTATAGACGACAAAAAAGAACGCAAACAGTTGCGAACACATTTAAAATCGTCTGGCAAAGAAATTATTGAAATTACCGAAAGTCAAGTCGCGCAATTTGCAGGAAACCTATTGGAAGTAAAAGGAGTAAACAACGCTTCCTTTTTAGTCATGAGTACCCGTGCGTATACTGCATTTCGCCCAGACCAATTGCAGAAACTTGAAAAATACGCCACTATCTTACATAGCGATTTGTCTACCATAGAAACCTGTGGCGGCGGTAGTGCGCGCTGCATGCTTGCAGAAGTTTTTTTACCTAAAAAAACTGTGTAAAACGAATTGCAAATGCTTGACAATACTAAAAAATGAAATCTGAAAATTATATTACTTTAGGAAAAGGAACTGCGTTAATAACGTTCTTAATCGGTACATTAATTTTCGGAATTTACTTTCTAACTTCAAATGACGATTTATTGTTTGTCGCATACGGATTTATAGTTCTTGCAGGGATTGCAAATTCGATAATTTTAATAGCAATTTTAGTTAAATCAAATTTAGGCTCGATCAATCGAAAAAGACTGTTAAAAACAAGCAGGTTGATGCTGATTAATATTCCGGTATTACTTCTTTTTATTTGGTTCTTCCTGATTTTAATCGGGAATATGAGAATCACGTTTACAAACTCAACTCAAAATAAGCTAACGGACATTAAAATTGTAGGGTGCGAAACGAAACATATTTCGGAATTAAAACCTAATGAAAGTAAAACTGTTTGGGTAGGAATTACTGGAGATTGCTCGATAACTTTGGAGTATATGGAAGGCGGAAAATTAAAAAAAGAAACCGTTGCTGGGTATGTGACAAGCGGAATGGGACAAAAAATGAAGCATAAAATTGACGGAAAAGATAAAGATATAATCTAAAAAAACCGCAACCCTATTCAAAGGACTGCGGATGTGTGGTTACTGTGGTAGAAATATTAGTTACACAATTGCTTTAAATTTGCAATGGTCTCAAGAGGTGCTTCGCTTTTAAAAACAAAACTTCCTGCCACCAATACATTGGCGCCAGCTTCTACCAATTTATTCGCGTTTTTATCGGTCACACCGCCATCAATTTCTATTTGAGTAGGTGCTTTTGTAAAGTCAATTAAATGTTTTAATTGGGCTATTTTTTTATAGGTATTCTCTATAAAAGACTGTCCGCCAAAACCAGGGTTTACACTCATAATACACACCAAATCTAGGTCTGTAATTACATCTTCTAAAACAGCAATTGGGGTGTGTGGGTTTAAGGCCACACCTGCTTTCATGCCTGCGGCTTTAATCGCTTGTATGGTGCGGTGTAAGTGCGTACATGCTTCGTAATGTACGGTTAAGATGTTGGCGCCTAAATCTGCAAATGTTTGAATGTACCTGTCTGGATCTACAATCATCAAGTGCACATCAATCGTTTTGGTAGCATGCTTGGTAATGGCTTTTAGCACGGGCATTCCGTAAGAAATGTTGGGTACAAATACACCGTCCATAATGTCTATATGAAACCAATCGGCATCACTTTGGTTTACCATTTCTACATCGCGTTGTAAGTTGCCAAAATCGGCAGCTAAAATTGAAGGGGCAATCAATGTTTTCATTGTATTTGGTATCTGTGGTTAGGCAACAAAGATACAACAAATACTCGCTGGGTAAACAGCGTTTTTACTTCGTGTGTATTTGTTGTAAATAAAAAGCACTCAGAATTTTCTGAGTGCTTTTTAAAAATATTGGTCGTGCTTACTAGCCTAAATAAGTCATTAAAATCTTACTTCTAGACGTATGTTTTAAGCGACGAATTGCTTTTTCTTTAATTTGACGGACACGTTCTCTTGTTAAATCGAATGTTTCGCCAATTTCTTCTAAGGTCATCGGTTGGTGTTCTCCCAAACCAAAGTATAATTTTACCACATCTGCCTCACGAGGCGTTAAGGTTTCTAAGGCACGGCTTATTTCTATACGCAAAGATTCGTGGAGTAATTTTTTGTCTGGGTTTGGAGATTCTCCAGAGTTTAAGACATCATACAAGTTAGAATCTTCTCCTTCAATTAACGGCGCATCCATAGAGACGTGTCTTCCAGAGTTTTTCATAGACTCCTTTACATCGTTGATGGTCATGTCTAATTTCTTTGCAATTTCTTCTGCACTAGGAGGACGTTCGTTCTCTTGTTCTAGAAAAGCATACATTTTATTAATCTTGTTGATAGAGCCAATCTTGTTTAAAGGCAAACGCACAATACGAGATTGCTCTGCCAATGCTTGTAAGATTGATTGACGAATCCACCATACCGCATACGAAATAAATTTAAACCCTCTGGTTTCATCAAAACGTTTGGCGGCTTTAATCAATCCTAAATTTCCTTCATTAATTAAATCGGGCAAGGTCAATCCTTGGTTTTGATATTGCTTGGCTACAGAAACCACAAAACGTAAATTCGCTTTTGTCAATTTCTCTAAAGCAACTTGATCTCCTGCTTTAATGCGCTGCGCCAATTCTACTTCCATGTCGGCAGTAATTAAATCTACTTTACCGATTTCTTGTAAGTACTTGTCTAAAGAAGCGGTTTCTCTATTGGTAACCTGCTTGGTAATTTTAAGCTGTCTCATTGAAGTTGAAGGGTGCTAAAGGTTGAAATTTCTATGTGCTATATACTTATACGTGGAATGTTGTAAAAATGTTACAAAAAAAATAGTATTTTTTTTATTAAACCGAAAAACAGTTAAAATAAGCCGTTGATTTGCGCATCTATTTTATCGATAATACCACCCAGTTCTTCAGGATTGTTTACAAAATCGATGTTGTCTACATCAATAATAAGTAGTTTTCCTTTGGTGTATTCTGTAACCCACGCTTCGTAGCGTTCGTTCAACCTGCTCAAGTAATCAATACTGATGGAGTTTTCATACTCACGCCCTCTTTTGTGTATTTGTTGCACCAACGTAGAAATATTGGCACGTAAATAAATTAATAAATCTGGGGGCGTTACTAAGTTTTCCATCAAATCAAACAAAGAGCTGTAGTTGCTGTAGTCTCTATTTGTAAGCAGCCCCATTGCATGGAGGTTGGGTGCAAAAATATGCGCATCTTCGTAAATGGTTCTGTCTTGAATGATGTTTTTTCCAGATTTTCGCAATTCTAAGATTTGACGAAAACGACTGTTTAAGAAATACACTTGTAAGTTAAAAGACCAGCGCTCCATTTCGGCATAAAAATCATCTAGATACGGGTTTTCATCTACAGATTCGTAATGAGGTTCCCATTTGTAATGTTTGGCTAAAAGCTTTGTAAGTGTGGTTTTTCCGGCGCCAATATTGCCAGCAATTGCTACGTGCATAGAGTTTTATATAAGTTGTTGTTGGTGTCTTGTTTCGTAAGAAGCCTGTACAGATGACTTCTTGCCTGTTTTAAATTTTATGAAGATAAAGATAGTAAAAAATACGAATTAAAAAAAGATACAAAAGAAGGAATCTGTCAAGTTTTTAAATCTCCTAAAAAAATTAGTAAACCTTTAGCATTTTTTTAAGTCTTATCGATGTGCTTACAAGTATATTTGTGAGATAACTTAATATATAGATGCGATGAAAAATATTAGTATGTATGTGTTTTTCCTGTTTACAGGAACACTATTCTCTCAAAACAATTTTCAAGGAAAGGCAACCTATCAGTCTAAAACAACCGTAGCAATGGATTTTGAAGGCAGGGAAATGTCTGAAGAACAGAAGAAGATGATTCAGCAACGGATGAAAGGAATGTTTGAGAAAAGTTATGTGTTAACTTTTGACAAAGCAAGTGCTACCTATAAAGAAGAAGAGAAATTGGCAACTCCTGGGCAAGGAGGTCGTGGCGGATTTATGATGATGAGCGGTTTTACAGGAGGCTTACAATACAAGAACACCAAAGACGGCGTGCTTTTAGAAGCCAAAGAGTTTTTTGGTAAGAAATTTCTAATCAAAGAAGATTTAAAGAAACCAGATTGGGTATTGGGTACAGAGACCAAACAAATTGGAAACTACCTGTGTTTTAAAGCGACCATGATTAAAAAAGTAGACGACTTCGATTTTAAGAGCATGCGTCCAAAAAAACAGAAAGGAAAAAAGAACGGAAAACAGGGCAAGAAAAAAGGTGCTGGAAAGCAATCAAAATCATCGAATATGATTTCTATTTCTGATGAGATAGAGATGCCGAAAGAAATTGAAGTAACGGCATGGTACACTCCGCAAATACCAGTGAGTAATGGCCCAGGTAGTTATTGGGGATTGCCTGGATTGATTTTAGAAATCAACGAAGGGAAGACCACCATTCTCTGTTCAGAAATAACCTTAAACCCTACGGATAAAGCAACAATTAAAGCGCCAACAAAAGGGAAAGAGGTTTCTAGAAAAAAGTACAACACAATTGTAAAAAAGAAAAGGGAAGAAATGCGCGAAAGATTTCAAAACCGCAGAGGTGGTAAAGGACGTGGTCATTTTTAAGCAATAAAAATAGGATATGAAAAA
>Ga0209035_10000145_pt1 | contig 28263 bp, 26 predicted proteins | sample MarorgKNORR_S2LV_6_FD_188220 | JGI IMG/M metagenome (GOLD analysis project Ga0209035, IMG submission 188220) | Marine microbial communities from the Southern Atlantic Ocean, analyzing organic carbon cycling - AAIW_A/KNORR_S2/LV (SPAdes) (version 2) | ecosystem: Environmental > Aquatic > Marine... | reverse complement strand
CCCTCTTTTTATACCCTCGATTCTTACAAACTGACCATCCCAAAGCCTATGAGCTGAAGCCATGCTAGATAGTAATTGACTTTCATGAGGTATCATAAACTTAGGTTCTATCTCTACTTTATCATGAGGCGCAGGCAAAGACACCTTTGCTATTTCTTTTAGTAAACAGCGGTTATATGACCATGTTTTACTTTGATCTTGATTAAAGTGATGTGCGCGTTGCAAGTGATAACATAAAATGCCGAGTCTAGTAAAATCTTGAATCGCAACCTCTATTAAGACTTCAAGAACTCCTAAGCCATTTTCACTTACCCATTGAATTTCAGCTGCAGCATTTTCCATTTTTTGTGAATTACCGCTTTGGCAAGCATCTTCAAGATCTGAAATAAATACAGTAAGGCCAATTGCATCTTTTGCTATATTATTTAGGATAAAATTATCGTCAGTTCTTTTTGGATATTTATCAATTAACTTTTTCATACTATCCAAAATTATTTTTGAAGGGTTATTACGGTTATCACCAATAATATTTTTTAAAGCATTTAAAACTATGATCGGATGCTTATTAGATGGTCCATCATAATCTATAGTAACGGCGTCATTAAAATAAGTTTTGATTTCTTTAGAGAGTGATTCCATTTATTTATTTTTTTTCTTTGGAGCATCTAGATCAAAAAAGATGCTTAAAGATAGGCCAGTTAACCGTGAAAATTCAGATGGAAAACCAGTCGCAGAATCTTTTAAAGGTTTATCAATGAAACGAGGTGATACTCCTTCTGCTGTAGGGTTCCACTTTGGATTAAATATTTCTGTAATTGGCATAGAAGTAGGATCATGAAAATAGCCAAATTCCATACCCCACTTTGGATTTCCTTGAAAACCCATAAGAATGCCAAGTCGGTTACTATTATGATTTGTAATCCCATTTTGAATTATCATTGCTCTAAGCCCCCACCACCTTGACTTTAAAAAACCGTTATTTCCTTTTTTTGTTTTAAATTTGTAGTAAGTAGCATCAATATTGTAATTTGGATTCAATGACCACGCAAGGTTGATTAAATCCCATTTGTTATCTTTTTTATAAACAACTCTGCTATAATCAATTCCACTACCATAAACTGGTAATCCAACACGAAATCCTATTTCACTTTTATCCGAAAGTCCTTTTCTAATCCAAAGGTAGGGAAAAACATTCTCGCTAGATAAAGCATATCCTTTTTTTACCTTACCTGGTTCAGGTAAATGAGGATTTATAGTTGGATGTGAAGCACAACTCACCAATATGAGTAATGAAATGCATTTAAGAGTTAAATGTCCCATGGGCAAAAAATAAGACACTTCTGGACAAGAAAAAACTAATCAGGTATTATTTTTAATCCATTCAGTAGTTACAGATTTAGGACGAGTTATTGGGATTCCCATTGCTCGATTAATAACCATTTGAGCTATTATTCCCATTGCTCTTGAAATACTAAAGAGTACAGTATAATAATTAAATTCCTTTAAACCATAATGATAAAGTAATGAGCCTGATGCGGCATCTACATTGGGCCATGGGTTTTTAGCTTTTCCTTGCTCTTGCAAAACTGGTGGAACTACTTTAAATAAAGATTGAACGACTGAAAACACATCATCATTTGTAATATATTTTTTTCCAAACTCCATAAATGCTGTGAATCTTGGATCTGGACATCGAAGTACTGCATGACCATAGCCAGGTATTACTCTACCACTATTAAGTCGGTCCCAACAAAAATCTTCAAGTTCTTTTTCAGAAGGCACACCTTTAAAGTGCTCTTGAACATCCAAAACAAATTTTAAACATTCTTGATTTGCTAGTCCATGCAAAGGGCCAGCTAGACCATTTAATCCTGCAGCAACTGATAAGAAAGGAGATGAAAGTGCAGAGGCAACAGTTAAAGAACTAAATGCGCTTACATTTCCTCCTTCATGATCACAATGAAGCATAAGATATAAACGCATTAACTTTTTAAAATCTTCATTTTGAATCCCAAGCATATGTGCAAAGTTCGCAGACCAATCCAAAGTTTTATCTGGCTCAATTCGGGCACCTTTATTAAAGCGCATCCTATATATACCTGCAGCTATTCCAGGGATCACACCTAATAAAGTAATGCCATCTTCCAAAGTCCACTTCCATAAATCAGTTTTTGGAGTACCTGCATTATATTTTTTCACAAAAACGCTATCTACCTGCAAACTTTGAATTGCGATAGTGAGCATTGTCATAGGATGAGAATTTTTTGGCATCGATTCAAGTATTCTCCAAACATATTCAGGTACTTTTTGGTTATTTTTAAGTTGATCTTGAATATCTTTAAGACTGCTTGAGTTTGGTAATTCACCTGTCAATAATAAAAAGAATACTTCTTCAGGTGAAATATGAGATATGTCTTTTAAAGGGTGTCCTCGAATAATCAATCCACTATCAGCAGAAACAGCTGAAGTCTCACATGTTAATCCTTTTACGCCACGCATACCACCATATGCTTGCGAAACAGTGACTTCACTAATAACCTCATCTCCTTTTTCTTTAATGACAGAATGAATCTCTTTTTGCCAAATATTTATTTTTTCAGAAAGAATTTTTTGGAGCATAATTTTAAGTACTAATTAAAAAGTTAATCAAAGTGAAGGTAGAATTTATAAAAATTTCATCATTAAATATCATTCTAATCGTTAACAATTTTAATATAATCGTCAAATGAGTTTAAAACTTTATCTGATAGTCGCTTAATTTTCTTTCTATTAATATTTTCGATAAAAGCATAAAAACTTGAAGCTAAACCAGATTCTTTTATTTCATAATCAGTATAGCCATCACCAATTACATCAATTTTTCCAGATAGTTTTAAGGCTTTAATCATTAAAACTTTTCCACTTTTTTTAGACATATTGTTATTTTTATCTATACCAATAACATTGCCTTTTAAATCATATATGAATTCATTTGCAAATATTTGCTTTTCATTAATACCATATTCAGACACAATTGGAATTATAATTTCTTTAAATCCACCGGAAAAAATCAAAATCTTTGAAGAGTTTTTTTTAATAAATAATTTATTTTTTTTGATGGATAGGCTAACTTCTTTAGATAGTTGACTTGCAATCTGTTTTATATCATTTTTATTTACATCTATTAAAGCAACTCGTTTCTGGAGTGACAGGTCAAATGAAATTTTCCCTTCCATCCCAGAAAGTGTCAATGCTTCAATACTTTTTAGTCTTTCAACGCCATCTTTATGATTTAGTAAAACGAGACGAGCTAATTCATCCAAAGATTCTTTAGTAATAAAAGTACTATCAAAATCAATAATTAAATGATCAGGAAACAAATTTTATTATTTAAACCAATCTGACTTTACTAGTTCCTGAGCTTTTTCAAGATCTTCAACGAAATCAATTTCTATACAAGGTAAATCAGATATATCTTCATAATAAATATCATGCTCAGACATAAGTGGATGAATAGCAGCTTCAAAATAATCTGAATTTCCACCTGAAGAAATTAACCGATCTAAAGAATCCATAAATTTACTTGATATTTTTTTAGAAAATTTGGCAACTCCAATAAATTCACCTAAAGAATTATCTTCTATTAATTCTTTACCAATTGCTACAATACGATTGCCCTCACCTTCTATAACCTTTACTTCCTCTCGACCACAAGGCTTAATATCAACTGCAAGTACAGTATTGTGATTTGAATCAATTACTCTAGTCAAAACTTCTTTCGGATAAAGAACATCTGCATTCATTAATATAAATGGTTCATTATTAATGAATTCATTGCAAAGTTTTAATGAATATGCTGTATTTGTTTCAAAATAATGATGATTAATAACAAATTTAACATTTAGGTCCGGAAAATGGCTTTTCACATAATCAATAATCAATTCACGGTAATAGCCAACAACAATAACAACTTCAGCAATATTTAAAGATTGGAGGGTCTTTAATTGCCTGTTAAGTATAGCTTTATCGCCAACTTTCATAAGGCATTTAGGCATATCATACGTTAAAGGATAAAGTCGTCGTGAGACACCTGCTGCAAGAATTACTGATTTCATAGTAGTCAAATTAGCCCCGATAGTTATTGTGATGAAAAATAATTTATAAGGTTAATTTGCAACATAATTTTTTAATGAAAAAGATAGATTTGAAATGACTAGATTAACTTTATTTTACTTCACTAATTGGCTAATACTATTAGTTTATATTTTTAATAACGCTTTATTCCTTAGCCCGGGGAAGCCTTTAAGTAGCCTGTTTTTAATGGAACCATTCTTTTTTTTTATGACATTAAATACACCTTTTTTTCTAATAATTATTATCAAAGGTGCTACTAAAGGTCTGGCTAAAATTTTTAGATCTAATGAATTTAACCTTCGTTATCTAGCTCTATTTTTAATCGTATTCACATTTATCTTCACAGTAATTGATGCTAAGGTCTTATCAATCTATCGTGATCATTTTAATTTAAAGTTATATGGACTGCTATTTGAAGCAGGTGTTATGCAAGATATGGGTATTCACTTAACTGACATAATATTATTATCTTTTCAACTTTTAATGACTATTCTATGGACTATTGCTTCTCTAAAAGTCTCAATTTGGTTTTATAACAAATACTCCTACTTGGTGCCAAATTTTATTACAAATAAATTCTACCTAATTTTTAAAATGCTAATTTTCTTATCTTTAATTGAAAAAATATTCTTTTCATATTTTTATTATACTGAGCGAGCTGTAACATTAACATATTGGAATTCAATCCCTTCATATACTGTTTTACGTATGAGCAAAGTTTGGAGACCAATGCTCGATGCACCAACTGAATCTGAAAAAGCTGCTGCTAAAATTACATGGGATTTTGAGGCAGATTTTCTTGATTCTCAAAAGAAACTAAGTGAAAAAATTGAAACAATAAGAGCTAATAAAAAAGATGTTAATATTGTTTTTCTTGTTTTTGAAAGTCTAAGATATGATATGAACGACCCAGAAATAATGCCAAACCTAAACTATTATGCGACATCAAATAAGTGGATAACCAGTAAACAACATTTCAGCAATAGTAATTGTACTGGTAATGGAATTTTTGGTACACTTACAGGTCAAACTCCTTTTTATTGGTATCCGTCCTACAAGAAAGAACTTCAGCCATCTCCACTTTCTATATTTGATAAATTAGGTTATGAAATTGATGTTTACACCACTACAGCTCTAGGTTATTCAGACATGGATAAACATATTTTTACTAAAGCTATAGATAATGTTTATAAGTTTACAGGTTATGGAGGAGGATTAGGACACCCTATGGTTAAGCGAAGTGACCTATTTCAATGGGATCAAATTATGGTTGATGAGTTTCTAAATAAATTTATAAATAATACTTCTGACTCACCAAACCTTAGCTATCTTTGGTTTTATTCCACTCATTATAATTATTATTTTCCCGAAGAGTTTGGAAAGTTTAAACCTTACATCGATAGACATTATCAAATATATGAAAAAGGCTTACGTAAAGAATCTGATTTAGTTTTCAATCGTTATAAAAACAGTGCTTATTTTGTTGATTCACAAATTAAAAAAATAGTGGAAAAAATAAATAATAGTGGAAAAATGGAAAATACTATTATTGTTATATTAGGAGATCATGGAGAAGAATTTAATGAGTATGGCCGATTTGCACATTCATACTCACTAAAAAATGTTCAAACCTCAACACCTTTTATAATGCACGTGCCTGGAATAAATAATATTGATTATAATATCACAAGTCATGCTGATATTATGCCAACTATAATTGATTATATTGACATTTCAATCCCTTACCAAGAAATCTTATCTGGAAAATCTTTATTAGATTATAATACAAACTTAGATTATGCAATTATACAAGAGTGTCAAATAAAAGAAAGGCCGAAGAATTTTCTTATTGCTGATAAAGAATGGAAGATGGAGTTTTATTTATCAGGTGGAAAAATAGAATCTGGATTATTAGAAACTATTAATGATGAATCAATTTCTCAAGATAGCGCAAATATATTTAATTCTATAAAACAAAAACTTTTAAAAAAGGCGGAAAAGAACTTAAGGCATTATTCAATTCAAGACTGAAGTGTGGATAGAGTATCCCAAACTTTATCTGACTTAATTGTATTTAAACATAAGAGCGGCTCTTTTTTATTATAACAACTATTTTTCAAACAAGGGCTACAGTAAACATTCTCATTTAAATAAGTTGTTTTAATTCCAATTGGTCTTGTGATATCAGGGTCACCTGCACCAAACATTGAAACAGTAGGAATGCCAATGTTTGCTGAAATATGCCCTAAACCACTATCAGAGGCAATAGCTCCATTACATTCAGAAATGAGCGCCATACTTTCCCTTAGATCATATTGACCTGCTAATGAATGAATATTAGGATTTTGTAATTCGGATATAATTTTTTCTGATATTTTTCTATCTCTTTTTCCACCAAATATTATAATCTTATTTTTTGTTTTTCTTAAGAATTCTAATGTCTTTAATTCAGGTATATTTCTCGATTTTGCGACACTAAATGGAAAAAATGCAATTGGATCTTTAATGTTTAAGCTAGATAATTCTATTTGCGCCCATTTTTTTTCATTCTGACTAATTTTAATTCCTGAATAATTTTGTGATTTTATAGGTAATTCTTGATCAGGCAATAAATTTAAATAATAATTAGTTCTATGGGCTTTATTTTTTGGACGAGCAATTACTTTAGTTAACATTTGAGTTCTTCCTTGTCCTGAATAGCCAATTACAATTGGTGCCTCAGATTTTCTAGCAATATATGCTGAACGAAAAGAATCAGATAATAAATAAAAAATATCAAGATCTAAAGCCTTTAAACTTAGTCCTGAATTTTTAGTTGAACGCAAACCGAAAAGATCTTTCTTTTCAAATGAGATTACTTCATTAACATCTGGATGGTTAGTATAGATTGGTGCTACCCATGACTTTGATATTGCAAAAATTGTTGGATTTTTATGAATTTCCATTAGTTGATTAAAAAAAGGTATAGACATCACAGCATCTCCAACCCAATTTGGACAAAAAACACCTATTCTCATTTATTTTTCTCTATTTTTTCAATAGCATCAACCAATCGAACCGAGGCTTCACCATCAACACGATATAAATACTCTGTCTGAGCATTTAACCTTTCTTTTTCAAGATCTAAAGGATATTCTAAGGCATGATAAACCAATGATGATAAATCTTCAGGTTCACTTAATCTGAGAGTAAAGTCAACACTATCCATTCTTTCTATATCCATTTTTTTTAAAAATCTTTTATTGAAAATCTTATGTTTAGTTCTAAGCTTAAAACAATCAGCCATAATTATAGGTCGATTCAAATATAAATATTCAAAAATTGTTGACGAGATATCGGAAACTAATAAATCACAAATTCTGTAATATGGAATAATATTGAATTCTTCAGGTGGAACTAAAAAAATATTATCAAATTTTTTGCTTAAATCCATAATGGATTGGCTCTGATAAAGATATTTCTTTTGGTGCCAACTAAAATTATGGAGCTTTATAATTAAATTATTTTCATAGGTAATATTTTGAAGGAATGGTAATAGTTGATCTATTGAAGAAGGATAAAAGCTTGGAGCATATAAAACTGTTTTTTGTTTTGCTTTCAAACCCATAGACTCAAGATTTAAAAAGTTTTCTGATTTAATCAAAGGGTCACATTTTGTAAAACCAGTAAGAACTAAATTTTGATGGCCATGCTCTTTAAGCTCTACCATTCTAGACTTTGACTCAACCGAGCGCAAATCTATTCTGTTATCAATATCATTATAATAAGATTGTTTAAGACCAATCCCATGATATACCATTACAGCTAATGAATCAATATCTACAATATTATTAAGGTGTCCGACATTACCAACAATTATAATATCAAATTTTTCATTTTTTATTATTTTCACTCTCTCATTTTCATCTTTTGATACAATCATCTTTATATTCATTTTTTTAAGAGCATTAGTAAAAATATTTTTTTCACTTTCAGCCATCATCGCTGGGATAGATGCATAAATATCGTAGCCCATCCGCTTATTCATAACATCTATAATAGGTGTAAAATTAGGTAAGTAATAAAGATGGTGATTTTCAAATAGAACTTTGATCATCTTACTTTATCTTATCTAAATCGAAGATTAATTTGACTATAAAAATAAGATTCGAGCTGATCTAACATTTTAAGCAACGTAAAGTTTGTAGCAATATGATGCTTAGCAGCTACACCCCAATTTTGGATTTCTTCGCTACCATGATTATCAATGGCAAAATTAATAGCATTACAAATTGCATCAATACTTAATGAAGGTAATATATAGCCTGTTTTCTTATGGTCAATTAACTCAGAGACCCCATTTACATTAGAAGCAATAACGGGCTTACCTAAAGCCATACTTTCCATTGCAACATTCGGCATTCCCTCATGACGAGATGGCATAATAATAAAATCTGCAGCATTTAAAATATTTGCTAGTTCATTCTGAAATCCAATGAGCTTTACAATTTTATTTAGCCCTTTTTGTTTAATTTGTCGTTCTAAATTGTTCCATTCTTTACCAACGCCCGAAATAAGGAGTGTAAAAGGCTTTGTTTCTTCTTTTAATTGTGCGGCAGCATTAATTAACAAGTCAAACCCTTTTTGCTTCGTAAGACGACCAGCAGCTACAAAAATAATATGATTATCAGGTATATTCCATATTTTTCTAATATTACAAGGTTTTAAATCACTTTTAATTTTTAAACCATTATAAATGACTTTGGTCTTATCTTTATCCATCCAACTAAATTTGTTGTATATGTCACTAATAGATTTTGTATTTGTAATAATTCCGTCCACTAATCCAGCAGTTTTTTTATGTTTCCAAATATCTCTAAAATGCTGAATTCCATTACGCGAGATAATTACTGGAACATTTGCTAATCTTGCGGAAATTCCAGCAACTCGAATATCTTTTTTTAGATTAAGAATAATTATATCAACATCTTCTTTTATTAATATCTTTTTTGTGTACCATATTTTGAGCGGGTTGTAATCTTGAAAAAAATTAAATGGAATAGTATTCAAATTATTTTCTTTAGCTTTAGATAAAAATATTGAATTAGACTTCCCAGAAATAATCACATTATGACCTCTATCGCTTAAACCTTTTGCAGCAGTAATCATCCATTTCTCACCACCGCCCCATTTATGCGAAGAAATTGAATTACTAAAAAATACGTTTAATTTTTTTCCCATCTATTAAACCTAGTCAAATTGGATATCGTATAAACGTCTATATAATGCACCATTTTCGTATAATTCATTATGAGTTCCAATTTCAACAACTTGCCCCTTATCAATTACAATGATTTTATCCGCATTTTGGACTGTTGATAATCGATGCGCAATAACCAAAGCTGTTCTATCCTTCATTAAATTTTCAATAGCATTTTGAACTTTTTTCTCAGATTCTGTGTCTAAGGCAGATGTTGCTTCATCTAAAATTAAAATTGGTGGATTTTTAAGAAGAGCTCTTGCAATTGCTAAACGTTGTTTCTGCCCTCCAGATAAATTGACACCTCTTTCACCAATCAAAGTATTAAAACCTTCAGGTGTTTTTTCAATAAAATCTAAAGCATTCGCTGCTTCAGCAGCTTTCTTAATAGCTTCATCACTAACATTTGGTTGAGCATATGCTATGTTATTTTTAATCGTATCATTAAATAAAATTACTTCTTGAGTAACTATCCCCATATTACCTCGTATTGAAGCTAAGGTTGCTTTGCGAAGGTCGTGACCATCAATTTGAATAGAGCCTGTACTAACATCATAAAATCGTGGAATTAAATCTGCTATTGTAGATTTACCAGAGCCACTAGGGCCAACCATCGCAACAACTTCACCTTTTTTTATAGAAAAAGTTACTTGATCTAAAACAAGGTTATCACCATCGTTATATTCAAAATGGACTTTATCAAATTCTATAGATTTTTTAAAAACCTTTAAATCTACTGGGTTTAAGTCTTCAACAATTTCAGGTGGAGTATCTAGAAGTTCAAAAATTCTTTCCGCTGAAGCTGCACCCACTTGAATTTTTAAATTAACATTGCTCATCTGTTTTATTGGACCAAGGATCGAAAATAAAATCACAATAAATCTGATAAAGTCTTCTGCACTAACACCTTGATTTGATAAGACTTCTAATCCTCCATACCAAAGTAGTACAACTCCAATAATAACACCAAAACTTTCAGTAACTGGCGCTGATATTAAATCTAATCGAGCTCTTTTAAATAATAGTTTAAAATAATTTTGACTCTCGCCAGTAAACTTTTTCACTTCTTCTTTTTCATTAACAAAAGCTTTAACAATACGAATAGATGTTAATGTTTCTGTAAGAATTTGCATAATCTCAGCAATTTTTTCTTGAGTTCGTCTTGATTTGCGTCGAATACTTCTTCCAATACTTATTATAGCAATTCCAGCTAGAGGAAGAATTATAATTGCAATTAATGCTAATTTCCAACTAATGATAAAAAGGAGAGTTACAAATGTTAAAATATTTATGGGCTCAACAAATAAACGTTGAAATACTACAGCAAGAGCAACTTGAAGTTGCTCTACATCGTTCATCACAATTGAAGTAATTGAACCTGTTTGTTTTTTATGAAAGTACCCCAATGAAAGTGTTTGAATATGCTTATAAAGGCGATCACGAATATCTTTAACGAGTTTTAATTCTACAATCCTTAGAAGGATATTTTTAATATAAAGAAATATATTCTTTGTAAAGAAAACAGTTAATAATGTGATACATAGTACTTTTAAAGAATTAGCAGGTGTGTCACGTAAAATTAAAATATTAGTCCAATATTTTAATTTTTCATTCATTGTTAATGTAGAACTAGAAGCCCATTCAATTTGAGATTCTACTATTTTATCAAAATCTGTTAAAACATTATTAATTAAGGATGCAACAAGCCACATTGAAGTACTATTAAGTAAAACAAAAATAATTGCGGATATAGATGAAATGATGATATATGGCCAAAAATGAAATAATAGTTGAGCCATACGTTTATATACTGAACTTGACATAAGTCTTATTTATTTATCTGTTTGATATTTAAAATCACCTTAAACTTAATAAAGAATTTAAGAAGGAAATAAGTCTGCTTTATTACCTTCTAAATCATAAATCATTTTCTGGTGTTTTATTCCTACTTCTTCAAAAAGGTTACCAATAGATTTAAATCCTAATTTTTCATAAAACTTTATTGCAGATTCTTGAGCAAATAAATAAATTGGTTGAGTTTCTTTTAAATTGTTCAAAATAAATTTAGTGATTTTTGCTCCAATTCCATTTGATCTATATTTATCTAAAACAGCAAATCTTTCTAATTTTATACCTTTTTCAGTCTTTCGCCAACGAGCTGTACCAACAGGATTATTTTTTATATAAGCCAAAACGTAGGTTGCAACATCTTCATTCTCATCAATTTCTAAATGTTCAGGAATATTTAATCCTCTAATAAATACATCTTTTCTAATAGTTAGTACCAATTCTTTTTCTGAGGGACTTTTTACTATCTTAACATCAATATCCATTTAACAAATTTCGTTCGTTTTTTTTCTAATTCCAATCATTTCATCATACTTGTTTAAACTGGCAAAAATCACCTAATTTCTATTATGAAAAGTAAAAATAAACAGATTCTTGTTGTTGGTGACCGCGTTTTAATTAGACCAGACAAAGGGGGGAAAAAATCTAAAGCAGGCCTTTATCTCCCTCCAAGTGTAATTGAGAAACAAGAAGTTTTAAGTGGTATAGTTGTTGAAGTAGGTCCTGGTATTCCACTAGGAAACCCTGAAGAGAATATTGATGAACCATGGTCTGTAAATGACGGAAGTTCTATTAAATATATTCCAACACAAGCTGAAGTTGGAGATATGGTATTATTTGTAAACAAAGCTTCCATTGAAGTTAAAATAGAAAACGAAGACTATCTTATAATGCCTCAATCTGCAATTCTGATTTTGATTAGAGATGATCTTGATAGCCTTGCAGATTAAACTCAAATTATTTAATGCTTAAAGCTGGTATTTACATTCATATGCCCTTTTGTCGGGTAAAATGTATGTATTGTGATTTTTATTCAGTTACTGACAAAGATGAGTTGATGCCGATTTTTTTTGATTCTCTCATTAAAGAGATTCAAATGTCTCAATTAGATACTAAAAGCTGGAAAATTGATTCCATTTTTATAGGCGGCGGTACACCAAGCTTAATGAGTCCAAAGCAATTAGAAAATTTAATTAAAGAATTAGATAATAGTTTTGAAATTAGTAATGTAAAGGAATTTACAATTGAAGCTAATCCAGGTGAAGCTCCTGAAGAACGACTTAGATCGTTTAAAAGTCTAGGCGTAAATCGTGTTTCAATGGGAGTTCAATCACTAAATAATGATTTACTCAAATTCTTAACAAGAATTCATGGTAAAGATGAAGTATTAAAAACATTTAAAGTATTAAGAAAAGTGGATTTTGATAATATCAATTGCGATCTAATTTTCAACATTCCTAATCAAACTTTAAAAATATGGGAAAATGACCTTAAAGAAGTTATCCAACTAGGACCTGAACATCTCTCTTGTTACTCTCTGACAGTTGAGAAAGGAACTCAACTTTATAATTATGTCAATAGTGGAAAAGTTAAAATGCCAAGCAATGATAATGGTGGTGAACTTTATAATTATACCCAATCTTTAATGAGTGATTATGGTTATGAACAATATGAAATTTCTAATTGGTCAAAACCTAAACTTGAATGTAAACATAATCTACATTATTGGGAGATTGATCCTTGTTTAGCATTTGGACCATCAGCCCATGGTTTTGATGGTAAATCACGCTTTTCAAATATTAGTAATTTAGATATGTATCTTAATAAAATAAAATTGGGTAAAAGTCCGCAAATTCAAATTCAAGAGCTATCTAATAAAAATTACTCTAATGAATTAATTGGATTTGGATTAAGAATAAAGAATGGAATTAATCTTAATAAAATTTCAAATGAATTAAGGCCTGATTTTAAAAATTTATTAGAAAAAAATAAAAATAAATGGGGGAAATTCTTGATTGAAGAAGATAATCGCTTAAGATTAACAAGTGAAGGTTATGCTTTTGCTGATGCTGTTGCTGTTGATTTTTTATTATAAAATATCTTATCAAAGACCTGATTCTTTTAAAGTGATAGATACCGGACAATGATCCGACCCCATAATTTCATCATGAATATCAGCAAATTCTAATTCATCAATAAAACCATCATTAACAAAAAAATAATCTATACGCCATCCTACATTCCTAGGTCTTGCACCCGTTCTATAGGACCACCAAGAATAACGATCTGAGTCCGAATTAAAATGGCGGAATGTATCAACCCACCCATGAGACTCATATATATCCAACTTTTCTCTTTCAATAGGCATAAAGCCTGAAGTTTTTTCATTTTCTTTTGGTCTAGCTAGATCAATGGCATGATGTGCAGTATTCCAATCTCCCGCAACAATAACATTCGCACCATTATCAACTTGTTCATTAATTATAGGTAGTAGTTGATCATAGAAATCAAGTTTATATTTTAGACGAATTTCATCTTTCTGACCGTTTGGAAAGTAAATATTATAAAGGAAAAAATTATCATGTTCAGTTATTAAAACTCTACCTTCAGCATCAAAGCGATCAATACCAATGCCAAATTGAACATTATGGGGCTCTTTTTTGCAAAAAGTAGCTACACTACTATAGCCCTTTTTTTCAGCAGAATGCCAATAGGTATAATATCCATGGTCTTCAATTAAAGAAGAACTTAATTGCTCAACATGGGCTTTAGTCTCTTGAATACATACTACCTCTGGCTGCTCTTGGTCTAACCAATCTAAAAACCCTTTTTTTTCAACAGCCCTAATTCCATTAACATTCCACGAATATAATTTCATATTTTCCTCAAATTACAGGTATGAAATTGAGAAATAATCATGAGATAAGAAAGAATGGTCTAAATATAGTTTAAACTAGATTTTTTAATATTTTTCATCCAAACAAGTTGTAATTTTATATTTAAGATTAAAGCAATTATTATGGAACCTAACGAGTTAAAAGCACTAATAGAAAAAGGCATTACGGATGCTAAAGTTGAAGTAGTTGACACTACTGGAACAAAAGATCATTTTAGTGCAGTTGTAATTAGTAAATCATTTGAGAAGTTATCTCTAGTAGAACAACATCAATCTGTTTACAAAGCAGTTGGGGCATTTATGACAAAAGAAGTTCATGCACTACAATTAAAAACATACACGCCTAAAAAATGGGCAGAACAAAATTCATAGGAAATTATCATGGAATTATCTGAACAAATTAAAACCGACATCTCTCAAAACCCTATTATTTTATATATGAAAGGGACTAAAGAAATGCCTATGTGTGGATTTTCAAATCAAGTGGTTCAAATATTAACTCATTATGGTGTAGACTATAAAGATGTTAATATTTTAGAAGATCCTGAGATTCGAACAAAATTATCAGAAGAGTCAGGATGGCCAACAATTCCTCAACTATTTGTTAAAGGAAAATTAATTGGTGGTGCTGATATAGCCATGGAATTACACCAAAAAGGTGAACTCTTAGATATTCTAGATATATCATAAAACTATTAGATTTAATTTGGTGATTTTAAAATAGACACATAACTTTTCCATTGCTTATTTGATAGATAAAATAATCTTTGGCCCGTTCGTCTAGTGGTTAGGACTCATGGTTTTCATCCATGCAACAGGAGTTCGATTCTCCTACGGGCTACATATAAAACCCTGCTAAAAAGCAGGGTTTTTTGTTTTAATTTTATATTATGAACTTTCCATATCATCCTATTTTAGTCCATTTCCCAATTGCTTTTTTATTGGGAGCTTTCTTTTTACAAGGAGTTCACCTTTACAGACCTAATTGGATTTGCAGGGTTGTAGGGATGTGGCTTTTAGGTCTTGCTGCTTTTTTTTCTATTTTTGCTGCAATTACTGGGCAATGGGAATTAACAAAAGCTGGAAAAATAGGCTATGATATGAAAATTTTAGAAATTATTAGTTTGCATGAGACTATGGGGAATATAGTAACATGGGGTTCAACATTAGTTTTTTTAGTTTGGGTAAACGTTTTTTTAAAAAATATGAAAGATAAACGTATAGATATATTAGCATTTGCTTTTCTATTCATTCTTACATGCTGTGTATTTTTTACTGCCTACCTTGGAGGAAAACTTGTGTGGATTTACGGTGTGGGTTTACCTTAGCTAATTTATTTTATCATCTTTTTTATAATAGAACCAACATTCTGATTACTTTTAAATTCATACCCTAATAAATGACTTATCGTTGAACTTATTTGATTTGTGCTAACAGTATCTATATTACTTAATTCTCCAATAGATGGTGTATCAGGACCAATTATGGCTGCCCATACAAATTCAGCACCTTCAATATCTTGTCCATGATCACCCCATCGATCATTAAGATAACCACCTCTTCCATGATCAGTTGTAATAATTAACGTAGTATTATTTTTATACATATCTTGTGATTGAGTCCATTCCCATATTGAAGAAATATACTTATCTAAACGATTAATAATTGAAAGGTATTCACCATACTTTTTTTGATGTGCATATTCATCTGATTCATCATATGCTATATAGAGTAACCTTGGCTTATTTAATTTTAAATATTCAAAAGCATACTCATGGGTTAGGGCATCCCATCTAACTCCAGTTCCATATCCTTCATAAGGTAAATCTGAAATAAAATTATTCATCCATCTTTGTTTTTTTGTCAAAAGACTATCCGTTAGTGGAAAAGCCCCAGAGTTTATCGTAAAGTCATTTCTTTCTTTATTTATTATCCAATCAAATACATCCCAAGATGCAAATGCCGCTACCCGACCTTTGAATCCTTCTTTTGAATTCATGAATTCTAAGATATTTACATTAGGATTATAAATTTTAGAATTACTCTTTACACTATCATCATTAAAACCTACAAGTAACTCATTGTACCCAGGATAAGAAAAGAAATATGGGTTGGTCACTTGCATAACACTACCCTTAGTTTTATTACCATATAATTGCCCTTTTAAAGCTATTGTATTCCACAAAAAAGGCATAAGAAGATTCCTTCTTTCCATTTCATTATTAACCCAAAATGATTTAAGCGCCAACTCTTTTTTGGTATCATCTTTAATATTATTAATAATTCTTTTATCTGCTCCTTGGAAAACTTCTTGCCATCGTACACCATCAAGAGTAATAAGAATCACGTTTTGTGTTTTTAACCCATTTTTATTTATAATCAGGTTATTATCACACCCTAAGAGAAAGAATAGAGGTAAAATAATTTTTTTCATTAATCTTCCTATTTGATTTATCATATATATAATATTAGGAAGATAGCATTATTATATAAGCAATATATAATAAAAGATATTAGTCTATTGAGTAATCTTTACCTCTTTTTAAATAAACATAGAAAGATTTAGAGATATCAGAAGAAAACATTCCATACCCACCTTCAATATTTGATCCAGGTAAAGTGAATATATTCTGAGAGAAAGGATCACCTTCAAAATATTTATCAAAATTATTATCTGTTGCCTGAACAGTAATCTTCTGAAGACCATAATAGTTAAAAAAGAGCCAACTCATGTTAATAGGGCTTTGTTCTGATGACCAAACATATGGGTTTTCTCTAAATGGATTATTATTAATATCTCTTTGATATGCACCTTTCCAAATACCACTAGCAAATGTGGTATCATAGATTACATTTATAAATGTACTATCTTGCTTATTATTTCTATTATAATCAAAAAAGTCGTCAGGTGTACCTGGTTCAAGCCCAATTTCCTCGCTATCTAATCCATAAGTTAATGTTCTAACTAATTTAGAATCATCGTCTGATTTAAAATCAATCATAAACATTGGATATGAAGCAAAACTTCCGGTGAAACATTGACCATAATTATAAAAAACAGTATCTACTTTTTCAACTATTGGATCACCATTTTCATATATATTATCTGTATTTATCTGAGAAATTGGTAAGGAAAGACCATCTCTACATATATAATCTTTTGTTTCGTTACTTGATGCAATATCTAATGATTTAGGAACAGTAGTTTTTGCGGTTAATATTTGGCCACCGACTTCAACAGTTAAAGTATAGGTTGTACCAGGATAATAAATAAATGTGGTATCAGTTTGGTATCGCCCCGGTCTTGCTTTTACTGGATATGCCGTTGCAAATAAATCTTTTTCTCCATCAGCTATTGTTATTTTTGCGTCACTTACCCATAATTCCTCAGCATCAATAGATTCATCTAATGAGGCTGTTCTAGAAACAAAAACTGTATCATCAATCATGGGTTTATTAGCAGAAATATTAGCAAAAATAACATATTGTTCTAAATACGGGGAATCAGGATCATTGAATCCTTCGCAGGCAAAAACTAGTAGAGTAAGTATTAATAGATTTATTTTATTCATTAAAAGTTCCAAGTTATTCCAATTGTAGGTATTAATGGAAAAAGGCTTAATGCTTTTCTTTGTATTCGAGCTTCATCACCTTCATCTATATTTGGTTCACCTCTATCAGGTTTTAAATTACCATTACTATCATGCTTTTTTACATCCCAATCACCATCATCATCAATTCCATTATATGTATTACCTAAAGGATAGGTATATCTAAATACATTCTCGCGATTGTAAATATTAATTACTTGGAAAAATACATCATATTTTTTTCGATGCCATACAGCACCAATATCTAAACGATGATAGGAAGGATATCTCCCCCCATTTCTAACACTTGGGATAGTACGATAGCTTTGCTGAGAACTTCCTGGTAGGTTCTCTAGAAAATAACCATTGATTGGAGTAAAAGCTTGACCTGATTGTAATGTAAATTTTAAGTTGAATTCCCAAGTAGCACTCATTTGGTAATTAGCTAAAATATTGAAGACATGAGTACGATCCCAATTTGTAAAGTATTCTTTTCCATTCATTTTTTTACGACTAACTGACCATGAATATCCTGTCCAACCACTCAGTTTACCAACAGATTGTTGGGCGAAAAGTTCTAAACCGTATGCATATCCATCTGCAGGTGTGAGTAAATCAATTAGACTTTCATTCTCTACCCGACTATCTGCAGTACTTCTTGACTCTTCGTAAGTTAGCATATCTGTGATATTTTTGTAAAAACCTTCAATTTGAACTTTTAATCCACGACCTATAAATTGTTCATAACCTAAAACAAATTGTGTTGCTCTTGAAGGTTCACCGTTTTCATCTACTGCAAACCAATTATCTAATATCGGCGCATTAAAATCATCTTGGAATGTTGAAATGAATTGATGGTAATTCCCTACAGCAAAATTTATAAATCTATTTTCATCAATAATGATTTTTGCACTTAGTCTAAAATCAGGATAAAGTCCACTGCTATGACTAGAGAAAGTGCTAATTCTCACTCCTGGCTCAACAATAAACTTTTGATTCAGCTTCCACTTCAATTTAGTATATAATGCTAGTTGATTCGGTTCAGTCTCAGAGAAAAATATACTTTCGTCATTAAACCTTGAATCATATGTAATACTTAATTTTTTAAACTCTGCGCCAAAAAAAAGATTGACGTCTTGACTCTTAAAATATGAAATATCTCCAGCAAAAGTAATATCACGGAGCGGATTATATTCATTGATGCCTGAACCTCCACCCAATCCAAAACGCGTGTAAAAACGACTATTTGCAGCTAAAAAATTACCTATCATTTTCTCACTGAAAACATGGCGATAGGCTAGACTCATAGTCTCATTTCCCCAATCTGAATTGAGATCTAAGTCTGTATATTTAAGATCATCAACACCACGATAGAAACTCAAAGATAATCTATCTTTCTCATTAAGATCTGTAAAAACATGTCCTTGTAAATCATAAAAATAGTATGGAAGATTAAAATCTGAAACCAAAGGTAAAACCTTATCAAAATAAGTTCTTCGTCCTGCTAATAACCAAGCTCCATTTAAAAAAGGTCCTTCAAGTGTGGTTTGAGCAGATAAAACAGAAATACTGCTACTTCCTTCAAATTTATTTCTATTGCCTTCGCGACTCCTAATATCTAAAACTGCAGAAAGTCTTCCACCATATTCAGCATTATATCCACCTTTTATTAATTCAGCTTCTTTAACTGCATCAACAATAAAGTTTGAAAAAAGACCTCCAAGATGTGATGGGTTATAAACTGTAATCCCATCTAATAAAATTAAATTTTGATCAGTATTCCCACCTCGAATAACTAAACCCGTACTAAACTCAGAAGTAGTTAAAACACCAGGAAGCGACTGTATTGTTCTAAAAATATCTGGTTCAGCTAATGATGGTTGTGCTTTTAGAACGCGTGGGGAAAGTGTTATTCGACTCGGCTCTATTTTATTTAATCTATCAATTTCTTCTGCAGAAACATCTACTTGTAATAACTCAACAACATCTGGCTTTAAGGCAATAAGAATATTTTTAGATGAATTATTTAGAAAATTTATCTTTTTTTGATATTGCTCATAGCCAATATATGAAACAATTAAAGTAGCCTCGCTAAGTTCAATTTCTGATAGTACATAATAACCATTATTATCAGTTGCCATACCCTGACCTGTTTCTCGAATGAAAACATTGGCTCCAATTAAACCTTCTCCTGAAGTACTATCAGTAATAAATCCGTAGACCTGATTATCAGAATCTTGGGCAACAATAAAAGTAAATAATAATAAAAATATTAAACTATTTTTTTGGAAATAAGTCATCTAAAATTTGCTCCGCATGAGTATTTACATTCATTTTTTTATAAATTTTTTCAATTCTACTATTTTTATCAATTATAAAAGTAATTCTTCTTGGCCACCCTGTACCTGCTGCACCATATTGAACAGCTACCTCTTTTTTTGAATCTGATAGGAAATCAAAAGGAAGTGCATATTTATTTTTAAACTTTTTTAAGGTTTTTGAAGAATCATAGCTAATACCAAAGACTTTAATCCCGGCTCTTTTGTATTCTGAGTATATGTCGCGGAACCCGCAAGCTTCTTTTGTTCATCCAGGCGTATCTGCTTTTGGAAAATAATAAATGATTAATCTTTGTCCTTTATAATCAGATAATTTGTGAAGTTTATTATCTTGATCGTACAAAGAAAAAGTAGGAGCTAAATCCCCTACTTTTAGTTCAACAGTTTGGTTGTTTGCACTAAGAAGAGCCGTAGCAATTAAAAGGCAAAGCGCAATTAGTAGTAATATAATTCTCATAATAAATAAATTATTTATTCAAATAACTAAGCGTCTCAGTATTAAACGGAGTTGGTTCAATTTTAAATAATTCAAAAAACTCTTCTGACTCACATACATTTCCTTCAATAAGCATTGTAAGTTGGTCTTTTGTAATTGGAAACCATGAAAACCTTCCTAAAAAACTTGCAACAATCTGTATCGCTATAGCAGGTGCAGGAATAGTCCATTTATTTTTACCGTATGCTTTAGCTATTGTTTGAATAATATCTTTCCAATAGTAAGCTACCCCACCTAAAGGGTATGTCTTTTTAAAAGAATTTTCCATATCAATTGAGTTCACAAAAAAAGAAGAAACATCTTTAACATGTATGGGAGACATGGCAAATTTTCCCGCATCTAAGGGATTTAACCCTTTGTGAAAATTAGGAGCAGGGATTGGTAGACTTAACATATCTTTTTTTAATTGAGTACAGAATTCAGGACGGTTATTACCTCTTGGATCTCCAAATACTAATGAGGGACGAAAAATTGTCCAATTTAATTTTGTATATTTAAGATACTGCTCTGACAAATGCTTAGTTTTTTGATAACCGGTTCCATCAATTTTTACCCCATTTGCGCTCATTAAGATAAATCGATTAACACCTGATTCTACAGCTGTATCAATACATCTTTTGGCACCTTGAAAGTGAAGATTTTCATACGTGATTCCTTTACTTTTAAACTCACGTATTATTCCAATACAATAAATAACAGCATCGGCACCTTGAATAGTTTTATTAATTGCATCCTGATTGTTTATATCACCCTTGACTAATTTACATTTAGATGATTGTGGTAATTTATCTTCAGAATTTTCTCGAACTAATACTATAGGTTTATGACCTTGATTTAAAAGTTCGTCAACAATATATGAACCAACAAATCCTGTTGCGCCAAAAAGTGCTACTTTCACAGTTTAATGTCTCCCTTTTATTTCCATTATATAAAAACCTTATTAATCTGAAAAAACATCTTTAATTACTATTTTTCGATGAGCAAATATTTTTTTAAGATCATTTTTAATATATATAGCATGAATAAATCTACCCAGTAGTCCCATTGGTATTGCATACTTTACATTATCTTTTATTTCTACACCTCCTTCAACTTCTTTAAAAGTATGTGTATGATGCCAAAATGCGTATGGACCTTTAACTTGTTGATCTACAAATTTAAAAGGTGGATCATAATCAGATATGAAGGTTCGCCAGTGTATTGGAACAACAATTATTTTTATTGTATAATCAATTAAAGCTCCTTTTTCCATTTTTATGGGTGTTGGAGTTAATATTTTAAACGATAAGTTTTTAGGTGTAATACGCTCAAGATTCTCTGGTTTAGAAAAAAAATCGAAAACAACATCAATAGGTTTATCGATGAATTGAGTTGTGTTTATTTCATATGTTTTCATGATTTAAAATTATAAAAATTATAATTACTGGTCAAGTCCAATATGAGCGTTATGAGCTTTTTTTCTATTAACTATATCATCTAAAAAAAGGTAGGCGGAGGGTACAATAATTAGCGTAATTAATGTCGCAAATAAAACTCCATATGCTAATGAAATTGCCATCGGGATTAAAAATTGAGCTTGAACACTTTTTTCCATTAATAATGGGAATAAACCAAAAAATGTTGTGAGCGATGTAAGAAGAATTGGCCTAAACCTTCTTGGACCTGCTTCAAGTACAGCTTCAAAAACATTGTGGCCTTCTTGTCTATATCGATTTATGAAATCGACTAAAACTAATGAGTCATTTACTACAACACCTGCTAATGCGACAATTCCAATCAATGATAATACAGTTAGATTTTGCCCCATTATTATATGTCCAATGATCGCCCCAGTTAGACCAAATGGAATTGCCCCCATTACAATCAGAGGTTGACTATACGATCTAAATGGAATTGCAAGTAAAGTGTAAATAACAATCATTGCAAAAATAAAATTTTTAAAAATTGAACCTAAACTATCATTTTGCTCTCTTTGCTCTCCTTCAAGCGAAAATCTTACTGATGGATATTTTTCTAATATTTGTGGTAAGTCAATTTCAGTAACTATAGCTAAAACTTCATTCGCTGTTACTTTTGAAATGTCTACATTAGCAGTAATACTAACTGATCTTTGTCTATCAACCCGACTAATTGTGGAAAATCCTTGGGAAAAATCCATATTTACTACTTGTCTAAGTGGAATCTCAACATTCTGATTATTACGGATTTGCAAAGATTCTAAGTTTTTTATAGTTTTTCTTTCTTCTTCAGGATATCGAATAAAAACTTTAATCTCATCGCGACCTCTTTGAAAATTTTGAACTTCAAATCCATAAAAAGCTTGACGTACTTGATTAGAGACATCAACCATAGTGATACCATAATTTTTCGCTTCTGGCTTTAATATCAATTTTATTTCTTCTTTACCCAAGCTAAATGAATCTTTAATATCAATAACACCTGGGTAAGTTGATAAATTTTCCTGCAAAAGAGCACTTACAGCATTTAAATCTTCAATACTTTGGCTCACTAATTGAATATTAATTGGGTCACCTGCAGAAAATAACTCAGAAGTAAACACAACTTCCTTAGCACCAATAATTATAGGTGTTAGTTCTCGCCATCTGCGAGCAATTTCCGTTGCACTTACAGATCGATTCTCACCTGGCGAAAGTTCGATTGCATATTCTGCAAAATGAGAACCCGTTGCTATATTCCCTCCAGCACCAGGCCCCTGGGTACTTTTATTTTTAACTGGTTGATCTCCAGCTGTTGCTAAAATATTTACAAATATTTTTTCATTTGGGAATTCAAGCTCTAACTCTTTTTTTAATTTTTGAGCAGAATTTTCAATAATACTTAAACCTTCGATTGACATTTTAATTGGAGAACCATCAGGATAAGATATCGTTCCATTTACAAGGTCGGCTTCTAACGGTGGGAAAAAAACAAATTTTATCCACCCTCCAGCTATCAAACCAATAGTTAAAATAAAGATACCAAGGGATGTAGAAAGAGTAATGCCTTTATTTTTCAATGTCCACGTGAGAAAAGGTTTATACTTATTATTTATAAAATCATTTAAATATAACTTTATTTTATTTTGAAAGATTTCCCATTTTTGGCTCAAAATATTCACTATAGAAAATCTACTAACACTCTCATCATTCACATGACCTAAATGAGCAGGAAGAATCGTTAAAGATTCAAAAAGTGAAAAAATAAGGACAATTATTGTAACTAATGGAATTATTCTCCAAATTTGGCCAACGTTACCAACAACAGATAACATTGGTGAAAAAGCAGCAATCGTGGTTAAAATTGCAAAAAATACAGGAATCGCAACTTGAGAAGCTCCTTTAACAGCAGCATCAATACCATTCAATCCTCGTTCTCTCCATAAAAAAATATTTTCGCCAACAATTATGGCATCGTCAACTACAATTCCTAATACCAAAATGAAAGTAAATAAAGATAACATATTAATTGAAACATCAAAAATTGGCATCAACCAAAAACCACCCATGAAAGAAATTGGAATACCTAAAGAAACCCAAAAAGCTAATTTTGGCTTTAAAAAAATTGCAAGAATTAAAACTACTAGAAAGAGACCTAAATAAGCATTTTTAGTTAAAAGGTCTATTCTTCCTTGTAAAATAATTGCTTCATCATTCCAAGTTTTAATTCCAATACCCAAGGGTAAAGATGGTGAAATAGTATCAACATATTTTTTAACTGCATTTGAAATATCTAAAGCATTTTGATCTCCAACTCTAAACACTCGAATGAGAATAGCTGGACTACCATTAAATTTTTGACTAAGGTCAATTTTTACGAAGCCATCTTTAATTTCTGCAATATCTCCTAATAAAAGATTTGCTCCATCTCGTCTAGAAATAATCGGAATACTTGCAAAACCACGTTCATCATAGACCTGCCCCTTAGATCGAATTAAAATTTCTCCCATTTCCGTTTCAATTGCTCCACCTGGAATATCCATAGAGTTTAATCGAATAGATCTAGCTACTTGCTCTATAGATAATTGATGCTTTTTAAGCGTCATTTCAGAAATTTCAATTGAAATTTCTCTGGGTTTTTTACCTATTATAGTTGATAAAGATATTTCAGGAAGGGCATCTATCTCATCCTTAATATTTTCAGATATTGCAACTAAACTCTCTTCTTCAATATCACCATATACTGCTACTGTTATAACATCTGACGTTCTTGTCATATTTTGAATCGTTGGTTTTTCAGCGTTATCAGGAAAAGTATCAATTGCATCTATTTCTGTCTTAATTTTATCTTGAATTTCGTTTACATCCTCACCAGGCAAAATCTCAACGGTTGTAATACCAATATTTTCTGAAGCTGATGATCTAATCCTTTTAATACCCTTTAAACCAGTCAATTTTTCTTCAATCCTATAGCATATACCTTCTTCAACATCCTTTGGTGAAGCACCTGGATAAATAACTGAAATAGAGACAATATCAACATTTATATCAGGAAAAACTTCCATACGTATTCTTGGAAGTGTAAGTAGACCTGCAACCAAAATGAATAACATTACCATATTAGCTGCAACCGTATTATTAACGAACCAGCGTATTAATCTTTCCATAATAAAGATCTCATTTTTTTTTCAATTTCATACCCTTAATTAAAACAGTAAGTCGGGTAAGTAATATAGAATCAGATGAATCAAGACCTTCACTAACCAATACGGTATCGTTCTCATATCTTAAAATTTTAATTTGTTTTTGATCTAGGATCCCTTCCTGATTCACTACCCAAACTTTATTATCTCTTACAGTAAAACGAGGAATTTTTATAAGATTATTGAAAGTTTTACCTTTGATCGCTGCTTTAACAAAAATTCCAACTTTTAAAGGTAGCATGTTTGATGTTTTCTGATAGGGGTCTGATACTTGTGCAATCACAGATAACATTCTAGTTTTAGAATCAATTTCTGCCGAAGAACGAACAATTGTTCCACTCCAGGAAAGTTCTTCACCTCCAAATTCAGTAAAAAGCTCGACATAAGGTTGATATTTTTTTTCAATAAAACTCCCATCTAAAGGAATACCTAAAAATGCTAGATCTTGCTCGGCGATTGGTAATGATATTTCGACATAGTCTGTAGCATAAATCTGCGCAATTGTTAAACCTGGAGATACAACCATACCAACATCAACCATCTTTTTTCTAACTCTTCCCTTAAATGGTGCTCTTATAGTAGTTCTATTAAGGTTTCTTTCAGCTTGCTCATAAATAGCTTCAGCTGCGGCTAAAATAGCTTTGGCTTGTAATAACTGTGGTTTTCTCAATGTTAAGTCGCTTGCCTTACCACCATTTATTTTTTTCCATTCTTTTGCTGCTAATTCAGATTCTGCTTTTTCGCGCTCATAATTAACTCGCGCTTGTGATAAGGATGATTCTGCTGAAATAAGTGATAATTCAAAATCACGTTTTTCTAAATAAATTAGTGGATCACCTATTTCAAATTTTGCACCTGTTTGTAATTTAGAAGAGACTTTTTGTATTTTTCCAGATACTTCAGACATTAATTGAATTTCCGTACGTGGAACAACTGTGCCTTGAGATTCAACTCTCACTTGATATTCTTGAGAAATAACAATTTGTGTTTCAACAACTGGTGGAATAAATTTTTGAATATTTGCTTTAGCTTTAGGCTTCGCACTAATCATCATTGTTGCTACTAATGAAGATCCAAGTATGATCCATAATGGTAAATATTTTTTAAGTAATTTTTTCATTTTTATTCTCAATTTTTAGAAATATCAAAATCACCACCCAAAGCTAAGAATAAATTAACTCTAGCTTGGATTCTTTGATTTTGTAGTGAATATTTTTGGGATTTTACTGAGAATAATTGCTGTTGACTATTAAGAACAGTAATTAAATCAGAAATACCTTTTTCATATCGTCCAACTGCTAGTTCATAAGCAGCTTCAGATTGCTTTTCTGCTTCCAAAATAGCAATATACTGTCTTTGTATAGAATTTTCGATTGCTAATGATTGCTCAACCTCAGAAAATGCCTGAAGCATTTTTTTCATTGCATTAATTTCTGATAATGATAGTTCACTTTCATTTATGGCAACATTTGCTCTGAGCCGACCACCTTGAAATAGCGGGACAGTAATATTTGTTGCGATATTCCAAACAGAATAATCTCCATTTAAAATATCTTTTAAATCTTGACTTGAAGTTCCAACAGAAGTGGTCAATGAAATTGAAGGTAATAATTCTCTTTTAGATTGAGCTAATCTATATCCTGAAGATTCAATATCATTAATAGCCGCTTGAATATCAGGTCTTCTTCTAATGAGATCTACTGGTAATTCAGCTGGAATTTTTGGATAATTTTCAGGAAAATTATCGCTTACTATTAATGAAGCCGATGGATATCTACCCATTAATACTTCGAGATTTCTTACAATATTTGATTTTTGAATAAATCTATTTTCTTCTTGAACACGACTAATAGCAAGGGAAGATTCTGCTAATCTAAGATCTAAACTAGAAGATAAACCATTGTCGTATCTGTTTAGAACTATATTTTTTAAACGAAATAAAGCTTCTCTTGTCTCAATAGACAATTCATGTTGAATATTATATTCGACTGCAGTGTAGTAAGCATTAACATATTGAACACCAATAGAGAATTTTAAATAGGCGAGATCATTTAATGTGGACTCAAAATCTTTGTATGCTGCTCGACGTGCATTAAGTAGTCTGCCCCAGACATCTAATTCCCACTGCATACCAAGATTTAATCCTGAATTTTGGGATGTAAAGCTGACTACAGAGTTTTGAGTATTATCATTTGAATTATTATTTTGATCGTCAATACCTAGCATACTACTAGAGAAACCAAATGCAGCTAAATTCTGCTTACGACTTGAATTAGAAGCAAAAATATTTAAACTAGGAAACGTGGAGGCAGATATAATTTTAGCAGAATTTTTTGCCATAGTCGATTGACTAATAATAGATTTCAAATCTGGACTTGTACTTTGAAAGTCACTATAAAAGCGTGTAAAAGTTGAATCTCCAAATGTTTCCCACCAATTACCTGTATACCTTTCAACTTGCTCAACATTAACAGACCAAGTGTCAGGTATAGATTGAATAATTTCAGTTTTATAGTTTGATGGTCTAGAACAAGACATAAAAATTGAAGAAACTAAAGATAAAAAAATAAATTTATTTATAGTTGTAAAATCAACCATTTTAACAATCTAATCCTTCAATTAATTGAATAATAACAGCACGAGCTATATTGAAATCATTTTCATTTATATTTTTTTTTAAATATTCACGAGTTTCTTGCATTACCGGGTGAACTTTATCAATTATTTTTTTTCCATTTTTTGTTAAATGAATATTATTTAAGCGGCCATCTGTAGAATCTTTGATTCTTACTAATATATTTTTATTCTCAAGTGTTGTTATTATTCTAGTTACAGATGTTTTGTCTTTACCGCAGTCTTCAACTATTTGTTGCTGACTAATTCCTTCTTTTTTCCATATTGGGACTAAAACCATAAATTGATCAAATGTTAAATCTAATCCTAATTGATCGATGATCTGCATAAATTTTCTTTCTGCTAATCGATGAGCAATTCCAAGTAGAACAGGAAAAGGGGTGTTTATTAATTCCATATTAAAATTATATAATATATTATATAGTTGAATCTACAACTATATAATTAAATGTTTTTAACTTTTAAAGAT
>Ga0209035_10000144_pt1 | contig 28263 bp, 25 predicted proteins | sample MarorgKNORR_S2LV_6_FD_188220 | JGI IMG/M metagenome (GOLD analysis project Ga0209035, IMG submission 188220) | Marine microbial communities from the Southern Atlantic Ocean, analyzing organic carbon cycling - AAIW_A/KNORR_S2/LV (SPAdes) (version 2) | ecosystem: Environmental > Aquatic > Marine... | reverse complement strand
ATAGCTTATTAATTTTTGCAATTAAGTCAGTTGCTTTTGCTTCCAACTCAACGCCAATAGACTTGTAATGTACTTTTTTATTTTCAATATTCTTTGCATTTAATTTTTCAATCAACACATCAAAAGTTTCAATAGCTTCATCTATAATTGCTTCTGTTTTCTTAGAATCGTTTTTCGGATTTAACATCTCCGCAACATAACATTCTTCGATAATATCGCCTAATGTATAGTTGATGTCTTTTTTTAAGTTTTTTATGCTTGCCATATTCTTTTTATTTTGGGTGCAAATTTAGTGTAAATTATTGATTTAAAACACAATTAAACAATTACATTTTTTCATACATCGTTCTTAATTTTTCTCTTGTAATTGTTTTTTGCCAATCATCTCCAAGTGCATTTTCCCAAAGCGGAACTAAACTGAGTGATACATCAATCATAGTATCAAATTCTGCATCTGTCAACTCTTTACACAAGCCTTTCGGTATGTCAATGTTATGTTTCTTAACCATTCCTTTAAACTCAGCAACTCCTTCTGGATAAAACTCTTCTAATTGATCAAAAACAATACAATTTCCGATGCCATGTTTTGTGCCTAATAAATAAGACAAACCATAACTCATTGCATGTGCAACACCTACTTGAGAATAGGCAATACTCATTCCACCATGCCAAGAAGCCATCATTAATTCGTCTTGACTTTCTTCATCACGTACCTCTTTTTCGATATATACTTTTCTACACAAATCCAACGATTTCTCACCATAACTTTGGCTAAATGTATTTAAGAAAGTTCCGGTTAAGGATTCGATACAATGAATATAACAATCCATCCCTGTATAAAACCATTGGTTAGTAGGAACATCTTTACATAATTCTGGATCTAACACCACTTGATCAAACGGTGTATAATCTGAATTCATTCCTAATTTACGTTCTGGACCTGTTAAAACCGTTGTTCTAGAAACTTCTGCTCCTGTTCCAGAAATTGTTGGAATACCCACATGATATACACCTTGGTTTTTTACCAAATCCCAGCCTTGATAATCTGCAGAACTACCCGGATTGGTCAACATTAAAGAAACTGCTTTTGCATAATCTAACATCGTTCCTCCTCCAATTCCGACAATTCCAGACGGAATCTCATCAAATTCAGCTACAATAGCATCTCTATAAGCATCAACAGTTGTTGTCTTAGGCTCTTCTTCTGCACTAACATAGATAATTTTATCATTATGATGTAAAGGGATTCTACTGATTAACCAGTCGTTTCCTTTAAAAAAATCATCAACTATAAAAATAAAAGGTGCGTTCTCGCTGATCCGTTTTGGGACTAATATTTCATCTAATTGATTGAAACATCCTCTACCGAAAACTACGCGAGGAACCATTGGGAAATTTCTAAAACTCATAAGTCTATTGTATAATTGATTGCAAAAATATAGAAAGTTTTTTGACTATTTATAAAAACAATACAATTTCTGACAACTTATGTACTGTTTTATAATCCACTTCTGATTGCACTTCAGCAGATACTTCTTCATGAATCCAAGTGGTGTGAAAAGGAACGTGAATTGCAGAAGCGCCAATCGATAACAGTGGCAACACATCAGACTTTAGCGAGTTTCCAACCATTAAAAATTGACTGGGATGAATATCTAAATGCGCAATCAATTTTTTATAATCGCTTTCTTTTTTATCGCTCATGACCTCTACATGATGAAAATACTGCAACAATCCCGATTTTTCTAATTTTCGCTCTTGATCCAACAAATCTCCTTTTGTAGCAACAATTAGCTTGTATTTTCCTTGTAGTGTTTTTAAAACATCTTCAACTCCATCTAGTAATTCAATAGGTTTGGCAAGCATTTCTTTCCCAATATTTAAAATTTCTTTCATCAATTGAGGATCTGTTTTATAATTAGAAACTTCCAATGCGCATTCTATCATCGATAGCACAAAACCCTTTACACCATAACCATAAAATGAAAGGTTTTTTATCTCCATTTTAAACAGCTCTTGGTCAATTTTATTCTTTGTTTCAAAGCCAGATAGCAAATTAGAAAATTGATGTTCTGCTTCTCTAAAATAGGTTTCATTCACCCACAGCGTATCATCAGCGTCAAAGGCAATTACTTTTATATGTTTCTTCATGTCTATTTTAAAAGAAAAGACCTCACAGGTTTTCAACACCTGTGAGGTCTAAATTCACATTTATTGATTCAAATATTTTTGCGCTTTTATCAGATCTTCAGGAGTATCAATTTCGATGCCCATAAAATCTGTTTCCACCATTTTAATTTTTTTTCCATATTCTAAATACCGTATGCATTCTATCTTTTCGGTAGCTTCTAAAGAACGCATTGGTAAGTTATAAAAATCTAAAATAGCTTGTTTTCTAAACGCATACACACCTATATGTTCAAAATATCGTGCCCCAGCATTTTTATCTCTCGGGTACGGAATTGGAGAACGGGAAAAGTACAAGGCGTAGTCATTCTCATCGACAATAACTTTTACATAATTAGGGTCTGTAATATCTTTCCAATCGGTGATTTCTTGCATCAACGAAGCCAAATCTATTTGGCCTGCATCTTTTCCGCTAAAAACTGCCAATACTTTTTCTAAAGGTTCTTTTTTTACAAAAGGCTCATCTCCTTGTACATTCACTACAATATCAATATCCAAGTCCGCAACAGCTTCAGCAATTCGATCGGAACCACATTCGTGTTCTTTAATGCTCATCATTGCTTTTCCGCCATACTTCTCTACTTCGTTTTTGATAATTTCACTATCTGTTACCACGTATACATCATCAAACAAATTGGTTTTTACAGTTGCTTCATAGGTTCTAACAATTACGGGTTTACCACCCAAATCTGCCATCAACTTTCCAGGAAAACGAGTAGCTCCATAACGAGCGGGTATCATTGCTATTATCTTCATTTTAGTGTTTTATCCTGCGAAAGTTTCCAAAACCTCGTAGGCCTTTAATTGTTATTGTATATACCTACAAGGTTTTGAAAACCTTGTAGGAAACTCAACGATTTAATTATACTACAGATTTAATTGCCGCAACCATTTTTTCTGCACGTTCTTGAACTTCAGCATCTGTCCAAGACAGTTTAATCAAACAAGAAATATTTCTAGAAATGATATCGTCAGATTGTGGAAAATTAGTCGTGTTTAAATCTTGCATTCCTTTTTTGATTTGATCAGAAACAGGAAACAACGTTTTCATGTCTTTTAAATGATCCCATTTTTTAATATAATGCCAGCTATTTTCGTAATAATTCCAATAGGCGTCCACACCAAATTCCTTAAAAGCAGTCACTACTTTACTTGACAACTCTGCTGTTGACATAAAGAAGGATAAAAAGGTAGCGCTATCGCCATCTTCATCTGGAATTCTTCTAAAAGATACTTCTGGAATTGTCGCCAAGGCATCTTTCAATACTTTTTTATGTTTACGTTGTATCGCAATAAAATTATCAATTCTTCTGATTTGTGCCAATCCAACTGCAGCATTTAATTCTGAAATTCTAAAGTTATAACCAATAAACGGATGACTTTCCGCTCCTCTGTCATTTCCAACATGATCATGGCCATGGTCCGAGTAATGGTCTGCATGCAATGCAAATTTATCATTATTTGTAATCATTGCTCCACCTTCACCACAAGTAATAGTTTTTACATAATCAAAAGAAAAACAGCCTACATCCCCAATACTTCCTAATGCTTTTCCTTTGTACGTTCCTGCAAATGCTTGACAAGCATCTTCTAATAAGTACACATCATGTTTCTCGCAAATTGCTTTTAATGCATCTAAATCTGCCATAGAACCACACATATGAACTGGCATAACCACTTTTGTATTGGGTGTAATTGCAGCTTCTACAGCTGTTGGGTCTAAGGTAAGTGTATCGTCAATTTCTACTAAAATTGGTGTGGCTCCAGAAGCTAAAATAGATTCGAAACTTGCCACAAATGTAAACGTTGGCATAATTACTTCATCGCCTGCTCCAACTCCTAACACAGCCAAAGCAACATTTAAAGCGGTGGTTCCACTGCTTGTTAATTGTGCATGTTTTACATCTAATCTATCTTGTAGCTCTTGTTCTAATTCGTTGGCTTTCCAGTGACCATTTCTAGCACCATCAAATCCGTAACGCATCAACACACCACTTTCCAATACATCATTTACCTCTTTACGTTCTGCATCTCCAAATAATTCAAATCCTGGCATTCTTCTTAATTTTTATAATGAAGCATCAAAGATAAAAAATTAATGCTGGTTAATTGCAGACACTATTTGATAAATACCTCCAACAATTCTGTTGCTGCATCTGAAGTGATTTTTATATTTTTAATACAAGCAGGAAGCAATAGTGTTTCTCCTTTCCCTAAACGTTCTGTCTGATTATTTTGTATAAAAGTAGCTGAACCCGCTACACACATATAAATAACAAAACTATCTTTTTCTGAATGATTAATAGCTATTGATGTCGATGCTTTAAGCGAAATGATATTTGTTGTAAAATAGGGACAAGAAACAATTTTTGAAGCTTCGTTTTCTGCTTTCTCATATAGTGTTTTGTAAGAATCTTGTGCTTTATAATCAATAGCTTCTACAGCTTCTTGCGTGTGTAAATCTCTGTGATTTCCGTCATCATCTTTTCGATCCCAATCATAAATTCGATACGTAATATCTGATGTTTGCTGAATCTCAGCTAACAAAACACCTGCTCCGATAGCATGTACTCTTCCTGTGGGGATAAAATACACATCACCTTCGGCTACTTCATCAATATTTAAAATTTTAGTGAGCGATTTATTTTCTAGATGTTGTAGGTATTCTTCTGAAGTCACATCCTCTTGAAAGCCTACAATCAAATTGGCTTTTTCATCAGCTTGCATTACATACCACATTTCTGTTTTTCCAAAAGAGTTGTGACGTTCTTTTGCCAACGCATCATTGGGGTGTAACTGAATACTCAATGCTTCTTTGGCATCGATAAATTTGATCAATAAAGGAAATTTTTCTCCAAACTGCTGATAAATTTCTTCACCAACTAAATCGCCTTTGAATTCTTGAATCAACTCTTTTAAATTTTTCCCTTTTAGATTTCCGTTAGCAACTACAGAAGTATCTCCTTCAACATCAGAAATTTCCCAACTCTCACCTACATCTTTTCTATCTGACTTTTTATTGAGTAGGGCCATTAGCTTTTCTCCTCCCCAAATTTTATCTTTAAGAATAGGTTCGAATTTTAACAATTGGTCAATTTTCATACAACAAGGTTTTTAAAAAAAATAAGTAGCTTTAAAAGAGTAGATATTAAAATCAACCAGAATAGGTTGCAAAATTTCTTGGGGTTTCGTAGAGTTTTACTGAAATATCTAAAGGCGCTTTAATTTTGGTACGCAATTTATTATAAATAACCACCGAAATATTTTCAACCGTTGGGTTGACTGTTTTAAATTCGGCTACTTCTACATTTAAATTTTTATGATCAAACGCTTCTTCTATTTCAGATTGTATCAATCTTCTCAACACAGACAAATCCATTACAAAACCTGTCACAGGATCAATTTCTCCAGTAACCGAAACGATCAATTCATAATTATGTCCATGATAATGTGGGTTGCTACACTTTCCAAAAACTTTCAAGTTCTTTTCATCAGACCATGCTGGATTAAACAATCTATGTGCCGCATTAAAATGCGCTTTTCTATGTATCGTTACTCTTGGCATTATATGTTTATCAATCGGTTATAATATTCGTTGAAAATGATTTGAAACCACGCCGTATATAATGTTGGTTGATTTTTCAACTCAGACCTCACGGCTTCTATAGACATCCATTTATAGGCGGCTACTTCTTCTTTATTTACAAACGGGTTTCCGTTAAAACTTCCTATCATCACATGATCTAATTCGTGTTCTGTGAGTCCATTATCAAATGGCGCTTTGTACACAAACCAAAAAATCTCTTCCAAATCACACACAAAACCCATTTCTTCTTGTAAACGGCGTTTCCCCGCCTCCAAACTCGTTTCTCCGTTTCGTTGGTGAGAACAGCATGTGTTTGTCCATAATAATGGTGAATGGTATTTATCTACAGCTCTTTGTTGTAGCAATAATTCGTTTTTATCATTAAAAACAAATACCGAAAAAGCTCGATGTAATTGTGCTTTCTCATGAGCTTCCATTTTCGGCATCAATCCTATTTGATTGTCTCGCTCATCTACTAAAATAACTAGTTCTTCAACCATAGAACAAATGTAGCAAATTCCACTTCTATTGTTGCAGGAAAAATATAAATAGTCTTCTTTAATCTTTATTTTTCACATTCTGAATGTATCTTTACAGTCTTTTAAACAGTAGCTTTATATGAATACCTTAAAGACATTCTTAATTCTTACACTGGTTTTTGGAGCAACTGCTTGTAATAACAATCAAAAAAAAGAAAAAAATCTTTCAACAACAGTCAAAAAGAAAGTGCTTAAAAATACTGTTATTAAAAAAAGCTGGGACAGTTTAAAACATCACAATGTCGCCGTTTTTTTTACAGAATATGAAAAACAACACAAAGAAACCATTGTACGTATTAAAACCACGTATGGCAATATTAAAATCCGATTGTATAAAGACACGCCTATCCATAGAGCCAATTTTATTTTCTTAACTAAAATCGGTTATTTTGATACCACGGTGTTTTATAGGGTTGCACCAAATTTTGTGATTCAAGGTGGAAATTCAGATGATTTTTACACAATGAAGCAACGTCATAAGTACGGAAACTATTTGATGGAACCAGAATTCAGACCGAATAGAAAACATACATACGGAGCTTTAGCAGCAGCGAGAGAATGGGAGAACAACCCAAACAAACTTTCAAGTCCTTTTGAATTTTACATCGTTCAGAACAGGAAAGGCGCACATCATCTCGACAATGAGCACACCGTATTTGGAGAAGTAATTTCAGGGTTTGCTACAATTGATAAAATTGCACATTTAGAAGCTGGAGCTGACGAATGGCCAAAGGTTGATGTTCATATGAAAATTGAAGTTGTCAAATAACTGCTTCCGTTTTTCATTAATTAAAGTCCGTCAATATTAAATTTCACAGATTTTAATTGATTTTTTTTGTCCACAGAAACGGTCCAAACCGCATACACTTCATTCTCGAAAATTTCTAATTGAGGAACTCCTGTACTTCTGCTTCCTCCTATTTCAGAAATTACAAACACATCAGATATGGCGCCATCCAAAGCTACTTTTTTAGATTTTAAAAAAGTCCCATTTTCATCTTTTTCCATATAACTTACCAACACTTCTTTTGGATTCAAAAACAAAACATCAACTCTACCAATAGCAGCTGCATCACTGATTTGTATTGGCGTTTCAAAATGTGCCCCTCCATTCAAAGAAAAAGAAAGGTTTACTTTTGGCGTGTCATTTGCTGCCGTAAACCATGCAACTGCAATGTTCTTTTTGTTAGAAACAATTTTTGGTCCATTTACTGGGCATCCTGAAATCTTCCATCCATCATTAAAAACTGGAGTTGGTACTGTCCAAATACCATCAATTCTTCTGGTGATATAAATATCTCTAACTTCTTTTTTACTGCGATCTCTGTATACAATTACAGGACCGTTCTCTGTTGTTGTAATGGCCGTCTGACAGCAATCACAAACCCTGCTATCAAGTTCTTTTTCATTAGAAATAACACCTTCATTAGAGACTTCGGCAACACGGATGGTCATTGGGTTGTGATGCCCTTCAGCATCTTTTTCTAAAGTATTTCTGCCATCTAACCAAGTCACAAAAAAACCACCATCACTATTTGGAATCATGCTCACAAAACCATGTTCTGCTTGCATCCCATCTGTATTTAGTAAAAAATTTTCTTTGATAGCTTCGCCTGATAGCTTTTGAAGATTCAGCACAACATCATACGTATATGTCCCTGTAGCTGATTTTTTCAGGTAACTTGTTAAGATCAAATCTCCATTCACTGCATTTGCAGGAAAGTCTGCCCAATTAACAAACCAATCATCTCCAGAAGCTACTTTTTTAGGAGTTATCCATTTTCCTTCTTTAAGATGACTAAATTGCAAAGTAGCTTCTTTTCCTCTAACAGAGTTCAACCAAGAAAGCGTTAACATTCCGTCTCTCGAAACCAAATTTGGTTCTGCAGTATTTACTCCAAATTCAAAAGGAATTTCTTGAACTACGGTTTCTTTATTGCCACAGCTCATCAACAAGATAAAGCTACATACTAGTGCTAATTTCTTCATTTAAATATTTTTTAATGTTTGAATCATTTCTTTTGAATCCCAAATTACAGATCCAACAATTTCTTTTACTTTCTCTCCTTTTTCATTGTAAACATAGGTCGTAGGAAGCGCATATATACCTAGTAAATCAAAAGAACCTTTCAATTTTAAAAAGTTAAAATCATATGACTTTTTAGATTTAAAGTTGGAGATTTTTTCAGCAGATTCATCCGAAACCAATAAAAAAACATAATTACTTTCCTTTAAAATCTCTTGTGCTTTCAACAATGCAGGCATTTCCTTTATACAAGGCCCACACCAAGTTGCCCAATAGTTTACCAACACTTTCTTGCCTTTATAATCTGACAATTTTACTTCTGCTCCACTCAAATCTACATAGGAGATTTTTGGAGTTTTAATGTTTTTTGGTGGTGTTGTTTCTTTTTTTGTTGTTGCTGACTGACAAGCTATAAGCACAATTGTAAAAAAAGCAATAAGAAGTTTTTTCATCTGATGGATTTTCATGGCAAGGTATAAAAATATTTAACGAAATATTGAACAATTTAGCACTTAATATTGAAGATATTAAATAAAATCCTTCCCTAAGAATTTCTATAATAAACCGTACATTTGCACCTCAATTTTTGTCAATGAGTTTTTTAGAAGAAATACAACGTAGAAGAACATTCGGAATCATTTCACATCCAGATGCTGGTAAAACCACATTGACTGAAAAATTATTGCTTTTTGGAGGTGCAATTCAAGAAGCTGGTGCTGTAAAAAACAATAAAATCAAAAAGGGCGCTACCTCAGATTTTATGGAAATTGAACGTCAACGTGGAATTTCTGTAGCTACTTCTGTCTTGGCTTTTATCTATAAAGACAAAAAAATAAACATTCTAGACACACCCGGCCACAAAGACTTTGCAGAAGATACTTTTAGAACGTTGACTGCAGTAGATAGTGTTATTGTGGTCATTGATGTTGCAAAAGGTGTTGAAGCTCAAACAGAGAAATTGGTGGAAGTGTGTAGGATGCGTAACATTCCGATTTTGGTTTTTATCAATAAATTAGATCGAGAAGGAAAAGACGCTTTTGATTTGCTGGATGAAGTTGAACAAAAATTAGGATTAAGAGTAACTCCAATGAGTTTTCCTATCGGGATGGGATATGATTTTAAAGGAATTTATGACATCTGGGGCAAGAAATTAAATCTTTTTTCTGGCGACAATAAACAAAGTATTTCTGAAGGAATTGAGTTTGACGATGTTTCAAATCCAGAATTGGACAAGATTATTGGAGAAACTGCTGCGGAAACACTGCGAGAAGAATTGGAATTAGTGTATGAAGTATATCCAAAGTTTGATCAGGAAGAATATTTAAAAGGCGACTTACAACCTGTATTCTTTGGTTCAGCGTTAAATAATTTTGGTGTCAAAGAATTACTTGATGCCTTTATCGAAATTGCTCCTTCTCCTCAACCAAAAAAAGCTGAAGAGCGATTGGTAGACTCTAAAGAAGAAAAATTAACGGGGTTTGTATTCAAAATCCACGCTAATATGGATCCAAAGCACAGAGACCGTTTGGCATTTATTAAAATTGTTTCTGGAACCTTTAAAAGGAATGCTCCGTATTTACATGTTCGAAATGGTAAAAAAGTCAAATTTTCTAGTCCGAATGCATTTTTTGCAGAACGAAAAGAAATTGTTGATGAATCTTTTCCAGGGGATATTGTGGGTTTACACGATACCGGAAACTTTAAAATTGGAGATACCTTAACCGAAGGTGAAATATTGAATTTTAAAGGAATTCCGAGTTTTTCTCCAGAACATTTTCGCTACGTAAACAATGCAGATCCTATGAAATCTAAGCAATTATATAAAGGCTTAGATCAATTAATGGATGAAGGTGTGGCGCAATTATTTACCTTAGACATGAATGGTAGAAAAATAATTGGGACTGTAGGAGCTCTGCAATACGAGGTAATTCAATATCGACTGGAGCATGAATATGGTGCAAAATGCACTTATGAAAACCTACAAGTTCACAAAGCGTGTTGGGTAGAAGCTGAAGATGAAAAAAACGAAGAATTCAAAGAATTCAAACGTATAAAACAGCGGTATTTAGCAAAAGACAAACAAGGAAAATTGGTGTTCTTAGCAGATTCAGCCTTTACCATACAAATGACACAAAGTAAGTTTCCTACTGTGAAACTACATTTTGTAAGTGAGTACAAATAAAAAGATGATCGAACCAAGAACCAACCTGCCTGTCGGTAGGCAAGGAAACAAGACTAATGAACGAAAGCAATCTTTTTTTAGAAAGAAAGAATTATTTTGTGCTACTACTCTATCTTCTTTTCTCTTTTTTCTTTTTTCTTTTGTCTCCTTTTCTCAAGAAAATGTTGCTACACTTCAAGGAACAGCACTACACAATAGTATTCGTTTAAGCTATATTCCCGTTCAAATGCCTACGGATTTTGATTCACATCTAAAACCAACAATGGGGGTGTTCGGTTTGCACTACCAAGTCCCTGTTAATAACTGGCTGTACGGTGGTGTTGGAATGTACACAGCCGTTATTGGTGATCAAGGTGGTTTGTTTGCGCTTGATGTAGCTGTAGGAATTAACACAAAAATTTACAACAACCTATCTATTGATGTCAATTTTCATTTTGGCGGAGGTGGTGGATATCGTTATTTAGTTAATGATGGTGCTTTTGTCAATCCGAATATTGGATTGCATTATAAAAGGAAGAACTATTCATTTGGCGTTCAATACAGTCACCTTAACTTTTATACAGGGAAAATCAAAAGCAATTCAGTTGCTTTTTTCGTAGAATTTCCAAGTGTGCTTCGTTTTGCAAATTATAAAGAAGCACAAAAGACATTTGTATCAGAGAACATATCTATAGATAATTTTTGGAAAAAACCAGCAACAAAAAATGTACAGCAAGTTCGTTTTGACTTCTTCTTCCCTATTGGAAAATCTAAAAAAGACAACAATAACAATCAAGCTCCGCTAACAAACACGTTGTATGCAATCGGATTTGAATATCAAAAATATCTCAACGAAAAAACATTTGCATTTGTACACCTAGATGCCATTTACAAAGGCTTAACTGCAGGTTTTATGGATCTATTTATTGGTGGAGGATATAATGTCTATCAGAATAAACAGGTTACTCTTTTTGGTAAACTCGCCCTTGGTGCTGCCGGAGGAAGGATTGCGCCTGAAGGTGGATTGATGATCTATCCAAGCACAGGAATTGATATCAACTTCACACAAAATATTGCATTGAGTACACATGCGGGTTACTATCGAGCTTTGGATGGTGATCTAGAAGCATATACCTTAGGGTTCGGTTTTAAATATATTGGATTGAGTGGAGGAACACAACACAAATCCAAAGAAGCCTTTACACATTTAAAAACTCAAGGAATTCGAGTTGGCATTCAAAATCAGACGTATTTAAAAGCGAATAGAATGAGTAAAGCTCCGGTTGATTTACAACTGATTGCTTTGCAATTCAATTATGACCTGTCAAAAACCTTTTACCTAATTGGTGAAGCTGGTTTTGCATATGATGGAGAATCTGGTGGATACGCACATGGATTGGTGGGATTAGGAATCTACAGTCCGCGGTTTTTAAATAACAATATGCAAGCATACCTAGAAGGTGTTGTTGGAGCTGCTGGTGGTGGTGGGGTTGATACGGATGAAGGAATTGTAATACGACCAACAATTGGCTTGAGTTATGCGATTTCTAATGCAATTTCAGTATATTCATCCTTTGGAAAAATGAGTTCTCCTACAGGAAACTTAAGTGCAACAAATATAAATATCGGATTGAGTTTTGGTTTATCAACACTATCCGTAAGAAAATAATGTAAAACGATTAAACAATAAAAAAAATGAATAACGGAATCTACGCAAAATTCAATACTTCGAAAGGAGTTATTTTAGTGAATTTAGAATTTAAAAAAACACCCGGAACTGTTGGGAACTTTGTAGCATTGGCTGAAGGAAACTTAGAAAATGATATAAAATCACAAGGAACGCCTTATTACAATGGCTTAAAATTTCATAGAGTCATCCCTGACTTTATGATTCAAGGAGGTTGTCCGCAAGGAACTGGAACTGGAAATCCTGGTTATAAATTTGATGATGAATTTCATCCAGATTTGAAACATGACAAACCTGGAATGTTAGCCATGGCAAACTCTGGCCCAGCAACCAATGGAAGTCAGTTTTATATTACACATATCGAAACACCTTGGTTAGACAACAAACATACTGTTTTTGGAAATGTTGTTGAGGGACAAGACATTGTAGATAGTATTGCTCAAGGTGATGAATTGACCTCTATAGAGATTGTTAGAGTTGGTGCTGCTGCAGAAAAATTCAAAGCTGTTGAAGCCTTCAGAACTTTTGAAGGTTCTAGAGAGAAACGTGAAGCAGAAGAAACTGCAAAACAAAAAGAATTGATGGATAGCGTTGCAAAAGGCTATGATGAAACAGCAAGCGGATTGCGCTACCAAATTTTACAAAAAGGAACTGGAAAACAAGCTACAAAAGGTGCTCAAGTTTCTGTGCATTACAAAGGTCAATTGTTAGACGGAACTGTTTTTGACAGCTCTTACAAACGCAAGCAACCTATTGATTTTGCAATTGGTGTTGGCCAGGTAATTGCTGGATGGGATGAAGGAATTCAGTTACTAAAAGTGGGAGACAAAGCTCGTTTTGTAATTCCAAGTAATTTGGCATATGGAGAAGCAGGAGCTGGTGGAGTAATTCCTCCAAATGCAACCTTAATTTTTGATGTTGAATTGATGGATGTAAAATAATCTAGATTATTTGATTTTCGGATTGTTAGATAAAGCAGAAAGCTCATGGTAAAATCCATGAGCTTTTTTTTGTTATACCTGTGCCATCCTAAAACATACTGTAACAATAATTTACATAAAGAGTCTAACTTTTAGTTAGAACACCTTTCTTCTTAGAAACAAAAGTGTAACTTTATCAACTTACTAATAAATCACCTATGAAGCGTATTTTTAGCCTTTTAATCATTGTTCTTCTGTATAGTTGTGGCAGCTCAGAAAGTTCTCCTGAATTTATAAAACAAGCAGCAGGTAGCTATTTATTCAACTCTGATGAAAGCATCGAAATTTACTTTATAGATAATGACTTGTTTGTAAAATGGCGAGGAAGAGATGACATCAAACCTTTGAAAGTAAATGACACTACTTTTTACATGAAGGAACTCAATGAAAAAATTGTTTTTGTTTCAAATCCAATAATGCATATCACATTGGCTCCGAAAAGAGAACATGAAGGAAAAACATACCATTTTAAAAAATTGATCAAAGGAGAAAAAACACCAGGAGAATATCTAAGAAATGATGAATTTGAGAAAGCTTTAGAAGGCTACTTGGTAATTCAACAAAAAGACTCTTTAGATAAGACAATTAGAGAACGCACACTAAATTCGTTAGGATACCGGGCTTTAAGAGCTAAAAAGTACCAAGACGCTATCGCTATTTTTAAAATAAACACCGCCTTATATCCTACAAGCTCTAACACTTTTGATAGCTTAGGTGATGCTTATTGGCGACTAAAAGATACTGTAAATACAGTAGCTAATTATAAAAAAGCGCTGGCTATTAATCCAGAAAACAGACGCGCAAAACGGTTTTTAAAGAAGCACAAATTAAATTAAAACACCTTATTAAAATTACAGACTTCATTATTGCATCGAAAATTTAATGATTCTAAATAATCAGAAAAAATTCATACCTTTAACTTTCTAATTATCTGAGCATTGAACAACGTCTAAATACCCACTTATTAAATTCTAACTTATGAAAACTGCACAACAATGGTTTGATGAATATGCTGTAAGTCATCAAAACAAAACCAATCAAATTTTACATTACTTCTGTGTTCCTGCAATTTACTTTAGTATTGTTGGTTTGCTGATGAGTATTCCAACAACATTTCTAGAAAACACTTTTGGGTTACAAAATTCATTTATAGAAAACTGGGCAACCATGATTCTTGATGTTATACTGGTCTTTTTTTACTTGCGATTAGGATTTCGATACTTTTTTAAAATGTTTTTACTGACTGCTCTATGCATTGCTGGAAACCTTTGGATTGGAAATCATTTTGATTTACTATTGGTTTCAATAGCAGTATTTGTAATTGCATGGATTGGACAATTTTACGGACATAAAGTAGAAGGGGAAAAGCCTTCGTTTCTAAAAGATTTACAATTTCTACTGATTGGCCCTCTTTGGGTGATGGAAAAACTAGGAAGCAGCAAATAGTACTGCATGAAAAACGAAATTACATTTGAAGACTTTTCAAAAGTCGACATCCGAGTTGGAACCATTATAGAGGTCAATGATTTTCCGGAAGCTAGAAATCCGGCCTATCAATTATGTATTGATTTTGGGGCATTGGGTATTAAAAAATCGAGTGCACAAATCACAAATTTATACTCTAAAGAAACGTTGTTAAACCGACAAGTTACCGCAATTGTAAATTTTAAACCACGGCAAATCGCTAATTTTATGAGCGAATGTTTGGTATTGGGCGCTTATAATGAAAAAGGAGATGTTGTACTGTTAAAAACTTCAAAGCAGATTAAAAACGGAGAGCAAGTTTCTTAAAACACTACCTACAGAATCATCTGTCTGGATTGTTTAGAATAACCAAAGCAGCAATTACTCCAGGAACCCACCCACATAAGGTCAATAAAAAAACAATTACAATAGATCCACAGCCTTTTCCAATTACTGATAATGGTGGAAAAAAGATGGCTAATAAAACTCTAAGTAAACTCATCAATAATTTTGTTTAAGACGTATATCTAGTAGACGAAAACTTCTAAGGTTTGTTACAAAAAAAAGACTCTTGTAAGAACAAGAGCCTGTTTATAGGTTATAAAACGGCATTACATTTTATCGCCAAAGAAAATCGCATTCATCAATAACTTGTTGGTTCCATACCAAAAAGCTCTAAAGTTTGTATTGTCAGTAAATACAAGCACCCTTCCTTTTCCCATTCGCTGTACCTGAAACGGAACCGTACTTTCCAATTCCTTTAAGTTTTCTTTCGAAATATAGCCACTTAACAACGGACTTGAAGTGTACTGAATTGGATTGTTAAAACTTTTCTTATTTGGTTTTATAAATACCGTTGTGTTTCTAAACAAGGCCAACTTCTCATTTTTGTATCCAAAATTAATTGGATGCGAACGATCTAACCTTGCCTCAAAAATAGCACCACCAATATATTGTGCTCCAGATTGTTTTGATTTATTTTCAAAAGACACATCCTCAATGGTATCCATTTTTGTTTTATGAAACTCTAAATCGATGAATTTTTTACTCGCCAACCATTTGACACTGTTTCTATATCCGATTAAAATTCCACCATTCTGAACCCATGTTTTTAATTTGTTTTCAATTTGTTTACTAACACCTCTAGTATTAGGAACAATCAACGTAGTATACTCACTTAAATCAACATAACTCAAATAAGACAGGTCCAGTTTTGTAACTTTCATATCAAAACGTTGATCAAACAAATGCCACATTTCTCCTGCATCATAACTTGTAACTCCACTACCCACCAATAGGGCAATTTTCTGTTTTTTTATTGCACTAAAGTTATTAGACCCTAAATCTATTCCTTCATTCAAGCCCGTTGAAACTCCATTAATTTGCACATGACTCCCTTTCGCTTGTTGCACTAAAAATTGATACATTTCTGCAGTATTTAGTTGTTGATTTTGAACAGGGATAAAAATCGTTCCATAATCATATGATTTTCCACCATTTACAAAGTTTTTCATAGATACTTTAGCCCTTAAACCTTTGTTTAATATCGCATTTAATACTTTTGGCGTATAGTATTCATTCCAAGGCATTAGGTATCCTAAATCACTTTTAGCGCTTACATTCCCAACACTCATTTGCAAGTTAGAAATTTCTGTTCCTGCTTTACTCATGGAAACATTTTTAGTGAAATCTACACCAAAAGAATGGTTAAATGTCCATGCAGAAACATCGTAAAACAAACTGTCTGTAAACTGTGTTCTTACATCAAACATTGCGCTTACCAATCTGTGGTTTTTTTGATTCATAGGCACCACATAACTGTATCCCTTTTTAAATTTTTTTCCGTTTGATGAAAAATCAGCTTTTAAATCGTGAATTTTCATCTGATGTCTTTTTAAAACCTCTGCCAAATGGTATGCTTTGGCAGCATCTTTTTCATCACCAAAAACAATGGCTTTATTTACAAAGGTCTTTCTTGATTTCTTATAAAAATTTTGTTGGTATTTTAAAATCTTGACACGCATGCTTTTTGCAGCAGACAAGGTTGACAACGCTGCTGTAAATTGATTTCGAATTGAAAAAGGAAAGGTTAAGATTCCATTTACAGTTTCTTGCGCATGTCCACGTGAACTTGCTTGCTCAAATAAAATTCCGATACTTCCATTAACATCAGGAAACGTTGATCCTTTTCCATAATAAAAATCATCAAAGCTTTCTTCAGAATAATAGATTGAACCTATTTTATCCAACGCTATTGCGTGATATTTGGCAATTTCTTTGGTCAATTCTTGGTTCATTTTTGGTGTCAGAGGATGTGTTCTACTTTGAATTCCTGGTTGAAAGAAAAAAGTAGAATTGGTTCCCATTTCATGATGATCTGTCAAAATATTTGGCAACCACTTATGAAACGATGCAATTCGCGCTCTACTTTCAGGCAACTGTACCGGCAACCAATCTCTATTCATATCAAACCAATAATGATTGGTTCTTCCGCCAGGCCAAACTTCATGATATTCTCTATCGTTTGGATCTGGATTGATGTTGCTTGCCTTATTTGTATTTGCCCAATACGCAAAACGCTGTAAGCCATCAGGATTAAAAGAAGGATCTAATAAGATCACTGTATTGTCTAATAAATCATCCATTTCACTCCCTTGTCCAGCTGCCAAATGATATGCCAAAGCCAAACCGGCATTTGCCCCACTTGGCTCATTTCCGTGTATAGAAAAACCTTGATACACAACAATTGGAGCTCCAGAAACATCAACCGATGCATTGTCAGTTGCATCTATGTGTTGTTGTCTAATTTGATCTAAATTTTGATGATTTTTTGGCGATGTAATTGTCAATAACAATAAAGGCCTGCCTTCAAAAGTAGTGCCTCTATTTTCAATAGAAATTCTATCTGAAGCCTTTGCTAAGGCCTCCATATAGGTAACCAATTTATCATGTGTAACATGCCACTCACCTACTTCATGCCCAATAACAGATTTTGGCGTGGGTGTGTTTTTGCTATAGGTTATATTTTTGGGTAAATAGTAGGATAAATCTACCTGTTGCGCAGAGACTGTAATAGTAGCCAACAAGAATAATATGAGTACTTTTTTCATCAGAAATAATTTGGTTAATTCTATTTAACCGACAAGGTATAAAAAACAATACCTCGTTACTAATCTGTAACGAGGCATTTAACATTTCTTTAACTAAAGTGGTTTACGCTTCTTGCAGCTTCATATCGGTGCTTTCAAAAATCTTATCTGCAGAACCTGCAATAAAACCAGAATACAATTCGCCGTTTGTCATTGCATGACGAAAAGCAAATTCGTAATAACAAGAGGTGATTTCTTTGGTTACTTCTTTAAAGCTCACCGGAACTTTATCTGCCAACACACTAGACTGCTCTAATAATTCTTCGGGAGTTCCTTTAATTTCTCCTCCGGATGTATTCATTATAAATCCATTTTCTTTTATAAATTCATTCACTTCTTGTAAAGAATCAAAAGTCTCCAATTTATTTACATCCACCGTAAAATGATTAGCGCAGAATCCATTTACATACAACCAAGCAGCATATTCTGTTTCTGCTTGTAATTTTTCGTACACCTTAAAACTTGGCTGCTCCCACAACCTCCCTTTAAAAACCAATTCTGATGGAATTAATTCTGACGCTGGAATGTTATCAATCATCTTTTTTACAGCGCCTTGTAATTCATAAGAAAACTCATTCGTTTTTAATTGACTGATAAATACTCTTGGCGCATTTTTCTCTGTTGCATGCTCATAATGTTTGGCATACAATTTCTTTGCCTCAAAAGTGTACTCTCCACACTCTACATAACCTGCCTCAATAAACGGAGTTGCCAATACCTCTATATTTACACGTTCATCATCAAAAGTTCTAAACGCAACATGGTCGTTAAAAACTTGGTTCCCTTTACGAGTGAATAACTCTTGTGTTTTTTCTGCAGATGGAGTTCTTTCAATGTACTCTTTCCACAGTTTTTCAAAAATAGCTGTTGTTGTCATTTTTTGTGTTGTTTTGTACTGCAAAAATAAACCGATTTGCCTTATTATTAACTATAAAATAGATAACTTTACATCGTTATAAGTCATTTTAAGTCATTTTGACTTTATTTGACTTATTTTTACATTATTTGATACGATTTCATTTAAACACATTATCATGGAAAATCAATTTGATTATATAGACAAACAGATTTTAGTGCAGCTACGAAAAGATGCTCGTAAAGCCTATTCAAAAATTGCTGCTGAATTAAAAATTTCGAACTCCTTAGTACACCAACGGATTAAAAAACTAACAGAAATTGGCCTTATTAAAAATGCTGAATTCATATTGGATGAAAAAAAGTTAGGGTTTAAAACAAAATCCTACACAGGAATTCGGTTGCGTGAAGCCCGTTTCGCAAAAACCGTGATGAAAGAATTATCTAAAATTAAAGAAATTGTAGAATGCAATTATGTTTCTGGTAATTATGCCATATTTATTCTGATATTTGCAAAAGACAATGAACATTTACGTGAAGTTTTATACGAGCAAGTTCATTTAATTAATGGAGTTGCCGGTACCGATACATTTATTTGTTTTGATACTGGATTTAAAAGAAATATTCCTATTCAATAGTTTTCAATGATTGACAATACCACTTTAAAATCGTTAGGTGATTCTCTACAAGGAGAATTGTTTTTTGACAATTTACACAAGAGTATGTATGCCACAGATGCTTCTGTGTATCGTAAAATTCCCTTGGCGGTTGCCTTTCCAAAAGAGGTAAAAGACATTCAACTATTGATTGCTTTTGCCACTGAAAAAAAAATCACTCTAATTCCAAGAGCGGCAGGAACTTCACTCGCCGGACAATGTGTTGGAGACGGAATTGTTGTAGATACTTCTAACTACTTCACCAATATTCTGTCGTTCGACGAAACGAAGAAAACAATTACTGTTGAACCAGGAGTTATTCGAGATGAGCTGAATAACTTTCTAAAACCTTATGGACTTTTTTTTGGCCCAAATACCTCAACGTCTAACCGCTGTATGATTGGCGGAATGGTTGGGAACAATTCTTCTGGAAGTACGTCCATTAGATATGGAGTTACACGCGACAAGGTACTTTCCATTGATGCCATTTTAAGTGATGGCACCCTCGCTACTTTTTCTGAAATAACCTCCAAAGAATTCAAAGCAGTATCCTCTGAAAATTCTTTAGAAGGAAAAATCTATGCCGCCATCTATTCTGAACTTATTTACGATGCTATTCAGCAAGAAATAAAAGATGAATTCCCAAAAGAAAGTATCCACAGAAGAAATACAGGCTATGCCATTGATGAATTTTTAACATCTGATTTATTTGGAGGCACAGAGCCCAACATAAATGTTGCCAAATTATTGTCTGGTAGCGAAGGCACCTTGGCTTTTTCTACAGCAATTACGATTCAACTTGATGACCTCCCTCCTTCGGAAAGCATTATGGTTGCTTCGCATTTTGACAGCATCAATGAAAGCTTAAAGGCAACTGTAACCACTATGAATCATCATTTATTTACGTGTGAATTAATGGATAAAGTGATTTTAGATTGCACCAAAAAAAATCGGGAACAAGCCAAAAATAGATTCTTTTTAAAAGGAGATCCAAAAGCAGTCTTAATTTTAGAAGTAAAAGCAACGACTATTGAAAAAGCAGAAACCTTAGCCGATGCATTGATCAACGATCTAGAAAAAAATGGCTTCGGATATCACCATCCTAAGATTTATGGAGACGATATCAAAAAAGTATTAGAATTGCGAAAAGCAGGTTTGGGATTGTTGGGAAATATGGTAGGCGATCGAAAGGCAGTGGCATGTATTGAAGATACTGCGGTTGACTTACAAGATCTGCCCAATTATATTGATGAGTTTTCTAAAATTATGGAGAAATACCAACAAGAAGCCGTGTATTATGCACATGCTGGCGCTGGAGAACTCCATTTACGTCCGATTTTAAATCTAAAAAAACAGGAAGACGTAGCACTGTTTAGAAAAATCACCACTGAAACGGCTCAATTGGTAAAGAAATACAAAGGTTCTTTTAGTGGAGAACACGGAGACGGAATTGTACGTGCAGAATTTATTCCTTTGATGATTGGTGAGAAAAATTACCAATTATTACGTCGCATCAAAAAAGCATTTGACCCAAACAATGTTTTTAACAAAGGGAAAATTACAGATGCTTTTGAAATGGATAAAAACCTGCGTTATAACGTGGATAGAACTGAGCCAGAAATTAAAACCATTCAAGATTTTTCTGACAGTGAAGGCATTCTAAAACTTGCTGAAAAATGTAATGGTTCTGGAGATTGTAGAAAACCTGTTTCTGCAGGCGGAACCATGTGTCCAAGCTATAGAGCCACCAAAAACGAAAAAGACACCACACGTGCCAGAGCAAATGTGTTACGTGAATTCCTGACCAACTCTGAAAAACCAAATAGGTTTGATCACAAAGAATTAAAACAAGTTTTCGACTTGTGTTTAAGCTGTAAAGCTTGCGCAAGTGAATGCCCAAGTAATGTAGATGTTGCCGCATTAAAAGCAGAATTTTTATACCAATATCAAGAAAGCAATGGTTATTCATTTAGAAGTAAGCTGTTTGCCAACAATGTCAAATACAACAAACTAGGAAGCATTGCTCCTGCGCTAACCAACCTACTTTTAAACACAACGTTGGCTAAAAAAATAATGGGTGTTGCTACACAAAGACCCATTCCGAAGTTGGCTCCAAAAACATTGCGAAAGTGGATTCAGCAACAAACAATAGCTACTCGTACAAAAAAAGTGTATTTGTTTTGTGATGAGTTTACAAATTTCTACGATGTAGCCATTGGAAAAGACACCATTCTATTGCTAGAAAAATTGGGCTATCAGATGCTAATGATCAACCACGAAGAAAGCGGCAGAAGTTTTATTTCGAAAGGTTTTTTAAAGGAAGCAAAAGAAATCACAAATAAAAACATTGACATTTTTAAAAATGTTATTTCTGATACAACACCTTTAATTGGTATTGAACCTTCTGCAATCTTAACCTTTAGAGATGAATATATCAGATTGGCAGACGATAAATCGGCTGCAGAAAAAATCGCCAAAAACACATTTACCATTGAAGAGTTTTTACACAAGGAACATCAGCAAGGAAATATTGATACTTCATTATTTACAAACGACGAAAAAACACTTAAAATTCACGGGCACTGTCACCAAAAAGCATTGTCTAGCACAAGCGCTAGTTTTGAAATCTTAAACATCCCAACTCAATATTCTGTAACCATTATGAACACGGGCTGTTGTGGAATGGCAGGTTCATTCGGCTATGAAAAAGAGCATTATGATATTAGCATGCAAGTGGGAGAAGATACCTTATTTCCGAAAGTAAGAAACACCACTAAAGACACCGAAATTGTAGCTGCAGGAACCAGTTGTAGACATCAAATTTTTGATGGAACAACACGAATTGCAAAGCATCCAGTAACGATTTTAAAAGAAGCGCTTATATAGTAATCAGTTAACAATTAATAGTTGTCATTGATCATTGTTGGTTGACAATTTTGTACATTTAGGCAGAAAACCAAACTACTTTGCTAAAACAACAAAAAATCACCTCAATGCTTGCTCTTATAATTGCTGGGGAAGCTATTTTTTTACTGCCTTTTGTATTGGTTCGTGTTTTTAGGCCCACCATTTTAGAAGTTTTTCAAATAAATAATTTTGAATTGGGAATTATGTTTTCAATTTACGGAATTATCGCAATGGGTTCCTATTTTCTTGGTGGTCCAATTGCAGATAAATTTGAATCCAGAAAACTAATGGCTGCTGCACTGACCTTAACTGCTTTAGGTGGTGTATTCATTGCTACAATTCCAGATGTTAGCAATCTCAAAATAGTCTACGGTTTTTGGGGAATGACAACGATATTACTCTTCTGGGCAGCATTGATAAAAGCCACCAGAGAATGGGGAACTAAAGAAACACAAGGAATGTCCTTTGGTCTTTTAGAAGGAGGAAGAGGTGCTTTTGCTGCTATCATTGCCACTTTTAGTGTGTTGATCTTTAGTCTCTTTTTCACAAACGAAGCAGACTCCGTTTCTTATATTCAAAAAAAGGAAGCGCTTCAAATGATTATTTTATTTGTGGTGGGCATCGTTTTAATTGTTGCGATATTTGTATGGTTTTTCTTGCCGAAATCAGTAGAAAAAGAACAACAAGAAACAGCAACAACAGCTACGTTTACAACCGTAATAAACATCTTAAAAAAACGAACAATTTGGCTGCAAGCCATTATCATTGTCTGCGCTTATGTTGCTTATAAAATAACAGATGACTTTTCTTTATACGCAAAAGAAGTGTTGCAATACAATGATACTGAATCTGCAAGTGTCGGAACCTTGGCCTTATGGATGCGACCTGTTGCAGCAGTAACAGCAGGATTGATCGCTGATAAAATCTCATCATCAAAAATGATTGTGTATAGCTTTATATGCATAAGCATTACCAGTGTCGCCATTGGTTCTGGATTTTTTGAAGCAACTGCAGCGTGGATCTCTGTACTGATCATCATTATTATGTGTGTGGGTATTTATGCGCTTAGAGGTCTTTATTTTGCAATTATGGAAGAAGCTAAGATACCGTTATCACAAACAGGAACTGCTATCGGAATCATCTCTGTTGTAGGCTATACTCCCGATATTTTCATTGGACCAATTATGGGATACATTCTCGATAAAAACCCAGGTGTAATCGGACATCAAAACCTGTTTTTATTCTTAGCTGTTTTTTCTTGCATCGGAATTTTAGCAGCAATTTCTTTTGGAAAAGCGACACAAAACAAGTCGTTCTAATGCAATCAAAAGTCATTAAAACAACATACAATATTCATTTTCAATTAATTATTTTGTAACTTAGATGCAAAATATTTCTTATGGGTACCAATAAAATCATTATCAAAAATGCCCTGAAAATAGCTGTAGGGATTGTAATCTATTTCTTTGCCATGAAACTTTTAGACTTAGAAAATGTTGTTGAATTACGGTTTTTAAATTTTCTTTTCGTCATCTGGGGAATTAATGCTTCCATAAAAATCAACATTCATAAAAATCAGAATACTGCGTATATACAAAACTTATTTCTTGGGGTTTCTACTGCTGTATTAGCAGTTCTAATGACCATTGGATGCTTGATTGTGTATGTGACCTTTTTATCTCCTCAATTTATTAAAGTTCTAGAAGAGTCTTTTCTTTGGGGCAATAATTTGAGTTTAGGTCTTGTTGTTTTCGCACTATTGATAGAAGGAATTGCCTCTTCAGTAATTTGCTCATTCATACTAATGCAGTACTGGAAAAATCATAAAATCTAAGAACCTTGTTGCCTAATAGCTGTGTTCGAGCAAACACGACATAAAAAGCCTCCTTCCGACATATCGAAAGGAGGCTTTTTTATGACAATGTACAATACTTACTTCAACGAAGTCAAACTGTTTTTAATGGTTTCAATTTTAGCTAAGGTATCTGCTTCTTTTTTACGCTCTAATATAATTACCTGTTCTGGTGCATTGCTTACAAAACGTTCATTCGATAATTTTTTCTGAATTCCGAATAAGAAGCCTTCTGCTCTTTTTAATTCGATAGCAAGTGTTGCTATTTCTTTTTCTACATCAATCTCTTCTACAGAAACAGGAACAAAATATTCGTTTGATTTCACTCTAAACGAAGCGCCTTCTACCTTCTCTGACACATAGCTAATTGAAGCGGTATTCGTTAATTTTTTAATAACCGCATCTAAATTTTCTGTAGCTGCATCATTATTCACAACAAACAATACTACGGATTCCTTAAAAGAAATATTTTTCTCTTTTCGGATGGTTCTAATTCCTGAAACCACTTCAGTAATTCTAGAAAAATCAGCAACCAACTGTGTATCAATAGATGTTGATGCTGGCCATTTTGCTACAATCAAAGCTTCTTCTGGTATTCTTTCTGATAGATATTGCCAAATTTCTTCTGTTAAAAATGGCATGAACGGATGTAGTAATTTTAAATTATTTTCAAAAGCATTGATGACTGCTTTGTATGTTTTCGCGTCCATTGGTTTTCCGAATTCTGGCTTTACCATTTCTAAGAACCAAGAAGCAAAATCATCCCAAACCAATTTATACACCGCCATCAACGCATCAGACAATCTATATTTACTAAAATGGTCATCAATTTCTGCCAATACAGTTTGAAACTTTGCCTCGTACCAATCAATAGCAATCTTGGCAACTTCTGGCTGCTCAGCGGTTTCACTAATTTCCCAACCATGTATCAATCGGAAGGCATTCCAAATTTTATTTGCAAATCCTTTTCCTTGTTGACAAAGCGACTCGTCAAACATCAAGTCGTTTCCTGCGGCTGAACTTAATAACAACCCAACACGTACGCCGTCTGCTCCATATTCTTCTATCAACTTTAAAGCATTTGGAGAATTTCCTAATGATTTAGACATTTTTCTACGCTGTTTATCACGTACCAATCCTGTCAAATACACATTTTGAAAAGGTTTTTCATCTCTATATTCATATCCTGCAATAATCATACGAGCCACCCAAAAGAATAAAATATCTGGACCTGTCACTAAATCATTCGTTGGATAGTAATAATTAATTTCTTCGTTCTCTGGATTTCGAATTCCGTCAAAAACAGCCATTGGCCATAGCCATGAAGAAAACCATGTGTCAACAACATCTGATTCTTGCGATAAATCACTACTCGTTAATGTTGCATTGTTCGTTTTTTCTTTGGCAAGTTCGAGTGCTACTTCCATTGTTTCAGCAACCACAAAGTCTTCTTTTCCATCACCATAGAAATAGGCAGGAATTTGTTGTCCCCAGATCAATTGACGGGAAATATTCCAATCTCTGATATTTTCTAACCAGTGACGGTACGTGTTTTCAAACTTCTTTGGATACAGCTTTATATCGCCATCATCTAACACAGATTTCATTGCTGGCTTCACCAATTCTTCCATGCTCAAAAACCATTGATCTGACAATCTTGGTTCAATAACAGCCTTGGTTCTTTCTGAAGTTCCAACCTTGTGAAGGTGTTGTTCTATTTTTATTAAAAATCCTTTGTCGTCTAATTCCTTTGTAATTTCTTTCCGAACTACAAATCGGTCTTTTCCTTCATAATGCAATCCGAAAGAATTTAAGCTTGCATCGTCATTAAAAATATCAACAACTTCTAATTGATGCTTATCTCCCAATACTTTATCATTTTCATCATGCGCTGGAGTTACTTTTAAACAACCTGTTCCAAACTCAACATCTACATATTCATCTTCAATAATCGGAATTACTCGGTTACACAAAGGCACAATGGCTTTCTTTCCTTTCAAATGACGAAATCGTGGGTCGTTTGGGTTGATACAAATTGCAGTATCTCCAAAAATAGTTTCTGGACGCGTGGTTGCAATGGTTAATGTATCGTTACTTCCTTCGATTTTATAAGATAAGTAGTATAGAGAACCCTGTCTTTCTTCATGAATCACTTCTTCATCAGAAAGTGTTGTTTTTGCTTCAGGATCCCAGTTTACCATTCGGTAACCTCTGTAAATCAATCCTTTATTATATAAATCCACAAATACTTTAACAACTGCTTCAGACAAATCTGGATCCATTGTAAAACTTGTTCGCTCCCAGTCACAAGAACAACCAAGTTTTTTTAATTGTTCTAAAATAATTCCGCCATATTCTTGTTTCCATTCCCAAGCATGTGCCAAAAACTCTTCACGAGTTAGCTCATTTTTATCAATTCCTTGTTCTTTTAATTTCGCCACCACTTTCGCTTCTGTAGCAATAGAAGCATGATCTGTTCCTGGAACCCAACAGGCATTTTTACCTTGTAAACGTGCACGGCGAATCAATACATCTTGAATGGTATTATTCAACATATGTCCCATATGCAATACTCCAGTAACATTTGGAGGTGGAATTACAATAGTGTATGGCTCTCTTTCATCTGGAGTTGAATGAAAGTAATTGTTTTTCATCCAGTAGTCATACCATTTGTCTTCTACACTTGATGCTATATATTTAGATGGGATGTCCATTCTTTGGCTTAATTTTTGAAATATAAGTTGCAAATTTACAACTATATCCATGAATTGAAAAGTTGTATTGAAATTTTTAAATACTAAATTTTAATTCTATTTTTACCTAAAAATTTTATCATGAAAAATATCGTTTTTTTCTTATCAGTTTTTTTCTTAACAACAGGACTCTTTTCTCAAGAGGAAAAAAAAGCAGGACCTGAGTTTAAATTTGAAAAAGAAATCATTGATTATGGGAAAATTATTCAGAATTCAGAACGTATTCGTGTTTTCGAATTTACAAACATTGGTACTACTCCGTTGATTATAACAAGCGTTCGGTCTTCTTGCGGATGTACAATCCCAAAAAAACCTACAGAACCTATCATGCCTGAAAAAAAAGGAAGAATCGAAGTTTCGTATGACACCTCTCGACTTGGAGGTTTTTCTAAAATAATCACCATTTATTCGAATGCTAAAAACGAACGGAAAACGATACGAATTAAAGGCTATGTTTCTAAAAAGAACTCTGTAGTTATTAAAAAGAAAAGCATGCTTTCCAATCAATAGAATCTACTCATAATTCACTAGTTTTTGTAATAAAACTATGAACACTTTCTATATTTTTTTAAGCAATCTAAATTCAAATTTTAATACTTGAAAACCTCTTTTAACAACCATTCTTACTCTTTTGTTGTGTCTTTCTTGCAATTTTCCTAAAAGCTGTTTTAAACTAAATTGATGTGTCTGCTCTCCGTTAATTTTCAAAATGATGTCTCCTTTTTCTAAACCAGCAATACCTCCGGGAGAGTCTTTTAAAACTTCATGCACGATATAAGAAGGCTTAAACCTAAATTGGTAATTTGAAATAAAAGAAATGGTGCTAAAACGACCTCTATTCTGATTCCTCTCAAATTCTCCTACAAGTATGTTTTCCAACTCTTTAACTAGAATTTTACCATTGTAAACCACATCTACCCCACTCATATTATACTCAAATCCACCTCTAAATGATCCGCTTTTTTTTAATGTAAGTTGTTTATTCTGATAATCAATCCAAACCTTAAATCGCTTTAAAATGTTCCCTCCAATACTTCCGTTTCTAGTTTTAAATTGACGAGCATAGTACGTAGAAGCAGTATCTAAAAAGGAAACTGTAGGGTTTTTAACACGAAACCCACCTATAGAAAGTTCTTTTATTCTACTTCTGTTTCCGTAAATAGTTCCGCTAAACCCCTCTCCAAGGATGTCTCTAAAATTACGTATCGGTGTTTTAATTGCTTTTTTTGTATTTTCAAACAGCCAAATCGCATCACTACCTCCAGTATCAATCAATAGCTTTACTGTTGTTTTTACATTTCCGACAGTATCTAGCTGTACTTTGGCATTGATGTACGGTTTATTTCTATAAAATTGCAAGGGGAAAACTTCACATTTCCTACATTTAGGACGCTTAAATGTCGTTGGATTGTGAAAATAAATTTTTTTTGTGTTGTAATTAATTTCACAATCCAACGACAA
>Ga0209035_10000142_pt1 | contig 28314 bp, 21 predicted proteins | sample MarorgKNORR_S2LV_6_FD_188220 | JGI IMG/M metagenome (GOLD analysis project Ga0209035, IMG submission 188220) | Marine microbial communities from the Southern Atlantic Ocean, analyzing organic carbon cycling - AAIW_A/KNORR_S2/LV (SPAdes) (version 2) | ecosystem: Environmental > Aquatic > Marine... | reverse complement strand
AGGCATACAAGACGGACGTGCAGCTGTGCGTTATTTCAGAGCACATGCCAGCAACTATGGCATTGACCCTAATCAAGTATATATGGTGGGCTCTAGCGCTGGCGCTTTTGTGGCATTACACGCTTTATACATGGATGAAGATTCAGAAAAACCAAGCGAAGCAGGGAGTGTAGACTATGTAAATACCACCACGCCTTTTAACCATACAGCACCCGATTTAGGCCTCGTTGATTCTGGAGATTATTTGGGGTATACCGGTAAGCCAAACGGCGTTATTGCTTTGTGGGGTGCCCTACAACATACCGATTTAATTACAGCAAACAACAACGAACCTGTGTTCTTGGTACACGGAGAGAGTGATGCCATCGTCCCTTTTGCTGTTGGATACCCTTTTAGCATGCCGCTATTTAATGACGTCTACGGCAGCCAACCGATTGCGCAACGAATAACCGATGTAGGCCTTACCAATCTAGAAACCTATTTTGTTCCAGGAGAAGGACATGAATTTTACGGTGTTTTAAATGGCACGTGGACAAATGGTGTTGGCGGAAATGATTACTGGGATATCATTGTTGATAAAAGCACCAATTTTACTTGGCTACAACACAAACCGACAAGTGATTTTACGGCAACAACCACAAGTGGGACAGCCATGCAATTTACAGACAGTAGTACTGGTGCTATTTCATGGTTATGGAATTTTGGAGACGGCACAACAAGTACGCTTCAAAACCCGACCCATACATACAGTGCTGATGGAACGTACACGGTAACATTGTACATAGAAAACGAACTTTTAAGTTGGGATGAAACTACCCAAGAAGTTACTACAGGAAGCACTGCGGGTCTTATAGATACAGAAATCGTTGGTTTCAGCTACTTTCCCAACCCTACAACAGACAGGTTGGAGCTTGTTTTTAACAGCATCCAGGAAAACAGCTTCCTACAACTCTTTAGTGCAACAGGGCAATTACTACAAGAAAAAAGAGTACAACAAACAACGCATGCGCAATTGAGTTTATTGAAATTCCCAAAAGGAGTGTATTATGTACGTGTGTACAGTGACGGAAAAACAAGTGAATTCGCTGTTATAAAACAGTAAAAAAAGTTATTCTGTTGCTTTTTTATAAGCGGTGATAACCGTTTGTATTTTTGGGTTTTTAAAAACAATCGGATACAACTCTTTGATCACAGCATGGTATCCTACATCTAAGGCCACGGCATTTTTAAGGTGCAACAAACTCGTTTCTTCTTGGTGTAACAAAAAGAACAAACCACACATACGGTACTCTATTTCTGCCACTTCTTTGTAGGTGTTTTTTGCACGCACTAAGATCTTTAACGCATCGTTGTAGTCACCTAAAAACAAGAGTACATCTACCAATGCAATGTACATCTCTAAAGCATCGTCTTCCAATTCGAGACAGGTATTAAAAGCCTTTACTGCTTCTTCGTAAAGGTCTAGTTTGATGTGTAGTTCACCGTATTTTCGCCAATACACGGTATTGAACTCATCTATTTCTAAGGCTTTATTTATATAATACAACGCCTTTTGATATGCTTTTTCTTTGCAGTATGCATTGGTCAATAAAAACCATCCTTTTTCTAATAACGGATCTTCGTGTACTGCTTTTTTATAGTATTGAATTGCCAAGTCCATGGTCCCTAACTCTTCAAAACAAGCACCTACTCGAATGTATGCAAACGCGGTAGGGTCATCTAGCTCAATCGTTACCAAATAATTATCTATCGCTTCTTCGTAGCGTTTCAAACATTCCAACGTTTTGGCTTTTTCTAAATAACCGCCAATAAAATCTTCATCTATCAGCACAGCAAAATCAAATGCCTGTAAAGCCTTTGGGTATGCTTTTAATACAAAAAACTGCCTTCCTAATTGATGCCAAGCAACCTCGCAATACGGATTCTTATCAATAAATTTCGTTAAGAAATCAATGGCTTCTTCGTGCTTGTTTTCCATATCGAAACAATACACCACATTGTATAAAGAGGCGTAATCTTCTGTGTCTAACGTTAAGCACTTCGCAAAATTAATACCGGCATTTGTAAAATCGTCTAAATAAAGGTGTTCCATGCCTAACAAAGACCAGATGTCTCCTGGGTCATTTGTGTAAACCAAAGACTCTTCTAATAGCGTAATTGCTGCGGTATGTTCGTTGTTTTTAGAACAAATGGTGGCTTTCTGAATAAAGACTTCATCGTTGTAAGGAGCGATGATAGCGATTTCATTTAAGAGCTGTGAGGCTTTTTCTAGCTTGTCTTCAAAAATAAACAGCTCTACTTTTAGCAGTTTTAAGATCACAGCAGACGGGTGTTGTTCTAGCCCTAGCTTTACGGCTTTCTTTGCCAAAGCATGTTTTCCGGTATCTAAATAATGATGGATAATTTCCTCAAACTCAACAGAATCAAAGAAATACACATGATTCGTTTTCAACATGGATTCAAATTTTGATAGTGACATAGGCTTCAATTTTTACAGTAAAATCTTACAATCTATTTAAAAAATCAATATTTAAAAGCGATGCTTCGCTGTCTTACTTTACGTTTTAAATGTACAACAACTCTACACGAGACATTTCATGAATAAAATTTGTTTTCAACAATGATATTAACAACCGTCCTGTTTTAGTAGACAATACAAGCCCTGAAAAAAGGAGCCAAAGAACAGGACCTATAATCGCTCTCTTGTTTTTTTTACAACCTTAAATTTTGTAAGCTCTTTTTTTTACACTAATTTTGCAGGAACTAAAAACGAGTTTTGAACATCAAAATCCAGTTTTAGACACTTTTTATGAGTCAGAAATTACTACTAAACTCGAAAGAGATTGAAATTATACTTCATCGATTGGCATGTCAGCTCATCGAAAACCACAACGATTTTTCGAACACCGTTCTTATAGGGATACAACCGAGAGGAACTTTCCTTGCAAAACGTTTGGCGCACTTGCTACAAACAGTATACGGTATCAAAAATTTAGAAGTGGGCTTTTTAGACATCACTTTTTACCGAGATGATTTTAGAAGGCGCGATGCGCCATTAGAGGCCGCAGACACCGATATTAGCTTTTTAATTGAAAATAAAAATGTTGTTTTCATAGACGATGTGTTGTTTTCTGGAAGAAGCATTCGTGCTGCTTTAACCGCCATACAATCGTACGGAAGACCTGAAAACATAGAGTTATTGGTTTTAATAGACCGTAGATTTAGCCGTCATGTGCCCATTCAACCGAATTACAAAGGCAGACAGGTAGACGTCATCAATCAAGAAAAAGTAAAAGTACACTGGAAAGAGACACACAAAGAAGATGCTGTATTTTTAATACCAAACGACTAAAATGAAGCAGTTAAGCGTAGACCATTTATTAGGGATCAAATACTTAAACAAGAATGACATTGACCTCATTTTTGAAACCGCCAATCATTTTAAAGAGGTTATCAACCGTCCCATAAAGAAAGTTCCTTCTCTTAGAGACATTACCATTGCAAACTTATTTTTCGAAAACAGTACCCGTACAAAACTCTCTTTTGAACTGGCTGAAAAAAGACTTTCTGCAGATGTCATCAATTTTTCAGCAGGACAATCTTCCGTAAAAAAAGGGGAAACCTTAATTGATACGGTCAACAATATTTTGTCTATGAAAGTAGACATTGTCGTGATGCGACACCCCAATGTAGGCGCCGGCGTATTTTTATCGAAACACGTAGATGCAAAAATCATCAATGCGGGAGACGGCACACACGAGCACCCTACACAAGCCTTGCTGGATAGTTATTCCATCAAAGAAAAACTAGGCACTTTAAAAGGTAAGAAAATACTTATTGTAGGCGATATACTACACTCAAGAGTGGCTTTGTCAAATATTTTTGCACTCCAACTGCAAGGAGCGAAAGTAAAAGTTTGTGGGCCAACAACCTTAATTCCTAAATACATTACCAGTTTGGGTGTTGCTGTAGAAACCAACCTCACCAAAGCATTAGAATGGTGTGATGTTGCCAATGTGTTGCGTGTACAACACGAACGTATGGACATCAAATACTTCCCTTCTACCAGAGAATACACACAATTGTTTGGCATCAACCAACAAATATTGGACAATTTGGGTAAGAAAATCACCATCATGCACCCAGGACCTATCAACCGTGGTGTAGAGATTACAAGCGATGTGGCAGACAGCGACCAATCCATCATCTTAAACCAAGTAGAAAATGGTGTGGCCGTAAGAATGGCTGTCATCTACCTACTTGCACAACAAATAAAACGTTAGATTTTATTGCTTAACTTCCCTTGTTATGAAAATTGAAAAAAAAGACAACTATACCTTATTTATTTCTGAAGAAACTTCTTTTGTCGATTTTACAACCGCTTTTACAGCAGTCGTACAAAACGAAGAAAGCCATCTAATTGTTGTGTTGAACGACACCTTACAATGTACCGTTCAAGAACTTTCGTTCTTCTACCCGATTGCTGAAGAATTTGCAGCAAACAGCCGCTCATTTATCTTGGTAAATAACCAGGTAGACATCGATGATTTTCCTGAAGAATTTAATGTGGCCCCTACCTTATTAGAGGCTGAAGACATTTTAGAAATGGAAGACATTCAACGTGATTTAGGATTTTAACCACCCTGTACTATGAGTATTGCATTGACTATTTTAGGCTGTCACTCAGCAACACCAAGAGCACATGCACACCCTACTGCGCAATATTTACAGATAAACAATCGACATTTTTTAATTGATTGTGGAGAAGGCACGCAACAGCAACTGCGAAAATACAAAATAGGCTTCTCTAAAATTAACCACATCTTTATTTCACACTTACACGGCGATCATTTTTTCGGACTCATCGGCTTGGTGGCGACACTTGGTATTTTGAATCGAGAAAAAACCTTACACATTTACGGACCCGTAGGCATTGAAGAAAGCATTCGAACACAATTGAAACTCACCCATACGTGGATACAGTATCCTTTGGAGTTTCACGAACTCAACAGTACGGATAGCGAAATTATTTTTGAAGATGACCAGGTATGCGTAAAAACCATTCCTTTAGACCACAGAGTGTATACCAATGGTTTTTTGTTTACCGAAAAAGAAAAAAACAAGCGCTTACACATAGAAAACATTACGCAATACCCAGAAATAGACCGTAGTGACTACCACCATATCAAAGCAGGGAAAGCCGTTACATTGACCTGTGGCGAAGTCATACCAAACTCAGAACTCACCCTGCCAACGCCTCCGCTAAAAAGCTATGCTTTTTGTAGTGACACGGCATACAAACCGAGTATTGTACCGCTTTTAAAAAATGTAACCCTACTCTACCACGAAGCTACTTTTTTAGAAAGTCACGCTCATTTAACAAAAAAGACCAAACACAGTACCGCCAAACAAGCTGCAGAAATTGCGAAACTAGCCGAAGTTTCAACGTTGATCTTAGGACATTATTCGAGTAGATATCCAGACATTTCTGAATTTAAGAAAGAAGCACAGACTGTTTTCAAAAAGGTAGAATTGGCACAAGCAGGCGCTATTTTTTCGGCGTAAATACTTCTTTTTAATCAAACAATTCTGCAGCTTCAACTTGTAGGTTCTCTAAAAATTGTTCGGCGTTTTTAATGTCGTTATGCAACACACGGTCATTTGCAACCAAAGGAACTTCAGAGCGAAACATCGCGACTAAAGACGCTAAGAATGGAGAGGTGTTTTCTTTTCTAAACGACAATCCTTGTGAGCCGTTCATCAACTCAATAGCCAATACAGACAAGACATTATCTACTACTTTTTTCGCTTTTGTAGCCGCATTTGCACCCATGCTTACATGGTCTTCTTGCCCATTGCTAGACACAATAGAATCTATACTCGCTGGGGTACAATACTGTTTGTTCTGACTCACAATACTGGCTGCGGTGTACTGCGGAATCATTAAGCCACTATTGAGTCCCGGGTTGGCAACTAAAAAAGGAGGTAGCCCTCGAAAACCACCAATCAACTGGTAGGTTCTTCTTTCTGAAATAGCCCCCAATTCTGCAACAGCAATCGCTAAATAATCGAAAGCCAATGCTAAGGGTTGTCCGTGAAAATTACCTCCTGAGAGGATCAAATCTTCGTCAACAAAAATATTTGGGTTGTCTGTTACCGAATTGATTTCGGTTAAAAAAGTCTTCGCTACAAAACGCAACGTATCTTTAGTTGCCCCGTGTACTTGTGGCATACATCGAAAAGAATATGGATCTTGTACATGTTCTTTTTCTCGCGTAATCAACGCACTATCTGTTAAGAAATTGGTGATTCTTTCTGCGGTTTTCAACTGCCCATTGTGCGGTCTTACCAAGTGAATTAAAGCATTGAATGGCGAAATACGTCCATCAAAAGCCTCTAAAGAAACACTCCCAATAGCATCTGCCAAATAAGAAAGTTTGTAGGCTTTTAAAAGACTGTGTACTCCGTACGCACTCATAAACTGCGTACCGTTTAACAAGGCCAGCCCTTCTTTAGATTGTAAGTTTATTTTTTTCCAATTGAATTTCGTCAACAAGGCGGCTCCAGACATTTCTTCTCCGTTTACACGCACTTCTCCCAAACCGATTAAAGGCAACGCAAGATGTGCCAAAGGAGACAAGTCTCCAGAAGCGCCTAAAGACCCTTGTGTATAGACTATCGGAAATATTTGATGGTTGTATAAATCAATCAAGCGCTCAACAGTGGCCAATTGCACACCGGAATGCCCATAACTGATGGATTGTATTTTCAAGAAGAGCATCAACTTCACAATTTCCTGAGGCACTTCATCTCCAGTGCCACAGGCATGACTCATGACTAAATTCTCTTGTAGTTGTTGCAATTCTTCGGTAGCAATTTTTACATTACACAACGAACCAAACCCGGTATTGATACCGTAAATAGGCGCGTCATTGCTTGCCATTTTTGTATCTAAATACTGTCTGCACTTCACTATTTTCTGAATAGATTCGGCTCCTAAAACCAATTTCTTATCCGTTTCGATAAGGTCTTGTATAAAAGGTAGGTCAATCGTTTTGGAGCTAATCGTATGTGTATTCATGAGGTGCGTTTTTTTTACAGGTCAAAAATCCGCATTCAAAACTATATATGCAACTATTTTAAGAACGGATTGTCATTTTAAATTTTATCTTTGAAAAAAAATACACCAATTAAAAACTTTCTAATGAAAAACATCGGATACATCCTTGCAGCTTTCGTGCTGTTTTCTTGCAAACAAACACCTGTAGTAGATTACGCAATTGTCTCAGGAAACATTGTAAACTCACACACCAAACAACTAAGTTTTTTTGACAACAACCGCACATTGCTAAAAAAAGTAGCCATTACTGCTTCGGGTGCTTTTACAGACACCCTTATGCTTCAAAACAAGAGCCAACTCCTAAGTGTGTACGACGGTAAAAATGTGGTGCATTGTTACCTCAACGCTGGAGACCAGTTACAGATCAATTACGATGCAACTGCTTTTAAAAGCAGCTTGGCATTTTCTGGAGAAGGTGCTGCGATTGCAAAATACCTCGTTCAAAAAGACAGCATTGGTCAAGATAAAATAGGCGGCGGAACAACCGTTTATACCCAAGACGAAACAACCTATAAAGCGACTTTTAAAGACTTGCAAACAACTTTAGTGGCACAATTGAATGCGACAAAAGGCATTGAAAACGCGTTCAAAGAAAAAGAAACACGCAACCTAGAGTACGCATATTTACAAAAACTAACAATCTATCAATTGTACCACAGACACTTTGCTAAAAAACCTGATTTTGTTATTTCTGAGCAATTTTTAGACGCTTTAAACGGATTTGATTACAGCAACGAAGAAGATTTCTTATTCTCTGCAAGTTATGGTGAACTGATTACAGAAAACATCAACAAACAAGCAACAGCTTTAGTCGCTGAAGACGACACAGCAATGGACATCGCTTTTTTAAAAATAGCGAACACAATAGAAAGCAAGATCATTAAAGACGCGCAATTGTATGCGCATGCGAAATATGGCATTACCTACACAGAAGACTTAGAGCAGTTTTATACCTTGTTTATGGAAGGTTCAAGCAACGAAACACACAGGGAGGCGATTCAAGAAAACTACCGTACGTTAAAAACCGTTTCTAAAGGGCAACGCTCTCCAGCTTTTAACGACTATGAGAACTACGCTGGTGGCACCACTTCTTTAAGCGATCTAAAAGGAAAATACGTCTACATAGATGTTTGGGCAACTTGGTGTGGTCCTTGTAAAGTTGAAATCCCTTTTTTAAAGGAAGTAGAAAAAGAGTTTCACAACAAAAACATTGCCTTTGTAAGTATTTCTATCGACAGAGCCAAAGACCATGAAAAATGGAAAAAAATGGTGGCTAATAAATCGTTAGGTGGCATCCAATTATTTGCAGACAACGCTTGGGAATCTGGTTTTGTAAAAGATTACTTGATTAAAGGAATTCCGCGTTTCATTCTTATTGACCCGAATGGGATGATTGTAGAAACCAATGCGCCAAGACCTTCAAGTAACGATTTAAAAATACTGCTACATTCCTTAGATCTATAAACGATCTCTCGTAAAACAGTCCATAAAAAAAGACGAAACCTAGTGGTTTCGTCTTTTTTTAGTTTCATATTCTTGGTGTCTTTATTCTTTGTACACACCCATGTTCTCGTATTTAGCCATACGTTGACTTACAATTTCTTTTTTAGAAGCATCTTTCAGTTCTTCAAAAGCGGCTAAAATTTGATTTTTCACAGCTTCGTAAGCGCCTTCATTGTCGGCATGTGCACCGCCTACAGGCTCTTTAATGATTCCATCGATAATTTTCAATTTCTTCATGTCTTCACCGGTTAGCTTTAACGCTTCAGCTGCTTGCTCTTTGTACTCCCAGCTACGCCATAAAATTGACGAACATGATTCTGGAGAAATAACCGTGTACCACGTATTCTCCATCATATACACTCTGTTTCCAACACCAATACCAATGGCTCCACCAGAAGCGCCTTCACCAATAACAATGGTAATGATCGGTGTTTTTAAACGGGTCATTTCTAAAATATTTCTTGCAATGGCTTCTCCTTGTCCGCGCTCTTCAGCTTCCAAACCTGGGTATGCCCCTGGGGTATCTAATAAGGTTACGACTGGAATGCCAAATTTCTCTGCCATTTTCATCAAACGCAATGCTTTTCGGTAGCCTTCAGGATTCGCCATACCGAAATTACGGTACTGACGTGTTTTGGTGTTGTATCCTTTCTGTTGTCCGATAAACATAAACGATTGATCGCCTATTTTACCCAAACCACCAATCATGGCTTTGTCGTCCTTTACATTTCTATCGCCGTGCAGTTCCATAAAAGTATCGCCACAAATAGCTTTGATATAGTATAAGGTATACGGTCTGTTTGGATGACGAGACAGTTGTACACGTTGCCAAGCTGTTAAATTTTTATAAATATCTTTTTTCGCTTGTTCAAGCTTCTTTTCAATCTTCTTGCAGGTAGCTGTTACGTCTACATCACTTTCTTCTCCAATACTGTAACATTTTTCTAACTGCTCTTTCAATTCTTTAATCGGCAATTCAAAATCTAAATATTCCATGAGCTATTTCTTTGATTTTCTAAAAATCGAGTTTGTTGTTTGTGGTAACAAAAATACTATAAAATTTGTTTCGTTGCCTATAATCCATCATTTATTTATAGACAGCCCTTGTTCATTTCTTTCTAAAAATCGACTTATTTTTTAAGATGCCGTTTAACAACACAACAAACAACACAATGCTTGCGCCATAATAGAACTCGGGTTTCATTTGCTCTTTTTCGCCAAAAATAAACAAGGCCAATACAATGGCGTAAATAGGTTCTAGGTTGATGGTTAACATGACTGTATACGGAGAAATGGTTTGCATCACCTTTACAGACACAATATATGCGTAGGCGGTACAAATACTACTGAGCACCAATAAATAGCCCCAATCAACTGCACTTACCTGAAAGAAATCTACTGAAAACCCCGTTGTGAATCCTATAAAAACAGTAATGGCTAGTACGCCAAACAACAATTGGTACAATGAGATAACCGCAGGCTCGTATTCTTTTACAAACAAGCCGTTTAGAACGGTAAACAAGGCCGATAAAAAAGCGGCTAGCAAGGCATATAAGATGCCTTCTGTGTAGGAGCTTTCAAAACTAAAGATGATGCCCAGTCCTACAACAACGATAAAACCCAATACGATTTCTACCATCTTTATGCGTCTTTTAAAAAAAAGAGGCTCTATTAATGCCGTAAAAAAAGCACCGGTACTCATCACCACCAATGCAACAGAAATGGTAGAGACTTTAATGGCCTTAAAAAAAGCAATCCAATGCACAGCAATGAGTATGCCTGTAATAAAAAACTGGAACAATCCTTTTTTAGGGACTCGAAAGGATTCTTTTTTAACAAGAAGATATACGGCAATAAACACCACAGCGAGTACCATTCTATACCAAACCAATGGCACAGCATCTAAAGAGATTAAGGCGCCTAAAATGGCCGTAAAACCCCAGATAAAGACAATAAAGTGTAACCGTAAGTATTGGTTGTTGTTACTTTTTTGCATGTTGATACAGATAGATGGCTAGGGCACCAAAAACAATATTTGGCAACCAAACATTTAACAAGGGGTTTGCGCCGGCAACGCCTCCTAGAACTTCAGCGACCTTTAAGAAAAACACGTAAATAAACATGATACCAACCCCCACTGCGAGGTTTACTCCGGTACCACCTCTTCGTTTTTTAGCAGCCAATGCCACGGCTATAAACGTTAAGATAAAAGTAGCGATGGGCAAACTTGTTCGCTTGTACAATTCTACGAGGTAGGCGTTTAAATTCTTTACCCCTCTTCGCTTAGACAAGGCAATAAAATCTTGCAGTTCTCCCGAAGGCATTTCTTGTGCCATTGCAGATTTGTACACAAAATCTTTTGGGGTAAACGCAAACACGGTATCTAAGGTGTTTCCTGAGGAAATAATGTCTTTGTCTTTAAAAATGGCACGTGCCTTCCAGTTGAGTAATCGAAAGGTGCTGTCTTCTGCATTCCACTTAATATTGTCTGCAATTAACTTGTGCTTTAATTGAATACCCGTGTAAGTTTCTGTAGAGAAATTGAATCCGGAATTTCGTTCTAAATCGTAATTCTGAATATAGATGTACGTACTATCATTGAGTTGCAAGCTAAATTCGCGTACCGATTTGTCTTCGTAACGCTGTGTTTTTAGGTACTTGTTTTCAAACTTCTTTCGTATTTTACTACTGTTCGGTACCACAAAGTGATTCATCCCCAAAGCAACGACGGTAATAATTGTAGCGCCTACAAAATACGGATATAAAAACCGGGGAAAAGAAATACGTGCACTCGTAATGGCTACAATTTCGGTGTTGTTTGCCAGTTTAGAGGTAAAGAATATCGCCGATACAAAGACCGCCAGTGGCATGAATGTATTGGCATAATAAATGGTAAAATTGACATAGTACTCTTGAACTACCGTCCAAAAAGTTAAATCATCGTGGTATAAAAACTTGTCTATTTTTTCAGAAATATCAATGGCTATCGCAATAGGCATCAAGATCAACAGGGTAAACACAAAGCTTACCAAATAGCGTTTTAATATGTACCAGTCTAATTTTTTCACCCTACAAGCGTTTGTCCATTTGTTTGACCATCATATTCTTCCACGTGGTGAAGTCGCCCGCAATAATGTGCTTTCTTGCTTCGCGTGTTAGCCACAGATAGAAGCCTAAATTGTGGATAGAAGCAATTTGTTTTCCTAGCATTTCTTTTGCTGCAAACAAGTGGCGTAAATACGCTTTCGAATAAAAGGTATCTACAGAGGTAATCCCCATTTCATCGATGGGAGAAAAATCGTTTTCCCACTTCTTATTTTTAATATTGATAGAACCATGTGCTGTAAACAGCATACCGTTTCTCGCATTTCTAGTTGGCATCACACAATCAAACATGTCAATTCCTAAGGCGATGTTTTCTAAAATATTGATAGGAGTTCCTACGCCCATTAAATATCGAGGCTTGTCTTCTGGTAAAATTTCACAAACCACCTCTGTCATGGCATACATCTCCTCCGCAGGCTCTCCTACAGACAAGCCACCAATTGCGTTGGCCTCTGCTCCTACAGAAGCAATAAACTCAGCAGATTGCCTGCGTAAATCTTTGTAGGTGCTTCCTTGTACAATGGGGAAAAAAGTTTGGTCGTAATCGTATTTTAACGGTGTTTTTTCTAAATGAGTCATGCAACGTTTCAACCAACGGTGTGTCATGTGCATCGATCGTTTGGCATAGTTGTAATCACATGGATACGGTGTACACTCATCAAAAGCCATGATGATGTCTGCACCAATACTTCGTTGCGTTTCCATGACGTTTTCTGGCGTAAAAAAGTGCGTAGAACCGTCTATGTGACTCTTAAACTTAACACCTTCTTCTTTAATTTTTCTTCGCCCAGAAAGCGAATATACTTGATACCCACCACTGTCTGTTAAGATGTTGCGGTCCCAGTTCATAAACTTATGTAAACCTCCTGCTTGTTCGATAATGTCAATTTTCGGACGTAGATATAAGTGGTAGGTGTTTCCTAAAATAATATCTGGATTGATGTCGTTTTTCAGCTCCGTCTGGTGCACGCCTTTTACAGTACCTACGGTACCTACTGGCATAAATATAGGGGTTTCAATTACACCGTGGTCGGTGGTAATAGATCCCGCGCGGGCTTTACTTTGAGGGTCTTTACTTTTTAAGTCGAATTTCATACCCGGCAAAGATACGCTTATTTAAGAGTTGAAAATTGTAAAAATTTTATAAAATTTTAGTGATTCCTTTTTCGGAAAGAACCCGAGGTATTGCGTTTGGAAGTACTTGATTTTTTTCGGAAAGTAGCACTTTTCCTATTGAACTGGGTGGGGGCTGCTCCTTTCTTTTTTTCAGAGGAAGGTTTCGATTTTTTCTGCACATCTTCCGAAGCTTCTGCTGTCTTAGAAGAACTCGCAATCATTTGGTTGATTTCTTTCATCTCTGCGAGCGTCAGTTCTCGCCAATCGCCTTTTTGTAGCTTCCCCAAAGAGACATTCATGATCCGTGTGCGTTGAAGTTTGGTAACTTCATAGCCCAAGTGCTCACTCATTCTACGTATTTGACGGTTCAAGCCTTGTACCAATACAATGGTAAATGTTGCAGGACCCGTTTGGACCACTTTACACTTTTTAGTAACAGTGCCTAAAATTGGAATTCCGCTGCTCATTTTCTGAACAAAATCTGCTGTAATTGGCTTGTCTACAGACACCACATATTCTTTCTCGTGGTTGTTACCAGCACGGAGTATCTTGTTTACGATGTCACCATCGTTGGTTAAAAAAATAAGTCCGTCTGACGGCTTGTCTAAACGCCCTATTGGAAACAAGCGTTCTGGATGCCCAATGTATTTGACAATGTTTTTTTTCTCTTTGCTGTCTGTGGTACATACCACACCTACTGGCTTGTTAAAAGCAATGTACAGCGTTTTGGGCTTGGCTTGCAACACACGCCCATCTACAGCAACTTTATCTTTCTCGTGCACTCTATTGCCCAACTGTGTAGGTTTTCCGTTGATGGTTACCCGCCCTTCTGTAATGAGTTTCTCTGCATCTCTACGAGAACACATGCCTGTGCTGCTAATAAATTTATTGAGATTGGTAGATTCTTGGTTCTTCTGTTGCATCGTACTGTTTGAAGTGGCAAGGTACGGAATTAATGAAATTTGAAAAATTGATTTTCTACATTTCTTAAAAAGAAAACCCTTTCATAGATTCCAAAATGGAAACCCAGCACCAGACTAAAAGCCAAGTCCACACTGTCTTTTATTTATTCCTCCCCAAATTAGGATTCACTCGCGTTGCTCCTGCATCCCAGGAAAGAATCCTATACAAGCATGGAAACCCACAGCTAGCGCTGTTTGGATTTTTTATTTCCAAAAAAAAGCTGAAATGCATTTCGCTTTTTTTTGGAAATAAAAAACCCATAACAAATGTTATGGGTTTCCTTTTGCGGAGAATGAGGGATTCGAACCCCCGGACCTGTTACAGTCAACAGTTTTCAAGACTGCCGCATTCGACCACTCTGCCAATTCTCCTGGGTCACATCAGGTATACCCTGAATGCGGGTGCAAATATAGCAACCTTTTTGACTTCCTAAAAGGTTTTTTTGTTTTTTTTGAGATCTTTCTAAGACCTTGTTTTTAAAATATTGTACTACTTTTACAATCAACTTCATACAAGACCATGGTAGAAACCATTTTATTAATTCTCGTCGGATGTATTGCCGGTGTTATCAACACCATTGCCGGTGGTGGCTCTTTGCTTACCCTGCCCTTTCTTATCTTTTTAGGGATCCCTTCTAACGTAGCCAATGGTACCAATAGAGTGGCTATTTTAATTCAGAATATATTTTCTACTGCTGGGTTTCAAAGCAAAGGCGTTAGTGCCTATCCATTTAGCATACACATGGGGCTTTCGGCTTTGGCAGGTTCTTTTATCGGCGCAAAAATAGCCGTAGACATTCAAGGAGACACGTTTAATAAAATCTTAGCCATTGTAATGATCTTAGTGGTACTTGTAATGATTTTTAAACCTAAAAACACCGAGAAATACACCGCCGAGCGTACAAAAGGGAAATACTTTTGGGCTACGGTGGTTGCCTTTTTCTTTATTGGCATCTACGGAGGCTTTATACAAGCAGGTACCGGCATCTTTATTTTATTAGCCCTCTCCTCTATTAGTAATTTTTCTTTGGTAAAATCGAACTCCGTAAAAGTAGTGGTTGCCTTTATTTACACCATCGGTGCCGTACTCGTGTTTGCTTACAATAGCAAAATAGACTGGCAGATTGGGCTTACCATGGCTATTGGTAATTCTTTAGGCGCTTGGTTTGCTAGCCGATGGTCTGTGCAAAAAGGAGATGGGTTGGTCAAAATTTTCTTAGCTGTTATGGTGAGTGGCATGGCAATAAAATTGTGGTTTTTCTAAACGATTCTCCTAAAAAATCTTATTTTTGAATACCTATATACTTTAGATTATGTTCAATACTTTTGGAAACATCTTACAACTAACCACCTACGGAGAATCGCATGGCACAGCCATTGGCGGTGTTCTTGATGGATTTCCTGCAGGGATGACTGTCGATTTTGAAGCCATTCAAGAAGCATTAAATCAACGAAAACCCGGACAGTCAAGTATTGTTACCCAACGAAAAGAAGCAGATATCGTACAGTTTTCTTCAGGTGTTTTTGAAGGAAAAACAACCGGAGCTCCTATTGGTTATCACATTACAAACACCAATCAGAAATCAAAAGACTACACACACAATACCGATGTGTACCGTCCGTCACATGCCGATTACACCTACCAAGAGAAATATGGCATTCGAGACCACCGAGGAGGTGGAAGGTCTTCTGCTAGAGAAACTGCCAATTGGGTAGTGGCTGGAGCCTTAGCCAAACAACTCATTTCACAAGTAAACATACAGGCGTTTACATCGTCTGTGGGCGAAGTCTTTATTGACAAACCTTACCAAGCGCTCGACTTTTCGAAAACGGAAAGTAATGACGTGCGTTGCCCAGATACCGCAACTGCCGAGAAAATGATGGCAGAAATTAAAACCATCAAAAAACAAGGAGACACCATTGGTGGCACCGTTACTTGTGTGGCACAACAAGTACCTGTAGGCTGGGGAGAACCCATTTTTAAAAAATTACATGCAGCCTTAGGAAGCGCAATGCTCTCTATAAACGCTGTAAAAGGGTTTGAATACGGTAGTGGTTTTTGTGGTGCGAAAATGAAAGGAAGTGCCCACAACGATATTTTTAATAGCGATGGCAGTACACAATCGAACTTATCTGGCGGAATTCAAGGAGGTATTAGCAACGGAATGGACATCTACTTTCGGGTAGCATTTAAACCCGTAGCCACCATCATGCAAGAACAACAAACCATTGACAATCAGGGAGATATTACAACCATCGCCGGAAAAGGAAGACACGATCCTTGTGTGGTTCCCAGAGCTGTTCCTGTGGTAGCAGCACTTACCGCTTTGGTGTTGGCAGATTTCTACTTGCTCCATAAAACACGAACCGTCTAACGAAGCAGTCTCTTTTATTGGGTAGCTGTCGCACTATACGCGTCTACCAATCTTTCTAAGACATCCAAAGGCAATGGCCCGTTGGTTAGTACCACATCGTGAAATTTTCGAATATCAAACTGATCGCCCATCGCTTGTTTTGCTTTGGCACGCAATTCTAAAATTTTCAACATCCCTATTTTATAGGCTGTTGCCTGGCTCGGCATTACAATATGACGCTCTACCATTTTTACAATGTCTAATAGCGCATTGGGTGTGTTGTTACTGTAGTACGTAATTCCTGCTTCTCGGGTCCATTTTTTTGCGTGAATCCCAGTGTCTACCACCAAGCGACACGCTCTAAAAAGCTCCATCGACAAACGTCCAAAATCGGCGTACGGGTCTTTATAAAAACCCATTTCTTTTGGCACGTATTCTGTGTACAAGCCCCAACCTTCTACATAGGCTGTATAGCGTCCCATTTTACGAAACATGGGTACGTCTTCCAATTCTTGCGCAATAGAGATTTGCATGTGGTGCCCAGGAATCCCTTCATGGTACGCCAAAGCTTCCATTTGGTAAGTAGGCATGCTTTTCATGTCGTACATATTGGCATAGTATGTACCCGGTCTAGAACCGTCCATTGCAGGTTGTTGGTAAAAAGCTTTTCCGGCCGATTTCTCTCTAAAGGCTTCCACCGCTTTTACTTGCAAAGCCGCTTTGGGCTTGGTAATAAACAACTCGTCTAAGCGTGTTTCCATCGTCTGGATAATCTCTGTGGCTCTTGCCATGTAAGCACTTCGTCCTTCTTTGGTTGCCGGATAATAAAATTCTGGTGCTGCTTTTAAATAGTCGAAAAATTCGTGTAGTGTGCCCTTAAAAGATACTTGTTTCATAATCCCTCGCATCTCTTCATGAATCCTAGCAACCTCTTTTAGTCCGGTTTCATGAATCTCATTGGCCGTTAAATTTGTGGTCGTAGTACGCTGTAAAGCATTGTTATAAAAAGCTTCTCCGTTCGGAAATTTCCAAACACCGTCTTCGGTAGTTGCTACTTTTTCTTGGGCTTGCAATGTTGCAATCAATGTTTTGTAAGCAGGTTGTACTCCGGTAAGCATTGCTTCTTTGGCTTTTAATCCTAAAGATTCTTTCTCAGCATCAGTTATTGACAATGCATTTATTTTGGAGTAAATATCTTTGTATAAGGTGCTTTGTTGCGCACTTGCATCAAACGGTTGTCCTTTTAAAATATTAAAACAATCTTCTAATACTTTGCTAAAAACAAACTTAGGCAATTGTACGCCTGCAGCTGCATTGGCGTCTAAATTGGCTGTTAATTGCTGAAACAACGGCAACATTCCTTGCAAGCGCGCAATGTAGTTTTCGGCATCTTGTACACTCGTTACCTGGTGCATGTTGATGAGAAAAGCTGGAATTTCTGCTTGCATTCCGTGCATCTGATTTACAGGATAGTCATAGCGATGGTATTGGGCATCTGCAATATCGTTTTCAAGCGATTGCTGAAACAGTTGCATGCTTAATGCTGTACTGGCATCTAGGGCAGCTGTATTGATGGAGTCTTTGCTCCATTGTAAGGCTTGTTTTGTAAACGCTAACTCTTGTGCTGCAAAAGCATCTGTAAGGTTGTTCCATTTATCGGCGTCTTTTTGAATCCCTAAATAAGTCTGACTCATAGGGTGCCTGTCTAAATAGTTTTCAAATTGATGTTGAAAAAAAGCGTTGGCTTTTTCAGACATGGCTGTAATTGCTTCCGCGCTATACTGTTGTTTTACGGGAGCCATACAGGCAGCGAAGGTTGCAAGAAGAACTGCTATTTTTAGAAGACGAAGGTATTTCATAGAGAATTGAATTTAAAAACTCTAAGATACTAAAAGTTTTGGAAGCAATTGGGCATAAAAAAACCCGAAACAGAGGTTTCGGGTTTGGTAGGTTTATGCTTGCCCTGTAGGGCCAAAATTCATAGGAATGGGCGGCGTAGCGGCGTCTTGTATTTCGCCATGTACTTGCTCAAACTTACGAATGTTCTCTGCCAAAGCTTTGGTTAATCGCTTGGCATGTTGTGGTGTTAAAATAATTCTCGATTTTACTTTTGCCTTGGGTACTCCCGGCATGATGTTGATAAAATCTACAATAAATTCGGAAGCCGAATGATTGATGATGGCCAAATTAGAATACGTTCCTTCTGCAATCTCTTGGTCCAGTTCTATATTAATTTGTCCTTCTTTGTTTTGTTTTTCTTCCATCTTATTTGGTATAAAAAAAGCCTCTAGAAAACTAGAGGCTTTGTACTAAATTTATAGACTGTTTTCAATCTCTTCTTTAGGACCCACAATCGTATGATCATATGATCTCATTCCTGTACCTGCTGGTATACGTTTACCAACAATTACATTTTCTTTCAACCCTTCTAACGTATCAATCTTACCATTTACGGCAGCTTCATTTAATACTTTGGTTGTTTCCTGGAACGATGCTGCAGAAATGAATGATTTGGTTTGCAGCGATGCTCTTGTAATACCTTGTAGTATTTGCTCTGCAGTTGCAGGAGCAGCATCTCTAGCTGTAACTAAATTCTTATCAGATCTACGCAACAATGAGTTTTCATCTCTTAAATCGCGGGCAGAAATCATCTGTCCTGCTTTTAAGTTTTCTGAATCTCCAGCGTCTTCTACGACTTTCATACCGTAGATCGCGTCATTTTCTTGAATAAAGTCACTTTTATGAATCAATTGGTTTTCTAAGAATAAAGTATCCCCAGAATCAATAATTCGAACTTTACGCATCATTTGACGTACGACTACTTCAAAGTGCTTGTCGTTAATCTTCACCCCTTGTAAGCGGTATACTTCTTGAATTTCGTTCACCAAGTACTCTTGTACTGCTGAAGGTCCTTTAATTTTCAAGATATCTGCTGGCGTTGTAGCTCCATCAGACAATGGCATCCCTGCTTTGATAAAGTCATTTTCTTGTACCAAAATTTGGTTCGATAACTTGATCAAATACTTACGGATTTCTCCGGTTTTAGATTCAACGATAATTTCTCTATTACCACGTTTGATTTTACCAAAAGATACCACACCATCGGTTGCTGCTACTACGGCAGGGTTTGATGGGTTACGTGCTTCAAACAATTCTGTTACACGTGGTAAACCTCCTGTAATATCGCCTGCTTTACCAGACTTACGTGGAATCTTTACTAAAGTTGCTCCAATGTCTACTTTGTCTCCATCACTTACCATTAGGTGTGCACCTACTGGTAAACTATACGAGCGCAATGCATTTCCATCGGCATCTTCTACGATTAGAGAAGCAATAATTTTCTTATTCTTAGAATCGATCATTACTTTCTCTTGGAAACCAGTTTGCTCATCAACTTCTACAGAGTAGTTGATACCCTGCTCTAAATTGTCAAACTTCACTTTTCCTCCAAATTCAGAAACAATAACTCCGTTAAATGGATCCCACTGACAAACAGCATCTCCTTTTTTGATCGTTTTTTTGTTTTTCTCAAAAATATGCGACCCGTAAGGAATGATATTGGTACTTAATGTGATACCTGTTTTCTTATCTGTAATTTTAATTTCTGCTGTTCTAGAAATTACAATGTCTATCGCTTCTCCGTTGGCATCTTTCCCTGCTACTGTACGCAAGTCTTCAATAGCTACTTTTCCGTCGAATTTAGCAATCAATTGGTTTTCTTCTGAAATGTTTCCTGCTACCCCTCCAACGTGGAATGTACGCAAGGTTAACTGTGTTCCAGGCTCTCCAATAGATTGTGCTGCAATAACACCCACTGCTTCACCAATTGGAGCCATTTTAAGTGTAGACAAACTATGTCCGTAACACTTGGCACAAATTCCTTTTTTCGCTTCACATGTTAAGGCAGAACGAACGTCTACTTTATCAATTCCTGCTCCTTGAATTGCATGGGCAGTTTCAAAAGTAATTTCTTCGCTTGCACCTACTAACAATTCTTCTGAAGTTGGGTGGTATACATCGTGTAAAGAGACACGTCCTTGAATTCTTTCGTTTAATGGCTCTACAATTTCATCGTTTTTCTTTAACGGTCCTACCTCTAATCCTCTTAGGGTACCACAATCAAATTCATTTACAATAACATCTTGAGACACATCTACCAAACGACGTGTTAAATATCCTGCATCGGCAGTTTTAAGTGCTGTATCGGCAAGACCTTTACGTGCACCGTGTGTAGAGATAAAGTACTCTAAAATTGACAGTCCTTCCTTAAAGTTAGATAGAATTGGATTTTCAATAATTTCTCCACCTCCTGCAGTCGATTTCTTAGGCTTTGCCATCAATCCACGCATACCGGTTAACTGGCGAATTTGTTCTTTAGAACCCCTTGCTCCAGAATCTAGCATCATGTAAACAGAGTTAAATCCTTGTTGGTCTTCACGCAAGCGCTTCATAGACAACTCGGTTAACTTGTTGTTAGCAGATCCCCAAATATCAATTACTTTGTTGTAACGTTCTTTGTTTGTTAAAAGCCCCATGTTGTAGTTTCCTACAATTGCATCTACTTTTTTGTTTGCTTCTGCAATCATGGCTGATTTCTCTTCAGGGATAATAATATCTCCTAATGAGAATGACAATCCTCCTTGGAATGCAAACTTATACCCCATGTTTTTAATGGAATCTAAGAAATCTCCTGTGGTTGGAATGTCTGTTGCTTTTAAGATACCACTAATAATGCCTCGCAACGATTTTTTCGTTAAGACCTCATTAATATATCCTGCTTTGGCAGGTACTACCTCATTAAACAATACTCTACCTACGGTTGTTGCAATAATTTTTACAACAGGGTTTCCGTCTGCATCTATATCGTTGGTACGTACTTTAATTCCTGCGTTTAAGTCTACTTTTTCTTCGTTAAAAGCAATCGTTACCTCTTCTGGAGAGTAGAATGTTAATCCTTCTCCTTGAATAGGCACTTCTTTGGTAGACTTGCGTTCTTTGGTCATGTAGTACAAACCAAGTACCATATCCTGAGAAGGTACGGTAACCGGTGCACCATTTGCAGGGTTTAAGATATTATGAGAAGCCAACATTAACAATTGTGCTTCTAAAATAGCTTCTGGTCCTAATGGTAAGTGTACTGCCATTTGATCCCCATCAAAATCGGCATTAAATGCCGTACATACTAATGGGTGTAGTTGAATTGCTTTTCCTTCAATTAATTTTGGTTGAAAAGCTTGAATTCCTAAACGGTGTAACGTAGGCGCACGGTTTAATAATACCGGGTGTCCTTTAATTACATTTTCTAAGATATCCCAAACAACTGGTTCTTTTTTGTCTATAATTTTCTTTGCAGATTTTACAGTTTTTACAATCCCTCTTTCTATCAACTTACGGATAACGAAAGGTTTGTATAATTCTGCTGCCATGTCTTTTGGCAATCCACATTCAGATAATTTCAATTCTGGTCCTACAACAATTACAGAACGTGCAGAATAATCAACACGCTTACCTAGTAAGTTTTGACGGAAACGTCCTTGCTTCCCTTTTAAGGAATCTGACAACGATTTTAAAGGTCTGTTAGATTCTGTTTTTACGGCAGATGATTTACGTGTGTTGTCAAACAATGAATCTACTGATTCTTGCAACATACGTTTCTCATTACGTAAAATAACTTCTGGTGCTTTGATCTCTACCAAACGTTTTAAACGGTTGTTACGTATAATTACTCTACGGTACAAGTCATTTAAATCTGAGGTTGCAAAACGACCACCATCTAAAGGCACTAATGGACGTAATTCTGGTGGAATTACCGGAACTACTTTCATAATCATCCACTCTGGACGGTTGTCTCTGTTCTTTTGAGAATCTTTAAACGCTTCTACAACATTCAAACGTTTTAACGCTTCTGTCTTACGTTGTTTAGAGGTCTCTGTGTTTGCTTTGTGTCTTAATTCATATGAAAGCGCTTCTAAATCGATACGCGCTAACAAGTCAATCAAACATTCTGCACCCATTTTCGCTAAGAACTTGTCTGGATCTGTGTCGTCTAAATACTGGTTTTCTTTTGGAACTGTTTCTAGAATATCTAAATATTCTTCTTCCGTTAAGAAATCCATTTTTTGCAACGGTTCTCCTTCAACATTCTTTGCAATACCTGGTTGAATTACTACATAACGTTCGTAGTAAATAATCATGTCTAACTTTTTAGAAGGCAATCCTAAAAGGTACCCCATTTTGTTAGGCAACGATCTAAAGTACCAGATATGCGCAACAGGTACCACCAAGTTGATGTGCCCTACACGGTCTCTACGTACTTTCTTTTCAGTTACTTCTACCCCACAACGGTCACATATAATGCCTTTGTAGCGAATTCTTTTGTACTTACCACAAGCACATTCGTAGTCCTTTACAGGGCCAAAAATACGCTCACAAAACAACCCATCTCTCTCTGGTTTGTGTGTACGGTAATTGATTGTTTCTGGTTTTAACACCTCTCCTTTAGAAATTTCTAAAATAGATTCTGGTGATGATAAACCAATTGAGATTTTATTAAACTTTTTTACAGTGTACTTCTCGTTTTTTCTTGCCATGATAATGGAGTCGAATTAAAATTGTAAAAATGGCCTTAAAAAAGGCTTATAATGAACATGTTTTGTTGCAAAGCAGTCTGTATACACACTGCTTTGCACAAACATTTTTGTTATTCTTCTAACTTAACGTCTAAGCCCAATCCTTTCAGTTCGTGCATTAATACGTTAAATGATTCAGGTAATCCTGGTTCTGGCATGGTTTCGCCTTTTACAATACTTTCGTATGTTTTAGCTCTACCCATTACATCATCCGATTTTACGGTTAAGATCTCTCTTAAGATACTAGAAGCACCATAGGCTTCTAATGCCCAAACTTCCATCTCTCCAAAACGCTGCCCTCCAAATTGAGCTTTACCTCCAAGTGGTTGTTGTGTTATTAATGAATAAGGACCAATAGAACGCGCGTGCATTTTATCTTCAATCATGTGTCCTAACTTAATCATATAAATAATACCAACGGTAGCGGCTTGATCAAATCGTTTTCCTGTTCCTCCATCATACAAGTAGGTATGTCCAAATCTTGGCACGCCTGCTTCGTCTGTGTACTCATTGATCTGATCTAAAGTTGCTCCATCAAAAATTGGTGTTGCATACTTTTGATCTAATTTTTGACCCGCCCATCCAAGTACGGTTTCATAAATCTGACCAATATTCATACGAGAAGGTACCCCTAACGGGTTTAGTACGATATCAACTGGGGTTCCGTCTTCTAAGAAAGGCATATCTTCTTGACGTACAATACGTGCAATAATACCTTTATTTCCGTGACGACCTGCCATTTTATCTCCTACTTTTAACTTACGTTTTTTAGCAACGTAAATTTTTGCAAGTTTTAAAATTCCAGCTGGTAACTCATCTCCTACAGAAATGGTGAATTTTTGACGACGCAAGTTTCCTTGAAAGTCATTCACTTTAATCTTGTAGTTGTGTACCAATTCAATCACCAATTTATTCAATGCCTTATCTGTAGTCCACGTACCATGTAAGTGGGTATAGTCGTCTACAGTATTCAACATTTTTTGGGTGAATTTTTTACCTTTTGGTAATACTTCTTCTCCTAAGTCGTTAAAGACACCTTGCGAAGTTTTTCCGCTAATCAAGCTAAATAATTTTTCAATCAATTTAGATTTCAAATCGTCGAACTTCGTTACAAAAGAAGCTTCTAAAGCAGCAGTTGCTTCTTTATCTCTCGCTCTTTTTGTTTTGTCTTTTACAGCTCTTTGGAAGAGTTTTTTATCAATTACTACACCTCTTAATGATGGCGAAGCTTTCAAAGATGCATCTTTTACATCTCCTGCTTTGTCTCCAAAAATTGCACGTAGTAATTTCTCTTCTGGTGTTGGGTCCGATTCACCTTTAGGGGTAATCTTACCAATTAAAATATCTCCAGGTTTTACTTCTGCTCCAATACGAATCATTCCATTTTCATCCAAATCTTTGGTTGCTTCTTCCGAAACGTTTGGTATGTCATTGGTCAATTCTTCAATTCCTAACTTGGTGTCACGAACGTCTAATGAATATTCATCTATATGAATAGAAGTAAAAATATCTTCGCGCACTACTTTTTCAGAAATTACAATTGCATCCTCAAAGTTATACCCTTTCCAAGGCATAAAGGCTACTTTCATATTTCTTCCTAAGGCCAATTCACCTTTTTGTGTCGCGTATCCTTCACAAAGAACTTGTCCTTCTTCAACTCTATCTCCTTTTTGTACAATTGGTTTTAGGTTGATGTTGGTTCCTTGATTGGTTTTTCTAAATTTAATTAAGTTGTATGAAATTTCATCAACTTCAAAACTAACCAAACGCTCTTCTTCAGATCTGTCGTATTTGATCGTAATCTTGTTTGCATCTACATACTCAACTACTCCAGGTCCTTCTGCGTTGATTAAAATACGAGAATCTTTGGCAACTCTGCGTTCTAATCCTGTTCCTACAATTGGAGATTCTGGACGTAATAATGGTACTGCTTGACGCATCATGTTAGAGCCCATCAATGCACGGTTGGCATCATCGTGTTCCAAGAATGGAATTAACGAAGCCGAAATCGATGCAATCTGGTTAGGGGCAACATCCATATAGTCTACCTTGTCTGGCGTTACTACTGGAAAATCTCCACCTTCTCTAGAAATGATTTTGTCTGCAACAAAGGCACCTTCTTTATTCAAGTCTAAATTAGATTGGGCAAATTTCATCCCTTCTTCTTCTTCTGCACTTAAATAGGTTGGTACGTCTGCTAAATTTACGGCACCGTCGGTTACTTTTCTATAAGGAGTTTCTATAAACCCTAGGTTGTTTACTTTCGCAAACACGGCTAGAGAAGAAATCAATCCAATATTTGGTCCCTCTGGTGTTTCAATCGGACATAAACGTCCGTAATGTGTATAGTGCACATCACGCACCTCAAATCCGGCTCTTTCTCTCGATAAACCTCCAGGTCCTAAGGCCGATAAACGACGCTTATGGGTAATCTCTGCTAATGGATTGGTTTGATCCATAAATTGAGACAACTGGTTGGTTCCAAAGAACGAGTTAATTACAGATGATAATGTTTTTGCATTGATCAAATCAATCGGTGTAAACACCTCGTTGTCACGTACATTCATACGTTCGCGGATGGTACGTGCCATACGAGACAACCCAACACCAAACTGGCTTGCTAATTGTTCTCCTACGGTTCTTACACGACGGTTCGACAAGTGATCAATATCATCTACCTCTGCTTTTGAATTGATTAACTCAATCAAATATTTGATAATGGTAATGATGTCATTCTTTGTTAATACTTTTTGATCAATAGGTTCATCTAAACCTAATTTGGTGTTCATTCTAAAACGACCAACTTCTCCTAAGTTATAACGTTGTTCTGAGAAAAACAATTTATCAATAATACCTTTAGCCGTTTCCTCATCTGGCGGCTCAGCATTACGTAATTGTCTATAAATATGCTCTACAGCTTCTTTGGCAGAATTTGTAGGGTCTTTTTGTAAGGTGTTATGAATGATCGCATAATCGCCTCTTTCATTGTCTTCTTTGTGTAATAAGACTGTTTTTGAACCAGATTCTATGATCGTTTCGATATGGTCTTTTTCAATGATGGTATCACGGTCAAAAACAATTTCGTTTCGTTCAATAGAAACAACTTCTCCAGTATCTTCATCAACGAAATCTTCGTGCCAAGTTTTTAAAACTCTAGCCGCCAATTTACGTCCCAATACTTTCTTTAATCCAGCTTTTGAAACTTTAATTTCTTCAGCTAAATCGAAAATCTCTAAAATATCTTTGTCTCTTTCAAAACCGATGGCTCTGAACAACGTAGTTACTGGTAATTTTTTCTTTCTATCAATATAAGCATACATTACTTGATTGATATCTGTTGCAAATTCGATCCAAGATCCTTTAAAAGGAATCACTCTTGCTGAGTATAACTTGGTACCGTTTGCGTGGAATGATTGTCCGAAAAACACCCCTGGTGAACGGTGTAATTGCGATACAACAACTCTTTCAGCTCCGTTAATTACGAACGTACCAGAGTTGGTCATATAAGGAATGGTTCCTAAATATACGTCTTGTACAATGGTTTCGAAATCTTCGTGTTCTGGATCTGTACAGTACAACTTTAAACGTGCTTTTAGCGGTACACTGTGTGTCAATCCTCTTTCAATACATTCTTGAATGCTGTATCTTGGTGGATCTACAAAGTAATCTAAAAACTCGAGTACAAAATTGTTACGAGTGTCTGTAATTGGGAAATTATCCATGAAGGTTTTATACAACCCTTCTTCGCCTCGCTCATCTGCTTTTGTTTGAAGCTGGAAAAAATCTTGAAAAGATTTTACTTGAATATCTAAAAAATCTGGATATTCAGTTCCTGTTTTTGATGACGCGAAGTTTATTCTTTCAGTAGTGGTTTTTGTTGCCAAAGAGACTATTTTTTTGATTAAAAATCTAAATTATGTAAACCGTATTCTGGTTTCATGCATCACAACGTCTATAAGAAGTTGCTTTGTTAGTAGGGGGTTACACACCCGCTAATAACACAATTTGGGTACAAATGCTTGTGTATTTTAAACCTTTACGGTTATATACACAAAATGGTTTAGGTCTTAGAATAAAATTCTAAGGACCTAAACCTTAATTGTTTCAGGGGCAAAAACTTACTTAAGCTCTACCTCTGCTCCAGCTTCTTCTAAAGATGCTTTAAGCCCTTCAGCTTCGTCTTTAGAGATACCTTCTTTGATTGGTGCTGGTGCACTATCAACAATACCTTTAGCTTCTTTCAATCCTAAACCAGTTAATTCTTTAACTAATTTTACAACTGCTAATTTAGAACCACCTGCTGCTTTTAAGATTACATCAAATTCAGTTTGCTCTTCAGCTCCTCCTTCAGCTCCTCCAGCTGCTGGTCCTGCTACTACAGCTGCTGCTGCAGGCTCGATACCATATTCGTCTTTAAGGATAGTTGCTAATTCGTTAACGTCTTTTACTGATAAGTTAACTAATTGCTCTGCGAAATCTTTTAAATCTGCCATTTTACTTGTTTTTTGAAATTTATTATTTTAGTTTATTTGTGCGCGTATTTATCTCTCTGATAATGTTTCCAAAATACCAGAAAGCTTATTACCACCTGACTGCAATGCTGAAATAACATTTTTAGCTGGCGATTGTAATAAGGTAATGATGTCTCCAATAAGTTCTTCTTTAGACTTAATGTTAACTAAGGTGTCTAATTGGTCATCTCCAACATAGACTGCTTCCTCTACATAAGCTCCTTTTAAAAGAGGCTTATCAGATTTCTTACGGAATTCTTTGATCACTTTTGCAGGGGCGTTAGAAGCTTCTGCAGTTAAAATTGCAGTGTTTCCTTTTAATACCTCTTGTAATCCATCAAAATTCTTATCAGAAGCATCCATTGCTTTAGAAAGCAAGGTGTTCTTAACAACTGAAAGTTGTACGTCTGTTTTAAAACAAGCTCTACGTAAATTAGAAGTAGTTAATGCATCTAAGCCAGAAATATCTGCTAAATAGATGGTATTAGTATCTGCTAATTTCGCCGTTAAGTCTTGTATTACCTGTGATTTTTCTTCTCTTGTCATGATTGATACGTTTTAACTGCTTATTAATTAGACTTTACTTCTAACTCAATACTAGGACTCATAGTGCTTGACATAAAGACACTCTTGATATAGATTCCTTTTGCTGCGGTAGGTTTTAGCTTGATGATTGTTTGCAATAACTCATTGGCATTGTCTTCAATCATGTTTGCATCAAAAGATACTTTTCCAATAGCTGCATGTACAATTCCTGTTTTATCAACTTTAAAGTCAATTTTACCAGCTTTTACATCTTTTACTGCTTTTGCGATATCCATTGTTACCGTTCCTGTCTTAGGGTTTGGCATTAGACCACGAGGCCCTAATACACGTCCTAAAGGACCTAATTTACCCATTACACTTGGCATGGTGATAATTACATCAACATCGGTCCAACCTCCTTTAATTTTCTGAAGATATTCATCCAATCCAACATAGTCTGCACCAGCCGCTGTAGCTTCTGCTTCTTTG
>Ga0209035_10000140_pt1 | contig 28554 bp, 25 predicted proteins | sample MarorgKNORR_S2LV_6_FD_188220 | JGI IMG/M metagenome (GOLD analysis project Ga0209035, IMG submission 188220) | Marine microbial communities from the Southern Atlantic Ocean, analyzing organic carbon cycling - AAIW_A/KNORR_S2/LV (SPAdes) (version 2) | ecosystem: Environmental > Aquatic > Marine... | reverse complement strand
GCATTCCACCATATACGCCGTTTAAAGAAGACATGTTGGTCGCTAACGACTCCATTTGGTCTTGCAATTTTTGGGTATTTGCTACCAAAGCACCGTTTAACTCGGCTTGTTGGTTGGCATGCTCCATTTGTATTTGGTACAAGCTGTTTAACGATTCCATTTTAACGGTCGCTAAAGCCATTTGCTCGTTGTATTTGTTGGTAGAATCTACTGAGGCTGCTGAAGAGCTTAAGCCTTCTGCCGCTCCTTGAAAATCTTTGATACTCGCACCTAAGCTAGCCACCAATCCTGCGTCTAGTTTTGCTTCTTTTAACAAGCTGTCTAATTTTTTAGACAACAAGCCTTGTGCATCTGCTGGGGTATCTATTTGGTCGTTAAAACCAACACTTCCTACCAACTCTGGGTATACTTTGGTCCAGTCTAATTCTTCCTCTACAGACTCAAATGCAGAAACAATAAATACTCCTGCCTCAACAAGTAGACCAATAGTCAACATTAATGAACCTCCTGGCCAGTGTTGAATTTTAAATAAGGCTCCTACAATTACGACTGCGGCTCCAAGACCGTAGACCATATTCATTGCTTTTTTATTCATTTTTGACTGTGCCATAATTTTTTCGTTTTAAATGGTTGGTTAGTTTAGTTATTGATTTGTTGAATTTAATTCTTTTTTGTTCCTAAGTAATCTTGTACGGTTCTAAAGCCAATATAGCTTCTTGCAGTATCTGCATATTCGTAATCTCTAGAACTTACCTCTAAGAAATAGGCAACGTCTTTCCAAGACCCACCACGTACAATTTTACGTTTGTTTTCTTTGTTTTCTACATTTGGATTCATTGTAGAACCCATATAATAGGATAGTTGATTGTATGCTGTTGCTGTCCATTCAGAAACGTTTCCTGCCATGTTGTACAATCCGTAGTCGTTGGCATTGAATGACTCTGCTTCTAAAGTATACAATGCGCCGTCTACAGCGTAGTCTCCACGTACCGGTTTAAAATTTGCTAAGAAGCAACCTCTATCGCTGGTTGTGCTTGGTCCACCCCAAGGGTATTTTCCAAAGTTTAAACCACCACGGGCTGCAAATTCCCATTCTGCTTCTGTAGGCAAACGAAATGCAGGCACTAACGCCGCGTTCTTTTTACCGCTCAAATAGCTGTTTCTCTTTTTGGTACGCCAGTGACAAAAAGCACGTGCTTGATCCCAACTAACGCCAATTACAGGGTAATCGCTATAGGCTTGGTGCGAAAAGTATTCTTGGTGCATTGGGTCGTTATACGAATAGTTAAAGTCTTTTACCCACACTGTAGTGTCTGGATAAATAGGCAATGCCAATATATCTAAAGAATCTATGCGTTGTTTTCCTTTGCGTACTGCTTCTGCAACATCTACTTGTGGAAAACTGTATTTTAACACCTTGGTATTAAATGTTCGCATACCGTTTACAGATTCTTCTTTTCTAATGTATAAAGAATCCATTACCTCTACATAGTCTGCATCTGGAAATGCGCCGGTTTCCCAAATTAAATCTGGTTCCCAGTCTAAAGGCTGTAAGCCCTCTTCTAAATCGTAGTAGTTTTCTGCCATGTACTTGTCGTACGCAGTTGCGTTTACAGTATCTATCTTATACGCAAATACCTGAATACCAAGTGCATTTCCTGCAGGCGCTGTTGCATCTGCAACGAGGTCTGCTTGATCTGCCAATCTTCTTCGTACCACAGAGTCTTTTACCCATTGTACAAATTCTTTGTATTCGCTGTTGGTTATTTCAGTTTCATCCATATAAAATGAACTTACAGTTACCGTTCTGGTAGGCGTATTCATAGAACCTAAGTCGTCTTCATCTTGCTTACCCATTGTAAACGAACCACTTGGTATCAATGCCATGCCAGCAGGCTTTTCTGCAAACCATTTTCTTTTGGACTGTACACCTACTAATTCTCCTCTATCATTGGAGCCACAGCTGTATACAACCACTAACAATAATGCATATAATGCTATTTTTTTCATACTCTATATATATCTTCTTTAAAAAAGTCCGTAAACCTACTATTATTCTCACTAAAAACCAATCAATCTTACGATATCTTTACATTTTTTTTAACGCTTTATACCAGCGCTCAGGAATTTTCTGTGCCACCGCATCTAAATAATCTTGATAGGTACATGGTATTAACGTATGTCTTTTGTATTTATTATCCGTAATTAAATTAATTTCCATCCACCAACGACCACTTTTATCGCTTTTATAGAAGTGAATTGCATCATCATCTTCCAACAATACTGTAAATTTCTGGTATGTTTTTTTTGTTGAAAACGGGTAATCTTTTGCACGGTAATTCACACCCTCTATAAAATACCACAATATTTGAGCAATCAATTGTGCTGTTTGCTCGTGTACATCGTATTTCTCATTGTATTCGTAAATTCCAAAAGAGCTTACTTTATCGCTAATTCCCGCATACCGGGCAAGCGCACAAATTTCTTCACCATAAAAACCATTTGGCGACGCATTGTTATTTGCTGGGGCTTCACTCTTACGAATGGCGCCAATATCAATACTTACAATATCGGCATCGCGTAGAATGGGTTCTATTTTCGCTACTTCTTTTACTTCTCCTAATCGATACGCGTCAAAATACAAGTTATCAATTAAATCGATTTCTTCTTGTGCGTTAAAATAGGTTTGATACCCTACGTTGCTATAGTTAAATAGGTTCGCAGGTTTTTCCATAATTATTTTACTCAAAAACGATTGCGAAGACAACGGTTCTTCTATATTACCAATATCGAATCGGCTATCTACAGAGACCAAATTCACCATTTGCTCTAAGGCATCGTAGGCTCTATAATTGGCATACGTAAGATCTTGACTCCCTCCAATAAGGATGGGTATGATCTGTTTTTTAAGAAGGCTGGTTACAATTTCTGACACTGCAAAGTAGGTGTCTGCAACAGTGGCGCCTTTTTGTACGGTGCCAATGTCTGCTATTTTCGCATGCCACTTTCCAGGAAACAATTGATATAAATGTTTTCGTATCGTGTCTATTTGCTGACCACAACCGGCATTGTCTACCGCACTTCTCCCTTCTTCGACTCCTACAATGGCTATTTTTACACCTGTTAAAGAAGGCATGCCTTTTTGCGCAGAGTGTATGCCCATGGTTCTTCCCAAGCTTTGCGAAGACTGCAATACCGTGTGCGCTATGAGCTTTTCTGAAACCGGACTTAAAAAATCAATATTCATACGTGTAAACTCCTTGGAATTATTTCTTTTTTGCAGGTTTCTTCTTAGCGGTTGTTTTTTTCTTTGCCGCTTTTTTCTTTTTTGGTGTTTTTGAGGCAACTAATTTCACAGCATCTTCTGCTGTCATTTTTTCAATCGCCGTTGTTTTTGGCAACTCAATTTTTAGCTTTCCTTTAATTACGTTAAAGCGTCCCCAACGTGCTTTTTCTACACGAATTCCTTCTGCTTCAAAATTATGAATCAGTTTTTCGCGCTCTTTGCGTTTTTTATCTTCGATCAATGCTTCTAAATCTTCTTGCGACAGGTTGTCGTAATCGTATTTTTTATTCACATTGATAAACATCCCGTTCCATTTGATAAATGGTCCAAAACGACCAACTCCTTTCTGAATTGGCAAAGTTTCGTATATACCAATTGGCGCATCTGCTTTTCGCTTTTCTTCAATCAATTCGATCGCTCTATCCATATCTACAGACATCGGGTTTTCTCCTTTGTCTAAAGACACGTACTGATCGTCAAATTTAATGTACGGTCCAAAACGACCGCTGGCAACTAGCACTTCTTTTGCTTCGTAGTCTCCTAAAGATTTCGGCAACTGAAACAAGTCCATTGCTTCTTCGTAAGTAAGTGTGTTTAAGGTTTGTCCGGCTTGTAAACTCGCGAAACGCGGTTTTTCCTCGTCGGTTGCTTCACCTATTTGCACCATGGCACCAAACCTACCCAAACGCACGTATACGTTTTTCCCGCTATCAGGATCAACCCCTAATAAACGTTCGCCTTTGGCACGTTCTGCATTGGCAGCCACATCAACTACTGTTGGGTGAAAATCGTTGTAAAACTCCTTAATAACATCAATCCAAGCAGCGTTTCCTTCTGCAATTTCATCAAAATCTGATTCCACTTTGGCTGTAAAACCAAAGTCCAATACATTCGAAAAATTCGCCACTAAAAAGTCGGTTACAATATTTCCAATATCTGTTGGCACCAACTTCCCTTTGTCTGAACCTACTTTTTCTGAAAGTGTCTGTAAGGTTATATCGCTGTTTTGCAACGTAAATTGTTGGTAGGCGCGTTCTTTTCCTTCTACCATGCCTTTCAACACATATTCTCTACGTTGAATGGTAGAGATCGTGGGTGCATAAGTAGACGGACGTCCGATACCTAACTCTTCCAAACGTTTTACCAAAGAAGCTTCTGTAAAACGAGCTGGCGGTCTAGTGTAGCGTTCTGTTGCTGTAATATTTTTATTTTCTAAGTCTTCCTTTTCAGCCATTTTAGGCAACATTCCTGCCGCTTCTTCGTCTTCATTGTCGGTGCCTTCTAAGTAAACTTTTAAGAATCCTTCAAAAGTAATCACCTCGCCATTGGCTGTAAATTGATGGCTGTTTTTGGTGTTTGCTATTTTTACAACCGTACGTTCTAACAAGGCTTCGCTCATTTGAGACGCGATGGTTCTTTTCCAAATTAGGCTGTACAAACGATCTTGGTCATACTCTACAGACACTTCATGTTGATCCATATGTGTAGGTCTAATAGCCTCATGCGCTTCTTGTGCTCCTTTCGATTTGGTGGCAAAACTTCTAGGCTTGCTATAAGCTGTTCCATACGAAGATGTGATTTCTGCTTCCGCTGCTGCTTTGGCATCTTCCGATAAGTTGACACTATCGGTTCTCATATAGGTAATCAATCCGGCCTCGTACAAACGCTGTGCAATCATCATTGTTTTTGCTACAGGAAATCCGAGTTTACGAGAGGCTTCTTGTTGTAATGTTGAGGTGGTAAACGGTGCGGCTGGCGACTTTTTTGCGGGTTTCTGTTGCAACGCTTCTACAGAGAAGTCTGCACCAACACACGATTGCAAAAAGGCTTCTGCAGCCGATTTTTCTGGGAAATTTTTAGACAATTTCGCCTTAAAAACTTTTCCTTCAGCATTCGCAAACAAGGCATCTACTCGATACGATGCTTCTTGTGTAAATTCTTCTATTGCGCGTTCTCTCTCTACAATTAATCGCACAGAAACAGACTGTACTCTACCGGCAGAAAGGCCGCCTTTTACTTTACGCCATAAAACAGGAGACAACTCATATCCTACCAAACGATCTAAAACTCGACGTGCTTGTTGCGCATCTACCAAGTTGTAATTGATCTCTCTAGGATTTTCTACTGCTTTTAAAATGGCTTTTTTTGTAATTTCATGAAACACAATACGCTTGGTGGCTTCTGGCTTCAACTTTAATTGCTCTACCAAATGCCATGCGATTGCTTCTCCTTCTCTATCCTCATCACTTGCCAACCAAACAACTTCTGCTTTCTTGGCCAAGCTTTTCAACTTCTTAACAACTGCTTTTTTATCGTCTGAGACTATGTATTTTGGCGAAAAATCTCCTTCAACATCTATCCCCAATTCTTTGGAAGGCAAATCTGCGATGTGCCCAAAACTGGAAGCTACTTGAAAATCTTTCCCTAAAAATTTCTCGATCGTTTTTGCCTTTGCAGGTGACTCTACAATTACTAAATTCTTTGCCATATGTCTATTTCAATTATCTTTTTCTTCTCCTATATATAATAGGTGTCCTGATTTGGCAAAAGTAGCGTCTTTTTTGTAATTTCAAATTTTTTATTTCAAATTTTCATAAATTCATCCAAAAACCGACCCTTTAATTTTCTGCCAATTTGTCACAAACCTTAGAATTTGGTTGTATCTTTGCCCCCTATCTAGTACCCTTTAGAAGCTTATGAAACAGACGGAGAAAGTAATTGACGAACACGCACAAGGAAAATCGTTGCTTACCACATATAAAAAAGAAAACACCAAAAAATTATTCATCGAGAGCTACGGCTGCCAAATGAACATGAGCGATAGCGAAGTGGTTGCAGCCATCTTATCTAAAGAAGGGTTCAACACTACACAGCGCTTAGAAGAAGCAGATTTGGTCTTGGTGAACACCTGTTCTATTCGCGAAAAGGCAGAAAAAACCATTCGAACGCGTTTGCAAAAATACAATGCCGTAAAAAAAATAAACCCAAAAATGAAAGTGGGTGTATTGGGCTGTATGGCAGAACGTCTGAAAGAAAAATTCTTAGAAGAAGAAAAAATTGTGGACTTGGTTGTAGGTCCAGATGCCTATAGAGACCTACCGAACTTGGTCGCAGAAGTTGAAGCAGGAAGAGATGCTGTAAATGTGTTGCTTTCAAAAGAAGAGACCTACGCAGACATTGCTCCCGTGCGTTTAAATTCGAACGGTGTTACCGCTTTTGTTTCTATTACCAGGGGCTGCGACAACATGTGTACGTTCTGTGTGGTTCCGTTTACTCGCGGACGAGAACGCAGCAGAGACCCACAAAGTATCTTGGAAGAAATTGCCAATTTAAATGACCAAAATTTCAAAGAAATTACCTTACTCGGACAGAATGTAGACAGCTACTTATGGTACGGAGGAGGCCTTAAAAAAGATTTCAAAAAAGCCTCTGATATTGCGCAAGCAACTGCAGTAGACTTTTCGCAATTACTTGACATGGCAGCAGTACAGTTCCCTAAAATGCGTCTCCGTTTTTCTACTTCAAATCCGCAGGATATGAGCCTAGACGTAATTCACGTAATGGCCAAACACGCCAATATCTGTAACTACTTACATTTACCTGTGCAAAGCGGTAGTAACAACATGTTACAAGCCATGAACAGACAACATACACGAGAAGAATACATCAAACTGGTGGATACCATTCACGAAATTATTCCAGACATTTCCCTGTCTCAAGATATGATTATTGGTTTCTGTGGAGAGACCGAACAAGACCACCAAGACACCTTAAGCTTACTGGAATATGTGAAATACGACTTCGGATTCATGTTTACTTATTCTGAAAGACCTGGAACCTTAGCGGCTAAAAAAATGGAAGATACCGTGCCTTTTGAGGTGAAAAAGAAACGCCTGCAAGAAGCCATCGACCTGCAATTAAAACACAGCCTCTACCGCACACAACAACACCTAAACAAAGTACAAGAAGTACTTATTGAAGGGGATTCTAAAAAATCGAACCTGCACTGGAAAGGAAGAAATTCTCAAAACACCGTTATTGTGTTTCCTAAGGAACACTACCAATTAGGTGATTTTGTAAACGTACGCACAGAAGACTGTACCTCTGCAACTTTACGTGGAACAGCAGTGGGCTACTCAGACAATAATTAACGCGCGAATTATGGAAAACTTACAAGCATTAAAACAACGGTTTGGCATTATTGGAAACGATATTCAGCTGCAAAGAGCTTTAGAAAAATCCGTACGAGTAGCCCCTACAGACATCTCTGTGTTGGTTACCGGTGAAAGCGGTGTTGGTAAAGAAAATATTCCTAAAATCATTCATCAATTATCGCACAGAAAACACGCAAAATACATTGCTGTAAACTGTGGCGCCATTCCGGAAGGAACCATTGACAGTGAATTATTCGGACATGAAAAAGGTGCTTTTACAGGAGCGACAAATACCCGAAAAGGGTATTTTGAAGTGGCTGATGGTGGTACTATTTTCTTAGATGAAGTAGGAGAACTTCCGCTAACAACACAAGTGCGACTCTTACGTGTTTTAGAAAATGGGGAGTTTATAAAAGTAGGGTCGTCGCAAGTACAAAAAACCAATGTACGTATTGTAGCAGCTACCAATGTAAACATGCAAGATGCCATTGCCAAAGGGAAGTTTAGAGAAGATCTTTTCTACCGTTTAAGCACGATCGAAATCAACCTACCTCCTCTTAGAGAACGCCGTGAAGATATCTTTTTATTGTTTCGGAAATTTGCCGCAGATTTTGCGCAAAAATACCGCATGCCTACCATTCGTTTAGAAGAAAACGCAGTACAGACGCTTATCAATTATCGGTTTCCAGGAAACATTCGTCAACTGCGCAACTTGGCAGAACAGATTTCTGTAGTAGAAGAAACAAGAATGATTTCTGTTGAAAAACTACAACAATACCTCCCGAATAACCAAGGGAATTTCCCGTCGGTAATTGGCAAAAAATCGGACACCGATTTTGCGACCGAACGCGATATCATGTACAAAATTTTATTTGACATGCGTAACGACATCAATGATTTGAAAAAATTAACGATTGACTTAATGCAGCATGAGGGTCCAGAAAAAGTACAAGAAGCAAACCAACAGCTGCTAGAGAAAATCTACCAAGAACAGCAACAACAAGCTGCCTCAAGCAATGTAGAAGTCTTACAAATACCGCAACAAGCCACACAAAGTTCCTACGATTTTGTAGAAACTATTGAAGCAGATGAAAGCCTCTCTCTACAAGAAAAAGAGATCGAGCTGATTAAAAAATCGCTTGAAAAAAACAAAAACAAACGGAAATTAGCTGCCAAAGAACTCGGTATTTCCGAGCGTACTTTGTACCGAAAAATTAAACAATACGATTTGTAAAATCCTTTGAGATTTAGCGTACCTTTCAATCCTCTTACAGAACACTGGCAGACACTATTTTATGAAGAAACGAACCTACCTTCTTTTTTTTAGCATCACCATTCCATTGCTTTTAAGCTGTGGTATTTACTCCTTTACAGGCGGAAACACCGGAGATGCAAAAACACTACAAATCAACTTTTTTACAAACCAAGCTGCTTTGGTAGAGCCTACATTGAGTCAGAAATTCACACAAGATTTTAAAGACCTCTTTTTACGACAAACCAATTTAAACAGCGTAAAAGCAAATGGGGACTTGTTTTTTGAAGGTGAAATAACCGGGTATCGAATCACTCCAATGAGTGCAACCGCTGCACAAACTGCTGCCCAAAACAGGCTTACGATCAATATAAATGTTCGATTCACAAACCGATTGGTCGAAGATGATAGTTTTGAGAAACCTTTCTCTTTCTATGCAGATTATGGCGCCAATGAACAACTAACCGGCGGTGTATTGGAGTCTGTTTTAGACCAAATTATAGAACGCATTACACAAGATATTTTTAACGCCTCTGTGGCAAAATGGTAACCTTAGAAAACGCACTTTTGAAAACGAAAAAATTTACAACGCTCTTAAAAAACCCGCAAGGGATACAAGCACAAGAAATTGTAAGCTTGAAGAAGGTGGTGCAACAATTCCCATACTTTCAATCGGCACGTGCCTTGTACTTGAAAGGACTCAAAACTAGCGATAGTTTTAAATACAACCACGAGTTAAAAATAACCGCAGCACACACCACAGACAGAACAGTGCTCTTTCACTTTATCAGCTCCAAAGATTTCAACGCTTCAGAAAATATTCACCAGCAAATCGCGAGCCTTTCTATAAAAGACACCAAGCAAACCCCTTTAGAAACCACCACCGAGTTGCACCCAGAAAGTCCGCTTTCTTTTACAGCAACCGAAACACATTCTTTTGGGCAATGGTTACAACTGTCTGCTAAAAAACCCATTGTTAGAACCCTTGAAAAAAAGGAACGCAACAAGACATTAATCGATCGTTTCATACAAAACAACCCTAAAATAACACCGCTTTCAAAAACGGGAACACAGGCACCTATAGCCATTGCAAAGATCTCCAGCAACGAACTTATGACCGAAACCTTGGCCAAGGTCTATTTGGCGCAACATAAATATGAAAACGCGATCCAAGCATACGGCATTTTAAGTTTGAAAAATCCAGAAAAAAGTGGTTTCTTTGCAGACCAAATCAAAAGAATTCAAATTTTACAAAAAAATAAATAATGACAACTTACAGCTTACTCCTTATCTTAATCTTGATCGTTGCCTTGGCATTGATCTTAATCGTAATGGTACAAAACCCTAAAGGAGGAGGATTATCTTCATCATTCGGTGGTGGCGGAGCGCAATCTTTAGGAGGCGTACAAAACACCAACAACTTCTTAGACAGAGCAACATGGACTTTAGCAATTGCATTATTTGCATTGATTCTAGTCTCTAATTTCGCTATTCCAAGAGGAGACGCAAACAACGCGCCTCAACTACAAAATACCTTAGAAAATATTGACACAACTCCAGTTGCACCAGCAACAACAGACGATGTTCAATAAACAATTTTTTTAAGTACCAGAAAAATGCCAACGAAAATGACACGTTGGCATTTTTTTGTTTTATACAACAACGAGAACCCGTTCAAATCGCAAGATTGTCAGATTCTAAACATTGGCATGCTTTCTGACACATGATAAACATAGATACAAAAATTAAACAAAAAAATACCATGGGATTAAACATTCAACCGTTAGCAGATAGAGTTTTAGTACTTCCTGCACCTGCAGAAACAACCACTGCTTCTGGGTTAATTATACCAGACAACGCAAAAGAAAAACCACAGAAAGGAACCGTAGCTGCCATAGGTACAGGTACCAAAGAAATATCCTTAACTGTAAAAGTTGGCGATACTGTTTTGTACGGAAAATACGCAGGAACAGAGTTAAAGTTAGCAGGAGACACCTACCTAATGATGCGTGAAAGCGATATTTTAGCAATCGTTTAACACCAAAATAATCAACACTAAGGACGAAGGCGCAATTGCAGAGTCCACAGAAAAACACATTACAAGATGGCAAAAGACATACAATTTGATATCGCAGCACGCGATGGTTTAAAACGCGGCGTAGATGCCTTGGCAAACGCAGTAAAAGTAACATTAGGCCCAAAGGGACGGAACGTAATTATTTCGAAAGCATTTGGTGCACCAACCGTAACAAAAGATGGGGTATCTGTTGCCAAAGAAATAGAGCTTGAAGACCCTTTAGAAAACATGGGTGCCCAAATGGTAAAAGAAGTGGCGTCTAAAACCAACGACCTTGCAGGAGACGGAACCACAACCGCTACAGTACTTGCACAAGCAATCGTAAAAGAAGGATTGAAAAACGTTGCCGCTGGAGCCAATCCAATGGATTTAAAACGCGGAATTGACAAAGCAGTAGCCGCAATTGTTATCGACTTAGAGAAACAAGCTAAAAAAGTAGGAAACTCTTCAGAAAAAATAAAACAAGTAGCCGCAATTTCCGCAAACAACGAAAACACTATTGGCGAGTTAATCGCTACTGCTTTCGGAAAAGTAGGAAAGGAAGGCGTTATTACTGTAGAGGAAGCAAAAGGAATGGAAACCTATGTAGACGTGGTAGAAGGAATGCAATTCGACCGTGGTTATTTATCGCCTTATTTTGTAACCGATGCAGACAAAATGATCGCTGACTTAGAAAACCCTTACATCTTATTATTTGATAAAAAGATTTCTAACTTACAAGAAATTCTTCCTATTCTAGAACCGATCGCACAATCTAGCAGACCGTTAGTTATTGTTGCAGAAGATGTAGACGGACAAGCATTGGCTACACTTGTCGTGAACAAATTACGCGGTGGTTTAAAAATTGCTGCTGTAAAAGCTCCTGGATTTGGAGACCGTAGAAAAGCGATGCTAGAAGACATTGCCATCTTAACTGGTGGAACCGTTATTTCTGAAGACAGAGGATTTTCTTTAGAAAACGCCACATTAGACCTGTTAGGAACTGCAGAAACCATTACCATAGACAAAGACAACACAACGATTGTAAATGGCGCTGGAGACGCAACACAAATCAAAGCGAGAGTCAACCAAATTAAAGCACAGATTGGTACAACCACCTCTGATTACGACAAAGAAAAACTACAAGAGCGCTTGGCTAAATTAGCTGGCGGTGTAGCAGTATTGTACGTAGGTGCTGCAAGTGAAGTTGAAATGAAAGAGAAAAAAGACCGTGTAGACGATGCTTTACACGCCACTCGTGCTGCCGTAGAAGAAGGAATTGTTGCTGGTGGAGGTGTTGCCTTGGTGCGTGCTAAAAAAGTCTTGGAGAAAATTGCTACAAACAATTTAGACGAAGATACTGGTGTACAAATTGTAGCCCGTGCTATTGAAGCTCCTTTACGTACCATTGTAGAAAATGCTGGAGGCGAAGGCTCTGTGGTTATCAACAAAGTACTTGAAGGGAACAAAGATTTTGGATACGATGCAAAAGCAGATGCGTATGTAGACATGCTAAAAGCAGGAATTATAGACCCTAAAAAAGTAACGCGTGTTGCCTTAGAAAATGCCGCTTCTGTAGCCGGTATGATTCTAACAACCGAATGTGCTTTGGTAGATATTAAAGAAGACAACCCAGCAGGCGGAATGCCTCCTATGGGTGGCGGAATGCCAGGAATGATGTAAGCTTCTTTTTACAACAACTGAAAATAAAAAGCCTGGGAACTCCCCAGGCTTTTGTTGTTTTAAATCAACGTTTTACACGCAAAACTCCTTCGAAAAAAAAAGCAATTTTTCCTGTTTTTTGTAGTGCAAAAACACGCGCCTTTTAGTAGCTTTGTCTGCTTAACAACACAGCCACAATGAACACAACAAAAACGATTACATCTGCCCTAATTTCTGTCTTTCACAAAGACGGTTTAGCGCCGCTCGTGCAAGAGCTACACAAAAAAAACGTGACCATCTATTCTACCGGAGGAACTGAAAAATTCATACAAGACTTAGGCATTCCTGTCGTTCCTGTTGAAGACGTAACTTCGTACCCTTCTATCTTAGGAGGTCGTGTAAAAACATTACACCCAAAAGTATTTGGTGGTATTTTAAACAGACAAGACCACGCAGGAGACATTGCCGAAATGGCGGAGTTTGAAATTCCACAGATAGACTTGGTTATTGTTGATTTATATCCTTTTGAAAAAACAGTAGCTTCTGGCGCTCCAGAACAAGATATCGTTGAGAAAATTGATATTGGAGGTATTTCTTTGATCCGAGCTGCTGCCAAAAACTTTAAAGACACCTTCTTGGTTTCTTCTATGGACCAATACGATGCTTTTTTAGCATTGATTACAGCAAACAATTGCGCAACAACCTTGGCACAGAGAAAAACATTTGCAGCAAAAGCATTCAACATCTCTTCGCATTACGACACCGCAATCTTCAACTACTTTAACGAAGAAGAAATTGTTTTTAAAGCCAGTGAAACTACTTCTAAAACATTGCGCTACGGAGAAAACCCACATCAAAAAGGGTATTTCTTTGGCGATCTAGATGCGATGTTTACAAAGCTACACGGTAAAGAATTAAGCTACAACAACCTGCTAGACGTAGATGCTGCTGTGAGCTTGATGAATGAATTTACTGGAGAGGCACCTACTTTTGCTATCTTAAAACACAACAATGCTTGTGGTTTTTCACAAAGAGAAACCCTACACCAAGCCTATGTAGATGCCTTGGCCGGAGACCCTATCTCTGCATTTGGAGGTGTCTTAATAAGCAATACGCCTATTGATGTTGCTACCGCAGAGGAAATTCATAAATTGTTTTGTGAAGTAGTCATTGCTCCTGCTTTTGACGCGGATGCACAAACAATCTTGCAAGGAAAAAAGAACCGAATTCTTTTAATTCAGAACGACGTGACTTTGCCTACGAAAACGGTTAGAACTGCTTTAAACGGATTGCTCGTGCAAGACAAAGATGGCATTACAGATGCAATGTCTGACTTAACAACAGCGACTGAGAAAGCACCAAGTCAACAAGAAATTGACGACTTATTATTTGCTTCTAAATTGTGTAAACACACCAAATCAAACACCATTGTACTTGTTAAAAACAAGCAATTATGTGCCAGTGGTACCGGACAAACCAGCCGAGTAGATGCCTTGAGACAAGCCATTGAAAAAGCGACAAATTTTAAATTTGACTTACAAGGAGCTGTCATGGCAAGTGATGCTTTTTTCCCGTTTCCTGACTGTGTAGAAATTGCAGCCAATGCCGGTGTTAAAAGTGTGATTCAGCCTGGAGGGTCTATCAAAGACCAGTTGAGCATTGATTACTGTAACAACAATGATGTAACTATGGTAATGACTGGAACAAGACATTTTAAGCATTAACAAAATAGTTGCACATTGCTACGAGATTTTTAGTAGCTTTGTAAGATTCGCAACAACAAGTAATACAGATATTTTATGGGTTTTTTTGATTTTATGACCGAAGACATCGCTATTGATTTAGGGACCGCCAATACATTGATTATTCACAATGGAAAAGTGGTGATAGACAACCCGTCTATTGTTGCGAGGGACAGGCTTACAGGAAAGATCATTGCAACAGGTAAGGAAGCGAACCTAATGCAGGGAAAAACCCATGAAAATATCAAAACAATACGCCCTTTAAAAGACGGTGTTATTGCAGATTTTCAAGCATCTGAAGAAATGATCAAAGAATTTGTAAAGCAAATTCCAGCGATTAAAAAGAAGTTTTTTCCGCCTTCTTTGCGCATGGTTATTTGTATTCCTTCTGGAATTACAGAGGTTGAAAAACGCGCTGTACAAGATTCAGCAAGACACATGAACGCCAAAGAGATCTACTTAATTTACGAACCAATGGCAGCAGCTATTGGGGTAGGTATTGATATTATGGAGCCGAAAGGAAACATGATTATAGACATTGGAGGAGGTACTACAGAAATTGCAGTCATTGCCTTGGCAGGAATCGTTTGTGATCAATCTGTAAAAGTAGCCGGTGATTTATTTACGAGCGACATTACCTATTATATGCGTACCCAACACAATTTACACGTTGGAGAAACCACCGCAGAAAAAGTAAAAATTACAATTGGTGCAGCCACCGAAGATCTAGACACACCACCAGAAGACATGTTGGTGCAAGGAAGAGATTTGTTAAGCGGAAAGCCTAAACAAGTACAAGTATCGTATCGAGAAATTGCCAAAGCATTGGACAAATCTATCTTGCGGATTGAAGACGCTGTAATGGAAACACTTTCTAAAACACCGCCAGAATTAGCCGCAGATATTTACAATACCGGAATCTATTTAGCCGGTGGAGGCTCTATGCTACGTGGGTTAGACAAGCGTTTGTCTCGTAAAACAGACTTGCCAGTATACATTGCCGAAGATCCGTTACGTGCTGTAGTTAGAGGTACTGGAATTGCCTTAAAAGACTTAGAAAAATACAAAACCGTATTGTTGAAATAAACACTTACTCCGCTTTCTGTTATGCAGCAATTCCGCTTTTTTATTCAAAAATATAACTATTTTATATTTTTTTTACTGCTGGAATTTCTTGCGATCATCGCTACAATTAACAACCATCGGTTTCACAAAAGCAAAGTAGTCAACTCTGTAAACAGCCTTACAGGCGCTATTTTTACCAAGACCAATTCCTTGGCTGATTTCCTCTCTTTGCAATCGCAAAACGAAGTACTTTCAACAGAGAACACCCGTTTAAAAAACAACATTGAGGCATTAAAAGCGCAAAAAGGCGACACCAACATCCCGAACAACGCTGCAGTTACCTATGTGTATGCCGAGGCGAAAGTAATTAAAAACAGCTATCTAAAACCGTACAATTACCTCACCTTAAACAAAGGAACCACACACGGAATTGTAAAAGAAATGGCTGTGGTAAACAGCAAAGGGCTTTTAGGCATCACAGATGACAGCTCTCAGAAATACAGCCGAGTACAATCCGTTTTAAACAGAAACAGCCAAATTAATGTGCGTTTAAAAAACAGTTTCCATTACGGTTCCTTGTCTTGGGACGGAAAAAATTACCGAATTGTACAACTGACAGACATTCCTCGGCAAGCGGTAATACACGTTGGAGACACGGTTATGACAGGGGGTCGGTCCACTATTTTTCCAGAAGGAATTCTAGTGGGTACTGTGGAGAAGACCCCCACAAATGCAAACACGACAAACACTACGTTTTCGATACGCTTGTTTAACGACATGAGCAACGTAGGACATGTGTATGTGATTACAAACTTAGACGCAACAGAAATTAAAGTCCTCGAAAACAACAACCATGAATAAAACCTTTTACTTGCTGTTCTTATTTGTGTTCTTGGTACTGCTACAAGCAGTGTTGTTAAATAATATTGCTTTTTTAGGACATATCAATCCGTATCTGTATATCGCATTTGTCATTCTTTTTCCATTGAAAGAGAAGCGGTATTTATTTCTATTTCTCGCTTTTTTACTAGGTTTTTGCGTTGATATTTTTTCAGACTCTGGAGGGATTCACGCGTTTGCAACGCTTTTTATCGCGTACATTCGCCTCTTTTTTATTCGCCTTTTTTTCCGTAAAACAACCTCAGAGTATGTGCTTTTCCGCATACATCAAGAACCTTTTGGCAAGGTATTCAACTACGTAACGAGTTTGGTGGTTATTCATCATTTCTTACTTTTTAGTCTAGAACATTTTAGCTTTTCTCATATAGACATGGTACTTCACAATACCTTTTTTTCAAGCATCTTTACCGTTAGCTTGTACTTTATGGGTACTTTTATCTTTCGCACAAAAACAACATGAAACGTAGCTTCTTACTCCTTTTTCTAATTACACTTGTTGGAGGACTGTTTATCGGTCGGTTATTTCAGTTGCAAGTAGTTAGAGGGGCCAACTACAATCCTGTACAGAATGCCGCTGTAAAAGCGACGTACAGCTATCCCGATCGCGGATATATCTACGATAGAAATGGCGTGCTTTTGGTCGCAAATCAACTCTCATACGACGTGATGGTCATCCCTAAAGATGTACAATCTTTAGACACCCTCGAATTCTGTACCCTGCTAAGAATTGACAAAGCATCCTTTAAAAAACGATTGCTAAAAGCGCAAAAATATGCCCGCTGGCTTCCTTCAGTATTTCTAAAACAATTGGCCAAAGAAGACTATGCGTATTTGCAAGAAAAACTACACAAGTACAAGGGTTTCTACATTCAAAAAAGAAGCATTCGAAACTACCCAAACAAATCGGCAGCAAACATTGTGGGCTACATTAGTGAAGTAAACGAATACCTTGCTAAAAAGAACAGTGGCTACCAACAAGGAGAGCTGATTGGCGCCTTGGGCGTAGAAAAACAATACGAAACTATCTTACGCGGCGTTAAAGGGAAAAAATACTTGCAACGCAACAACTTAAACAAAGTTATTGGCACCTATAAAAATGGAAAATACGACACACTCCCTGTAAACGGAAAAGACCTTACATTAACTATCGACAGTGAATTACAAGCCTATGGCGAATTACTCATGACAGGAAAACGGGGTGGAATTGTAGCCATAGAGCCTGCTTCTGGTGAGATTTTAGCACTCATTACAGCGCCTTCTTACGACCCGAATGCGATGGTGGGGCGCAAACGTTCTGCCAACTCTGTTCGCTTGTTTGGCGACAATGACAACAAGCCCATGTTGGATAGAGGACTGCAAGCAGAATATGCCCCAGGCTCCCCTTTTAAAATATTGAATGCCTTGATTGGTTTGCAAGAAGGAGTGATAGATACTAATTTTTCTGTTTTCTGTCACCATGGCTACCGCTATGGAAGCAGGAAAAATGAATTCATGGGCTGTCACTGTGAGATTGTAGGCAAGCCTATTGCATTAAAAACAGCCATTTCAAAATCGTGTAACAGCTATTTTGCAACCACCTATAGACGCATTATTGACCACGGCGAAAACGCTAGTAAAGGAATGGACTCCTGGAGAGCACATGCCAATAGCTTTGGCTTTGGAAACTACTTGGGCTACGACTTGCCCGCTGGTAAAAAAGGGCTGATCCCAGGAGGAAAATACTACGACAGCAGGTATCGATATCGCTGGGGACCTACCACAAACATCTCGAACGCCATTGGGCAAGGAGAGGTATTAACAACCCCGATACAATTGGCTAATTTTACCGCTGCCATTGCCAACAGAGGAAAGTTTATTACCCCTCATATTCTTAAAAAAATAAACCAACAAGTTGTTACAGACAGCAGCTATACTGCGTACAAAAAAACAAGTATCGACTCGGTGCATTTTACTCCAATTATAGCAGCCATGCACGAGGTGTTTAAAACAGGAACCGGAAGATGGAGCCAGGTACCGGGCATTGAGATTTGTGGAAAAACGGGAACTGCTGAGAATTTTACCCGAATAGGCGGTGTAAAAATACAGCTGCCAGACCATTCCATTTTAATTGCGTTTGCGCCCAAAGAGAATCCTCAAATTGCCTTGGCAGTCTTTGTAGAAAATGGCGGATACGGTTCTATGATTGCAGCGCCAATTACCAGTTTATTAATTGAAAAATACCTTCAGAAAACCATACAACGAAAACCGTTGGAAGCACGTATGATTTCGTTGAGTTTGCAAAAGGAATACAACAAGTTAATTCAAAAAAAAGACAGCATTGAGAGCCCAACGAAATAATATCTTTTTAAATATTGACTGGCTACTGGTCGTTCTTTACTTCTTGCTGGTCGGGTTTGGCTTGGTGAATATTTATGCAACCTCTACCACTGTAGAACACACCTATATTTTCGATTTTTCTGCAAAGTATGGCAAACAAATTATTTGGATTGCACTGAGCTTTCCACTTATTATTGGCATCCTTCTGTTCAATTCAGAATTTTACGAACGCTTTTCCAGCATCTTATACCTCCTCTCGTTGGTTGCCTTAGCGGGCCTGTTTCTTTTCGGAAAAAAAATCAACGGCGCTGCGTCTTGGTATAGTTTTGGGGCCACCAGCATACAACCGTCTGAATTTGCAAAAGCGTTTACCTGCCTGGCTGTTGCCAAGCTGTTAAGCGACCGGAAATACAACTTAAACATTCTAAAGAATCAAATAAAAGCAGGGATTATCATCTTCTTGCCCGCTTTGTTGATTACGTTACAACCAGACCCTGGATCTGCAATTATCTACCTCTCCTTCTTTTTTGTATTTTATCGAGAAGGGCTCAATTTAAATTACCTCCTATTAGGCGCTTTTGCAATTGTACTTTTTATAGCAACCCTCTATTTTGGTGCGCAAGGGGTGGTACTTGTCTGCTTTAGCATCCTTACAGCGCTCACGCTTTACATCCTATACAACAACACTCATTTTTTACGCTTTAACTGGCTAAAAGTAGTAGGTATTTACGCCGCTGTTGGGCTATTTATTTTAGGTACCAGCTTTGTGTACAACACGGTTTTTGAGCAACACCACAGAGATCGGTTTGACATCTTGTTGGGAAAAAAGATTGACACAAAAAATATCGGCTACAATTCATACCAATCTGAATTGGCCATCAGCTCTGGAGGTTTTTGGGGTACTGGTTTCTTAGAAGGAGACCGCACCCAAGGAAAATTTGTACCCGAGCAATACACTGATTATATTTTTAGTGCCGTTGGCGAAGAATGGGGTTTTGTGGGGAGTACTTTGGTTATTCTCTTATTTATGGCTTTGCTCTACCGAATTATTTACCTCTCGGAAACCCATACAAACAAGTTTGGGCGTATTTATGGTTATGGCATTGCCTCCATTCTGTTTTTTCATTTGATTGTAAACATAGGTATGGTGATTGGGCTCTTGCCAACCGTTGGAATCCCATTGCCGTTCTTTAGCTATGGCGGCTCTTCCTTATGGGGTTTTACGGTACTGCTCTTTATCTTTATCCGACTAGACGCGCACAAAAGCTACGACTGGTAAACGTCGAAAGACACTACAAGTACCAACAAAAAATGCTCCGAAAGTTCGGAGCATTTTTTAGTATGTAGTAATTAAAATCTTACATTGTAGCGACGTGCTTTGTCAATTTAGATTTTAAGTTGGCCGCTTTGTTCTTGTGAATAACGTTGTTCTTTGCTAATTTATCTAGCATAGATACAACCTTAGACAACAATCCTGTTGCTGCTGTTTTATCTTCTGCAGCACGTAAATCTCTTACAGCGTTACGCGTTGTTTTGTGTTGGTATTTGTTACGCAACCTCTTTGCTTCGTTACTTCTAATTCTCTTTAATGCTGACTTGTGATTTGCCATGGTACTTTTTTTCTATTTTGTTTGTAAAAACTTTGTAGTCCGTACGGGAATCGAACCCGTGTTACATGGATGAAAACCATGCGTCCTAACCCCTAGACGAACGGACCAGTACAACCATTTGATTGCGGGTGCAAATATACAAGACTTTTTGATATTTGCAATTATTTTCTAATTAATTAATCAGCAAATAAAAAACTACTGACTGTAATGGTATGTTCACACATTAATCTGTCGCTTGAAAAGCAATTAAAGGGGCTATTTTCAACTAAAAAAAGACAAAACAAAACCCACAACTGTAAGGCTGTGGGTTTTATTTTAAACTACAAACGAAGTATTGCTGCGTTTCTTAATAGGCTTTGGCAAACAACACTCTACGTGTAGATGGTTTTCCTGAGAACACACACGCACCTGCTTCGTCTTTTGCATCGTTCGGGATACAACGAATGGTGGCTTTGGTGGCGTCTTTAATCGCTTCTTCCGTTGCGATGCTGCCATCCCAATGTGCAGAGACAAAACCTCCAGTGGTTTCTAAGGCTTCTTTAAAGGCATCAAACGTATCTACCGAAGTGGTATGGCTCGCTCTGTGCGCCAATGCTTTGTTGAATAAATTGTCTTGAATTTGACTTAGTAAATCGCTTACAACAGCTACCAAATCGTCTTGAGAAACTGTTTGTTTTTCAAAGGTATCTCTTCGGGCAATTTCTACGGTGTTGTTTTCTAAATCTCTGTTTCCAATCGCAATACGCAACGGTACTCCTTTTAGTTCGTATTCTGCAAATTTAGCACCTGGACGATACGTGTCTCTATCGTCAAACTTTACAGAAATGCCTTGTGCACGCAATTCCTTTACAAAGACGTTTACTTTTTCTGAAATAGTTGCCAATTGTTCTTCTCCTTTATATATAGGTACAATAACTACTTGTATGGGTGCTAATTTTGGAGGTAAAACCAATCCGGCATCGTCTGAGTGTGTCATAATTAACCCACCAATCAACCGTGTAGAAACTCCCCAAGAGGTAGCCCATACATATTCTTGTTTTCCTTCTTTAGACGTGTATTTTACATCGAATGCTTTGGCAAAGTTCTGTCCCAAAAAGTGAGACGTCCCTGCTTGCAATGCTTTACCGTCTTGCATTAAGGCTTCAATGGTATAGGTTTCTTCTGCTCCGGCAAAACGTTCGCTTTCAGACTTGGCTCCTTTTACTACGGGCATCGCCATAAATGTTTCTGCAAAAGTTGCATACACTTCTTGCATTTGCTTAGACTCTGCTACGGCTTCATTTTTTGTGGCATGTGCGGTATGTCCTTCTTGCCATAAAAATTCTGCGGTACGTAAAAACAACCGTGTACGCATTTCCCAACGCACTACATTCGCCCATTGGTTAATGAGTAATGGCAAATCTCTATACGATTGTATCCATCCTTTATAGGTGTTCCATATAATGGCTTCTGAAGTAGGTCTTATGACTAGTTCTTCTTCTAATTTTGCGGATGGGTCTACCCGCAACTTTCCTTCGTTATCTGGGTCGTTTTGCAACCTGTAATGGGTAACTACCGCGCATTCTTTTGCAAATCCTTCGGCGTTTTTTTCTTCTGCTTCAAACAAACTTTTAGGCACCAGCAACGGAAAATATGCGTTTTCGTGGCCTGTTTCTTTAAACATGCGGTCCAACTCTTTTTGCATGTTTTCCCAAATAGCATAGCCATACGGCTTGATAACCATACAACCTCTAACGGCTGAGTTCTCAGCCAAATCAGCTTTTACCACCAATTCGTTATACCATTTTGAATAATCTTCCGATCGTTTTGTTAACTTCTTACTCATAAATAAAAGTTTGGCACAAATATTGTAACTTTGTCTGTGTGCGTTATTGGTTGACAAAATTAAACTAAAAAGGTCATTGACCCAATCAAAGTTTCATTTTTTTAAAACCAGCACTCCTTAAAAACGATTGTAGCCAATCTCAAAAAACAAAAGATATGAAATTTCAACAGCCCACTTTAAAATTCCCTTTCTATCTATTCGCGTTCTTTACACTCGCAAGCATCGTCTCTTGTGGAAGCATGCAGCCTGGTGTGTATGTAGACAACGACGGCATTTACGCAACACATTTTGAAGAAACGCCAGCCGTACAGGCAACAGCTAACGGTTCAGAAAACACTCCTCCAACAGAAAATAGTTTCACCAAAGAAGTACAACGTTTAGACCAACTAAACGGTACCGATGTGTTTACCGATATCGAGAACTACCAATCTGAAGAAGTTGTTGAGGTTGTTGAAGCCGTTTCAGAAGAAACCGAAGAAACCCCCAACCAGCCTTGGGGATACAACCCTACAGAAACAACGGTAGAGGTTAACATCAACCACAGTTTCGGGTACCATTACAATCCGCATTGGAGTCCTTATTACAGCTACTACAACCACCACAACCCATGGAGGTACCACTGGGGTTTTCAATACGGCCCCTATGGCGGAGCGTATAGTTACATGCCGTATTACTACGGATACCACTCTCCGTACAGTTATTATTACCCGTATTACTACAACAACTACCCTTCGTACGGATACCAAGGATCGTATGGAAACTACACCTATGGAAAAAGAAATTCCGCACGAAACAACACTACGAGAAGTCGTTTTTTAAACAGCCCTAGACGCGCCAACAGCACCGCTACTGTTAGCAGTATCATACGCAACATTCGTACAAGTGGCAACACGACTAACAACGGAAACGTGCGCGGCAACACGCGAACGAATACACAGAGTAGCAACAGCACTAACACAACCCCTCCTAAAAGGAGACGTAGCAGTACTGTTCGCAACAACTCCAATACCAGAAGTTCTTCCTCAAACACCCGAAGTTCTTCTTCAAACACTAGAAGCTCTGGAAGCACCAGAAGTTCTGGCAGCACCACATCTCGAAGAAGAAACAATTAATTGATTTACACGACACCCTTTCTAATGAAGAAATACGCCCTTTTTATAGCCTTTGTAATCGTTGCTTTTGCAAGCTCAGCACAATCCTTAAGCTACCAAGATTTAGCCCTTGTTTTGGCACAAGACGCAGACAACGGCTCTGCAAGATACCAAGCCATGGGTGGTGCCTTTGGTGCCTTAGGTGGCGAAGCATCAGCAATTCATAAAAACCCTGCTGGTGGTGCCATTGCTAGAAATAGTTTTATCTCCAGCACACTATCTGTGGCAAACACACAGACCGCAGCAGTGTATTATGGACAAAGCACAGCGACTCAAAAAAACAACGCAAGCATTGCCCAATTGGGAAGCGTATTTTCTTTTCAAAATCCGAATAACAGCGACTGGAGAAACATGGCGTTGACACTCAATTACCGAGTATTGGCAGATTTCGATCAGCATTTTAAAGCCGCCGGAAACAGCGGAGTAGCAACATTTACTGGATTTCCTTTAGACATGGAAGACCCAGCAACCGTCTATGAAAATGGCATTGAACAGCGTTTTAACAACGAAACTAGCGGTGCGATTACCGAGTTTAGCTTCGGGCTTTCTGCCGCACATAAAAATAAATTGTTTGTAGGTGCTGCACTGCATAGCTATTCGCTAAAACATTTTCAGCAAAGCGTATTGAAAGAAAAAAATGCCAGCGCAGACGGCAATCATTTGTATGCAAACTATTACCAAGAGAACAATACCCAAGGAAGTGGATTTTCTTTTAGCGCAGGAATGCTCTATAAAGTGAGTCACAATTTTCGTGTAGGACTCGCCTACCAAACAGCTACTATTTATAGTGATCTGACTGAGGAAACCAACATTGTAGACAACGATGGCTTTTATGGAGACACACGCATCTCTATAGATGAAGGCTTGGAGATTTACGACAATACCGCTGGTAGTTACTACCCCGTACAAGGGTTTTCGTACAGCTTAGCAACCCCTGGAAAAGTGACCGCAAGTGCTGCGATTATCTTTCATAAATATGGGCTATTCAGCATTGATTACAGTCGGAAATACTTTACAGACACACAACTTTTTGATGCGGACTTTTCTAGTGAAAATCGCTTTTTTAATACCGCACTCAGAAACACACACAACATACACATGGGTACGGAGTGGCGCCTACAGCGGTTTCGTATTCGAGGAGGCTACCGCTATGAGCAAAGTGCCGATAAAAACGCCATTGCCTCAGACCACTTAAAAAGAATTTCTTTTGGAGCCGGTTATGTTTTTGGAAACACCACACTTGACCTAAGCTACAGCAATGGTTCTAAGACAAGCTTGTACAATTTCTACCCACAATACGACACTGTGAATGCGGCAGATTTAAATAGCGATACTCGTAAATTTTCTGTAACCCTACAATGGGCACTTTAAAATGCTGTCCGAAAAAGACACCGGGTTTTTTTCTTTTGTAATTTCTTCTTTTCAAAGGCAATCCTTTTCAGTTTTTTAGTGTAATTTCGCCCTTCATTTTGCCATTTAACACACTGCAAGAGAGACCCCATGAAAGACATTCAAATTTACACGCAAGAAACGAGCAACGAGACTATTTTAAAATTCGTAAGCAACAGCCCTTTAATCGAAGGCGGAAGCTATGAATACAACACCATAGACGAAGCTAAAAACTCGCCCTTAGCACAACAATTGTTTTACCTTCCTTTTGTAAAAAAGGTATTTATTACGGCAAATTTTATCGCCATTCAACGGTACGATATTGTTTCTTGGGAAAACGTTTCTGAAGAAGTACGCGTGCAAATAGAAGCGTACTTACAAGAAGGATCTCCGTTGGTTACAGAAACCGCAGGTGTTAAAAAAGAAGCCATTGAAGTCTATGCAGAGGTAACACCCAACCCTGCTGTAATGAAGTTTGGCACCAACAAGCCATTAACAGAGACAGATGTTGAATACAAAAACATCGACGAAGCAAATGCGTCTTCTCCGTTAGCACAAGCGCTTTTTAACTTTCCTTTTGTAAAGGAAGTATTTATCTCTGAAAACTACATTTCTATTACAAAATTCGACATGGCAGCCTGGGAAGAGATCTACCCAGAAGTTCGCACGTTTATCCGTGCGTATTTACAAGAAGGTAAACAACTAATTACAAAACTCCCGAAGCCTGCAACAGCAGAAAAAGGCGCTCCTGTACAGGAAGACCTTTCTGAAACAGCGCTTAAAATTATTGATATTTTAGACGAATACATCAAGCCTGCAGTAGCTTCCGATGGTGGAAACATTGCTTTCCAATCGTACGATGCTACCACTAAAATAGTACATGTTATTTTACAAGGTGCTTGTAGCGGATGTCCTTCTTCTACCATTACCTTAAAAAACGGTATCGAAACGATGTTAAAAGACATGCTTCCAAACCAAATTAACGACGTCGTTGCTGTTAATGGCTAATGTCATTTTTAAACAGTCGCATTAAAAAATCAACCATGGAAAAACCAATCACTCCTTACAAAGGGTCTACTTTAGGCAAAAAAGCACAGGTAGCGAAGATGTTTGATAACATTTCTGAAGACTACGATGGCCTAAACCGTGTGATCTCTTTTGGTATTGACGTAAAATGGCGAAAAAAAGTAGTGGCCATTGTACAAAAACACCAACCAAAACAAGTCTTAGACATTGCTACCGGAACAGGTGATTTGGCCATGATGTTGGCACAAACCAATCCCGATAAAATTATTGGCCTCGACATTTCTGAAGGCATGCTACAAGTAGGTGTAGCAAAAATAAAGAAGGCGAATTTGAGCGACCTCATAGAAATGATGGTGGGCGATTCTGAAAACATGCCTTTTGAAGACAACACCTTTGATGCCATTACAGTTTCCTTTGGTGTGCGTAATTTTGAACACTTAGATACCGGTTTAACGGAAATCAAACGGGTGTTAAAACCGGGCGGTGTTTTTGTAGTGCTAGAAACTTCAAACCCTACCAAATTCCCATTCAAACAAGGGTATCAACTCTACACAAACTATATCTTACCTCTTATTGGAAGACTCTTTTCTAAAGACAAAGTAGCCTATGCTTATTTGTCTGAGTCTGCAAATTCTTTTCCTTTTGGAACAGCGTTTAACAATATTTTATTAAAAAACGGGTTTAAAGATGCAACAGCAACTCCGGTAACTTTTGGCGTCGCTTCTATTTATACTGCAACAAAATAACAATGAACAAACAACTCGTACTTTTAAGTATTTTTTTAGGATGCATGAGCACCGCTTTTTCTCAAAGAGGAACGATTGAAAATTTACCGAATTTCGACAAGAAAGAGATACACTATGGATTCTATTTAGGGATCAACCAAAACGATTTTAAAGTTTCTTACAAACCCAGTAGTATTGAAAGTCCAGAAGTTATTGTACATCCAGAAATAGGATTTAACGTGGGTTTGATTGCAGATGTTCGCATGAGCAATCGTTTTAACTTTCGTTTTGAACCGGGGCTTTCAAGCAATGCGAAAACCATTGCCTTTCGGCATATTGGCAGCAGCCCAGACAGTATTAGAAGCATCAACTCTACTTATTTGCACATCCCTATTCTTTTAAAAATGAGTGCAGACAGGTATCACAATATCAAACCGTATGTACTTGCAGGTATCTCTTTCAACCATAATTTTTCGAGCAATCAGAAAAATAACGACGACAATTATGCCGGCGAATGGCGTATGAAATCAGATCTTTTCATGTATGAAGTAGGTGTTGGCATAGATATTTACCTGACCTATTTTAAACTTTCGCCTTCTATTCGTGGTGTTTTTGCACTCGACAACGAAATAAAATACGACAATACAAGCGGAAGCCCCTGGACCGACCCTGTTAAATTTATGGGTACGCGAGGCGTCTTTCTAAACCTTGCTTTTGAATAGGGCTTAACCTCTTCTAAATTCACTTAGTAAAATAGCGCCTGCAGTAGCCACATTAAGGCTTTCTGTCTCTTGAACATCTCCAAAACGAGGGATTGCAATCGTATTGCTTATCAGATTCTTCATTTCTTTAGAGATCCCATTCGCTTCGTTACCCAACACTAAAATAGCTTCTTTAGGCAGTGTTGTTTGGTAAATATTTTCTCCGTGCATGTCTGCCGCATACACCGGTGTCGTAATCGTTTCTAAGAATGTAGGCAAAGCCACATAGTTAACAGCAACACGTGTTAAAGACCCCATAGAAGCTTGCACCACTTTGGCGTTGTAACAGTCTACGGTTTCTGTAGAGCACAGCAATTGAGACACCCCAAACCAATCGCACAAACGAATAATAGTACCCAAATTTCCTGGATCATTGATACCGTCTAAAGCAACACACAACCCAGTGGTAACAGGTGTTTTTTCTTGTGGTATTTTAAAAATACCTACCACTTTATTCGGTGTTTTAAGTTGACTTATCTTTTTCAATTCAGCTTCAGAAACCACAACCAATTGCGCTGCAGGAACAGCAGTTTCAAATGCTGTTGTTGCAAAAATTTGCGCTACTTCTAAGGAAGAAGCCAACAACTCGCGCACCACTTTTACTCCTTCTGCAAGGAATAACTGGTGTTTTTGTCGGTACTTTTTTTGCTGTAAACTAGCAATTAGTTTGGTATGATTTTTAGACAACTTCATTTCGTAATTTTTAACAGCTATAAACCACCGAAAAATAGTATTTTTGATTTTAATAGGGTTTGTACACCTATTGATTGATAGCAACACGCAAAGTTAATGAAAAAACTTTCTTATTCTTTTTTATTTTTACTCGCGCTTACTTCTTGTGTATCCACGAAGCATGTGCCAGAAGAAAGCTTGTTGTTGCGCAAAACAACACTTGTTGTAGACGGTGAAAAAAATCGGGATAAAGAAGCGGCTACCTATTTAATACAACGCCCCAATGCTACGGTTTTTGGCTGGCCTCTCTCTTTACATTTCTACAACCTTGGAGACCCTGCCAAAAATAACAATCCCGAAGATTGGCGTAATAGAAACCCAAAGTTAGCGGCGTTTATTACAAGACACTTCTCCAATAAACAAACCATTGGCCTTGCCAATTCTTCAAACAATTTTAACCAATGGCTTTTAAAAAAGGGGGAAGCACCTGTAATTATAGCGGCGAAAAAAACACAGGAATCAATCGCCAATTTACAAGCTTTTTATAGTACCCAAGGATATTTTAAAGCGGCCGTTCATGCGGAAGAAAAAATTGTTGGGAAGAAAAAAGGCGCGCTTGAATATCTAATTACCAAAGGAAAACCGTTGTTTTTAGACAGCATTACTGTAGCGATTACTTCGCCAGCAGCACAACAATTATACAACAGCACACAAGAAAAATCGTACTTACAAACAGGAAACCAATACAAAGACGTACATTTTATACAAGAAGCAGCGCGTCTTACCAAGCTTTTTCGAAACAATGGTCTGTACCATTTTTCTGAAAACTACATCGGTTTTTATGATATCGATACTACAAGAGCAGACTACAAAACCAACCTTACCTTGCAAATTTCTGACCGGCTTATTGCGCAAGGTGGCGGTTATGTTACAAAACCTTTACAGGTGCAAACCATACAAGA
>Ga0209035_10000137_pt1 | contig 28767 bp, 32 predicted proteins | sample MarorgKNORR_S2LV_6_FD_188220 | JGI IMG/M metagenome (GOLD analysis project Ga0209035, IMG submission 188220) | Marine microbial communities from the Southern Atlantic Ocean, analyzing organic carbon cycling - AAIW_A/KNORR_S2/LV (SPAdes) (version 2) | ecosystem: Environmental > Aquatic > Marine... | reverse complement strand
TTCACAAGATTTTACTAGTAATTCCTTCTGCATAGACCCACCAATAAATGCTGATTTAGAGAATATTTATACTAAACAATGGGAAGCTTCTGAATACATAAAAGATGGAGATACTATAGATCTTGGAGATAGGATCATTGAGATACTTCAAGTGCCTGGGCATACCCCTGATTCATTAGCATTGCTAGATCGAAAAGAAAGATTGCTGTTCACTGGTGATACTTATTACGATGCCGAATTATGGTTATATGTCCCTGAGACCAATATTAAGATCTATCAAAATTCTATTGATAGATTGGTAACAATTGAAACCCAAGTAGACTATATATTCGGTGCCCATAGAACAGTAAGAGTGAATACTGGAATACTAAAAAATGTTAGAGAAGCTGTCAAAAAGCTAACATCCGATAAAAGCTTATTTGATAAAAATGATACTAATCAATTATTTATAAGCATTGACGGCATTGATTTTGTAACTGCTGCACCAGTGCTAGAGGGCAAACAAGGAGATACGTCAAAAGGAGGAAGCGGCTATGATACTTGGTAATCCCCTCCTCCGGTAGACATTATAGAAGCACCCATTTGTATATCTTTCGCTTCTTGTTGGCTTAATTTTTTCATGTGTCGCTAGTCTCTATTTTTTTGATAATTTTTTATTGCAATAAATAATCCTAATAAGCTAATTGCAATCCAGAATGTTTCTATTACTACAGCAGAGAGATTAAAATTGAAATACAAAGAAACTAAAATTAGAGAAGCGCCAATCAAATTAAACAGTGAGTAAGTAATAGTTTTTGGATTGAGTTTATCTGTTTGCAAAAGAAAGTAAGTTATAACAATTAATGTAGCACCTGATGCGCCTAAAAAATCATGCCATAGCAGTTCTGTAACCATAATATAATTCTCCAAATATTGCCGAGTTGCAGATAATAAGAAGTGATAGTATTTTTTCTAATACACTACTTTAATACTAGATGATAAGATTTCTAAATGACAATAAAAATAAAGCCGTACACTGAAGCATTAGGTGCTGAAATCCTAAATATCAATCTAGGCAGAAAACTGTCTGATAAAAATCTCTCACTAATAAAAGATGCGATAAATAAATATCATGTTTTGTTCTTTAGAGATCAAGATATAACCTCTAATCAATTCATTAATTTTGGAAAAAACTTTGGATCATTAGAAATCCATCCACTTATCCCTACCCTGCCAGGTCATCCTGAGATAATAGAAATGAAGAGCTTAGAAACTGGCCCTGCACCAATGGCTAGAAATTCAGAAGTATGGCATTCAGATATGAGTTATACAAAAGTGCCTCCTTATGCAGGAATTTTGAAAGCTATGAATATCCCTGAAAGTGGAGGCAATACCATGTTCTTAAATGCTGCCTTAGCCTATGAAGCATTATCGGGAAGTATGAAAAAATTCTTATCCAAGCTAAAAGCGGTTCATTCGATTGTAAAAACAATGAATAATGATGAGCTATTGGATAGTAATTCGCTAAAAAGATTTATCATGATGAATGAAAAACTACCTCCAATTGAACACCCTATCATTCGAACTCATCCCGAGACTGGTAAAAAGTTAATTTTTGTAAATGAAATATTCACTTCACATATTACAGGTTTAAACAGTAATGAAAGTGATGCAATTTTGCAGCTCCTATACAGGCATATTCACAACCCTAATTTCCAGTGCAGGTTTATTTGGCAACAAAATTCAATTGCATTTTGGGATAATCAAATCACTCAGCACTATGCAGTTGCAGACTATAGTAGTCTTAGAACGATGCATAGATTGACTGTTGATGGAACACATAAACCTAGGTAAATATTATGAAATATAATCTATTAGGAAATTCAGAGTTAAAAGTACCAGTGATTACTCTAGGTGCACTCAATTTTGGTTCCTTCTGTGATGAAGAAACAAGTATAAATACTATACGTGCTGCAATTGATAATGGAGCAAACTGTATTGATACAGCTCCAACCTATGGAGGAATGCGAGGTAATTCTGAAGAAATTACAGCAAAAGCAATCAAAAATGATCGTGATAAAGTTATTATTGCTACTAAGTTTGGTACTGACCCTTCTACCGGCAGAACTTCCATGCAAGGTGGAGGTACAAAAGAATACATAGTTAAGGCGGTTGAAGACAGCTTAAAGAAGCTAGAGACAGATTATATTGATTTATATCAAATGCATTTCCCCGACAAAGAAACGCCCATAGATGAGACATTAGCAGCCTTAGATGAGTTGATTACATCAGGGAAAATAAGGTATATAGGTTCTTCTAGCTTTGCCTCTTGGCAAGTCTCTGAAGCTGGATGGACAGCTTTAACTCAAGAATTCAAACAATTTATCTCCATGCAAAATCGTTACAGTATTCTAAATAGAGATATGGAAGAAGAAATTGTACCTGTTTGTGCAAAACACAATGTCAGTATCCTACCTTTTTTTCCTTTGGAAAGTGGCCTACTCACAGGAAAACTCAAAAGAAATGAGGACCCCCCTAAAGGCACAAGATTAGCTTTATGGAGAGGTGCTTTTGTGAGCGATAGTAAATTTGATATTATTGAAAAACTAGAGGTTTTTGGAAAAACAATAAATAGAAATATTTTAGAACTATCATTGGCATGGGTTGCACAACAAAAACAAGTCGGTTCAGTTTTAGTAGGTGCTACTAGTCCTGAGCAAATAAAACAGAACATCGATGCGATTTCATGGGAAATGACAGAGAGTGAACTGGAAGAAGTTAATAAAATTGTTTTAGGTAATTAGATGTCAATTCAAGTTGGCCAAATTATAGGTATTGCTAAAAGACAAGCCAAAAGAGCAAAAATGGAAGTCCTAAGTCAGGCTCATGTTACTTGTGAATATGGTTTGGAGGATGATTTTAGAGGAAAACCAGGTCCAAGACAATTCAGTATATTAACCGAGGAAGGATGGCGATTAGCCTGTGAGGAATTATCGCAAGACATTCATTGGACTGTCAGAAGAGCAAACTTATTTATCAAAGGTTTGGATTTAAAACAGAGTGTTGGTAATCGACTGATAATTGGAGATCTTATTCTAGAGATTACAGATGAGCTTGATCCTTGCATTAGAATGGAAGAACAAGTTATTGGTCTTAGGAAAGCATTAATTAAAGATTGGAGAGGTGGAGTGCTGTGCCGTGTAATTAATGAAGGAGCAATAAAAATTGATGATAGAATTACTTTAGAGTAGAGACTTATTTTTCTTAAAAAAGATTTAGACCATAAAAAATAACACAATCAAACCGTCAATAAAGAGTAAATCTCTCTCTGAGATTTTAGGCATCAATACAAAAAATATTCCGATTACAAACATCTTTGATAACACCTTTAATGCAAAAAATAATGGTCTATTTATTGCTCGAAAAGGGATCCAGAATCATGGACTAGATTTTCTAAGCAAGCTCAATGTTGATAATGTATCAGCCATTATCTTTGATGAAAAAGATAAAGAAAAATTAATCAATGTACCCCCCGATGTTTTCGTCCTGCCAATTAAAGACTTAGAAAGAAAAATTGGAAACATCACTAATAATTTTTTTAATTATGATGACAGTCATCTAAAAATATCAGCTGTTACAGGCACCAATGGAAAAACAACAACCTGTCATTTAGTTCATGAAGCCATTAAATTAATGAATAAGGAGTCAGCTCTCATAGGAACATTGGGTTATGGGAAAGAAGCACCTTATAAGCATACTTCTCTTACAACTCCCAATTGCATAGAGCTGCATGCAATTATTAAGGATCTAATTGAACAAAACATTGAATACATAACTCTTGAGGCCTCTTCACATGGTCTATCGCAGAATCGATTATCAGGATTAAACATATCAACAGCTGCGTTCACTAATCTAACCCATGATCATCTGGATTATCACAAAGACCTTATTGATTATCAAAACTCAAAACTTATGCTTTTTAATGATATTGCTATTAAAAAAGCTGTGATTAATATTGACAACCCTTTTGGAAAAAGTATTTCTGAAAATATCTCTAAATCTATTGATAAGCTGGATGTGTCACTAGAAAGCTCAAATAAATCAGAAGCTTTAATCAATGGAAGTATTCTTCAACATGATAACAACGGGCTGATCATTGACATAAAAAGTGATTTTGGCCATGGCCAAATAAAAAGTCCACTGATTGGCAAGTTTAATGCTGAGAATCTTCTTTTATCATTAGGCATACTCTTAAGTGAAGGTTTCCAACTAGATAATATTATAAATGCACTTCAATTCATCCCCCTGCCCTCTGGAAGAATGCAATCAATTAATGGTTATGGAGAACAAAAGATAATCATTGATTATGCTCATACACCGGATGGGCTTGAAAATAGCCTCAGAACAATAAAAGAAATCTACCGTGGAAAAGTATGTGTTGTTTTTGGATGCGGTGGTGATAGAGATAATAAAAAAAGACCATTAATGGGCACTATGGCAGAAAAATATGCTGATGAAATTATTATCACAGACGATAATCCAAGATCAGAATCACCAAAAAATATAATGAATGATATTTTAAATGGGATTCATGATAAAAAAAGAACCCAAATCATTTCAGATAGATATGAGGCAATTCTTTATGCTTTAAAAGCTTCTAGTTACAATGATATTGTTTTAATAAGTGGTAAAGGTCATGAGGAGAAACAAATCTATAGTACAAAAGAATATGATTTCTCTGATCGACGGTGCGTAGAAGAAATATTAAAAATTAAATAATTGAATGTCTTGATAAGGATTCTCAATAAAAAATATAGATCACATAATTAATTCTCTTGAGACACAGAGAATCTTAGTCATTGGATTAGCAGAAACAGGCTTATCCTATGCGAATTATTTTGCAAGTAGAAAAACCCCTTTAATCTTTAGCGATGACAAAGAATGTCCAAAAAAATTAAAACAAATTAAGAATCTATATCCTGATGCCAATTATTATCTAGCAGGTAATATATGCCAAGAAGACTACACTTTAATATTGGTATCTCCTGGTGTTTCTCCATCAAATAAGATAATCAGAAACGCTGTAAAGCAAGGTATACCAATACTTACAGATTTAGACATCTTTTGTGCCTACAATAATTCTAAAAAGATAATTGTCACTGGAACCAATGGCAAAACTACAGTAACTACTTTGATTAATAAGGTTCTCATCGCCTCTGGGGCTAATAGTATTATGGGGGGTAATGTATTCCCTCCTATATTAGATTTAGTAAATGTAGAGGCAGATGTTTTTGTAATTGAAGCGTCTAGCTTTCAACTTTATTACTCAAATAATATGCATGCCGATATCTCAGTTATTTTAAATATTACTGAAGACCATTTGGATTGGCATTCATCAATTGAACAGTATCAGAAAGCAAAATTAAAACTCTCGTACTGCTCAGATAATATGGTGATAAATTCAGATGATAATAATATAAATATCAGCAATCATAATTCATCAAAGGTTCTAAGATATGGGATTGAAGATCAAGAAAAGACAGACTTCACATTTGATAAAACAAAAGAATTATCAACAATTAATTATAAAAAAGAAGAATACTTAACAATTAATAATCCTTATCTAGATTTTTATCACAATAAGAGTAACCTTCTTGCCATCACTGCCATTTGCCATTTATTCTGTGTGAAAAGAACTATTTTAAAAATGGAATTTGAAAAATTTAAAGGGTTGCCACATCGTATGCAAACTGTTCCAACAAATGATGCTATTCAATGGATCAACGATTCTAAATCAACTAATTCATCTTCGTTATATGCTTCAATTAAAAGCTTTAAGAGAAATATTATCTTAATCATGGGTGGTGATGATAAAGGTTCTGGATTTGATCAATTGGTGTCAAATCTAGAGAAATCCTCTGTAACAAATATAATCCTTATCGGAAAAAGTAAACAAAAGTTTCTGTCATTTCTAGAAAATAAAATCAGCTGTGAGATAGCTGATGATTTAAAATCAGCTGTTTATATTGCAAAAGATTTAGCTGAAGAAAATGAGGTTGTACTCTTTTCGCCAGGCTGTTCCAGTAAAGACATGTTTAGTGATTATATCGATCGTGGTAATACTTTCATACAATCGGTTAATGACTGTACTTCAAATATATGAATAATCTTTCGAACTTACAGCGTATTCATATGATTGGCATTGGTGGTGTTGGTATGTCAGGTATAGCTGAGTTGATGATGAATATGTCTTTTAATGTTACTGGCTCTGATATAACGATGAATCATGCCGTTGAGAGGCTTTCAAATATTGGAGTATCTGTAACAATTGGTCATGATAAGAGTAATATTACAGGTGCAGACATTGTTGTTTACTCATCAGCAATAAAGAAAGATAACTGTGAAATACAAGCTGCTCAATCAAACAATATTCCCCTGATAAAAAGAGCTGAAATACTCTCATACTTAATGAGTCTAAAAAAGGGTATCACGATATCAGGTTCACATGGCAAAACTACAACAACCTCTTTAGTGGCACATATCTTTTCGGAAGCAGGGTTGGATCCAACTTATGTTATCGGAGGAAAACTAAAAAGTGATGATGGTAATTCTCGATTTGGTCTAGGAGATTACTTTATTTCTGAAACGGACGAAAGTGACAAATCTTTTCTCTATTTCAAGCCATTGATTTCAGTCATAACCAATATTGATCGAGATCACCTCGAAGCTTATGACAATAGCATGATTGAATTGGAGAATGCATTTATAGAACAAGCTAATAACACTGCTCTAGAGGGGTATGTAGTCATTTGTAATGATGACATTAGATTAAGATCAATTACCAAAAAGATAAATAGAAAGATAATATCTTATGGTTTTGATAATGATTCAGATGTCAGGGTAACCAATTATACGTGTGGTGTAAGATCAAGTACTTTTGATGTAACGATTAATAGTGAAACAATTACATTTCCAATAGAAACCATCTTGACTGGGAAACACAATGCTCTAAATATTCTTGCAGCAATAGCTATAGCTTCTGTACTGGATATAAATATTGATAAAATTCAAAAAGCCTTAAAATCTTTTTCAGGTATCTCAAGACGTCTTGAGGTAATAGGTGAATACATAAACAAAGATAAGAACGTTATTCTTATTGATGACTATGGGCATCATCCCACAGAAATAAGAAATACTTTAAATGCTATTAAAGAAATGTGGCCTCAAAGAACAATCAACTTAATTTTTCAACCGCATCGATTCACAAGGACTAAGGATCTTCTGGAACAATATATAAGTATTCTTAGTGATGTGGATTTTCTTTATTTACTTGATATTTATTCAGCTGGTGAAGAACCTATTGAAGGTATTAAAAGCAAAAATCTTATCAATAAGCTTCATGAATATTCTGCTAATTTCAAAGGAACTTACATTGAGAATCAAGAAGATCTAATGATTGAGATTAAAAATTCTGAATTTAATAATGATGTCTTACTAGTAATGGGGGCAGGAAGCATAGGATCATATGCTATAGATATCCATATATTACTGTCTAATAAGCTAAACAAATAAGGTGAAAATTAATAAATATTCTGCCTTGGGAAATGACATAGTCTTAGTGGAATTCTCTGAGAAGGATTTAATAATAGATAATTCAGCTATCCATCAAATATTAAATCAAAAAAAAGTCAAGTACGACCAATGGATATTAATTGGAGCATTGATTAATAATCAAAATCACTTCGAGGTGACAATATTTAATCGAGATGGAAGTTCAGCAGAGAATTGTATGAATGGAGCACTCTGCCTGGCTAAACATCTAGAAAGTATCTATAAAGATTCAAAAGATAAACTCAATATTAAAACTATCTTTGGCCAATGGATCATTAAATTTTTAAAGGAAGAAAAGTATTCAGTTAAAATGGAACTGCCAGGCAATAAGTTACTGAATGATCTCCCAGAAGAAACAAATCATCTGGGTCAATATAAGATGACCTTATCAAACAATTACAGCATTGTTTTTTCATTTATAAATATTGGTAATCCTCATGCTGTAATCTTCACTGATGATATTGTGTCTAATCCATTAATCTTATGGGGTGATGATCTACAACAATCAAAATATTTTCCCAATGGAGTTAATTTAAGTCTTGCCTCAATTAAAAATAGAAAGACTATTTATTTGAGAATATACGAACGAGGTGTAGGCGAGACCATGGCTTGTGGCAGCGGTGCATGCGCTGCTGTTATGGCAGGTATAGAACAAGGATCCTTAGATCATAAAGTGACTGTCTGTTTTCAAAATGGGAGCTTGGATGTTAGTTACAATCAATCTAAAAATATTATTGAAGTGATTGGTACAGCTAATTATTTGGGTGAAATTTATACAGATCAATAAAACTTTTCCATTACTTGATAGATTTCAGAACCTTGAAGAACGCTGCTACTTGGATAATGTGTTAATACAATGCAATCTTCATTTGCTAACACCTTAAATTTAATTGATTTTTCTGAAAAGTAGTTTTCAAAATTAATACCGATTGCTAAAAGATCCCCTTTTTTTATAAGTTGTCCTGGTTTTGCAATAAAATCATAAAGCCCAGCCTGTTTTGCAAAATAGGACTTATAATCTTTTTTACTACATTTTATAATTTTATACTCAGGCTTAGTCTCACTGATTGGAGTCAACCCTTTGTGAGATAAATATTCAAGAATATACTCCAAGTCTTTCGATGCTTCCTTGATTGAAATCCTTTCTTCACCACCTAGTTCTAATGTATAAGACTCAAAATCAATCCTGAATACTCTTCCCAGATCAGAAAAAATATTACGAAGATTAACCCAAGTTATAAAAGCTGCTTCATCCATTGAGCCACCAAACTTATCTCCAATAATAAGATGAAATGGAAATGGTAAGGCGCTACTTCTCTCAGCTAAATATTCTGGTGCATAAAGGTATCTAGTTGCAACACCAGCAGTATGAAGATCAAGTACATAATCAGCATTGATAGCAAGTTGCTGAAGAATCAAATGAAGATGGCCATTTTGTTTAGAGCCATATTCAGATTCTGCCATCTGTTCGGTTAATAAATTTTCCATCAGTTTCTTGTACTCGATATTAATGATTGATTCACTGCTGCTTAAGTGTTGTTTTGCAAACAGGTGAACTCTTTCATTATTCTCAGTAAAATTATAATAACTACGATTCCAATTATCACCAGTCCCTGAATTGAATCTTCCAAATGTATAAGGGCCCATTTTTGTATTTATTGCCAAAGGATTGGCTGTAGGAATAATCCTAATTGAGCCTTTAATATCATTGGATTCTAAATACTTGAGTAATTGATATAAAACAGCATTACCTTGATGTTCCGCACCATGCATACTGGCTTGTATATAACACTTAGGACCCTTGTCTGGGCCTTCCACATCAATTACCCTAATAAATAGATCATCGCCATTAGGGAGACCTTGTACTGGTATTTTATATTTATTAAACGTATTCATTACACCAACCAATCTGAAGAAGGCTGAACATCCCTCAGTATTGAAAATTGACCATCTGAAAGTATAACTTCTGCAGGTAGATTATGGCAAAGGAAATAAGGCATTGATTCTGTAAACCCATAAGCACCAACTTGGGAAAAAACCAACCAATCACCAACATTAATATCTTTTGGTAGTTGATAGACACCCATTTTATCTAATGCAGTGCACAAAGGACCATGTAAATTAAATTCCATTGTAGATTCATTACTTTTTCTAAATAACTCACAGGGAAATTGATTACCCGTTAATGCGGGTCTAGCTAAATGATTGATGCCACCTTCCAAAACTAATATTTCTTTTTCACGCACTGTTTTTCTATCGGTTACTTGGGTTAAATAATGACCATAAGGTCCAGTACAGTATCTGCCTGGTTCTAGCCATATAGCATCCAAAGAAAATTCATTTTTCAACTTCATCACTAAATTATTAATATCTTTAAAATCGATATCTTGATCAGCCTTATCATAAGGAATACCAATCCCTCCTCCTAAATCGATCACTGTCATATTTATTTTAAGATCTTCTGATAATAAATTCATTTCTAGAATAATCTTCCTCCAAATACTTTCAAGGTTTTGTATATCGAGAATATTTCCCCATTGAAATACATGAAATCCTAAAATATTTATATTCTTAAACTCCATATAGTCAATTTCTCTCCACGCATTAGGATCCAGGCCAAAAGGAGTAATTTGGTGACCGCCTAAAACAGATTCACCTACGCCCCACTCTAATTGAACTCTTAATAGTACTTTTTGTTCAATATCCAACTCATTGATTATCTCATTCAGCCAAATTAATTGATTAATACTCTCTAAAACAATAATTTCGACATCATTTTTTATTAATAATCTTAAGTACTTTTTTGTTTTTGAAGGTCCGGTTGATAAAATCCTACTCCCAGTAATACCACTACCAAGTGCTTGACTGAGTTCGCCTGAACTTGAGACATCAACTCCAAAGGAAGTGCCACTGATTGCATTAAGAATAGCTGAGGCTGGGTTCGATTTACAGGCATACCATAATTTCAAAGCATCATCTTTGATCTTACTCATTGATTGTATATGCATCTTAAACGCATCAACATCATAGTAAAAGAAAGAGGAGTCAAGATCCTGAATAACCTTAGTTAACCCTAATTTGTGGTTATCATTTAATTTCATTTAGATTCCTATCTTAAGTATTCTTCTAATTCAATAGAGGCATCAGTTTTCGAATCTCGATACTTTATAATGAGAGCACAGTTAATGGAAATATCATGACTGCTTGCCCAAGATAGCTTTGCATTAATAGGTCTAGTACCAGAGACAACAATTGCATTCTCCGGAATGGGTACACCTTTGGGTAGCACACTTTCATTGATGCAATCATAAACAGGGACACCCTGAGATAATACGACTCCTGGAGCAATGATTGCTCTTTTTGAAACTTGCACCCCTTCTACAATGATTGAACCTGCTCCAATAAATGCATCATCTTCTATGATTACGGGTGTTAAGCCAATAGGTTCCAAAACACCACCAATTTGAACGCCCGCTGAAAGATGGACATTTTTACCAATTTGAGCACAAGAACCTACCAAAACATGAGAGTCAACCATCGTTCCAGTATCAACATAAGCACCAATATTGATGTAAGAAGGAGGAACGACTATAACGCCCTCAGCAATATAAGATCCAACACGAATAGAGGTTCCACCCGGAACAATCCTAATATTATTATCTAAACTAAATTTTTGCGTAGGAACACTTTCTTTATCAAAGAATCCAGGATATCCATGATCAGTATAATCAATTAGTTCACCCTCTTTGAAAGCCTCCAGTATTGATTCCTTAACAGCAATGTCTGCCTCCCACTTGCCATTGACCTTATTCGCAGATCGAATTTCTCCAAGCTCAAGAAGTTTAATGGCTTCTTTCCAATGCATTTTAGTCATTTACATCACCTCTTATGTAATTAGATTAGATCCAGTTTTTGAAGTTCATTATTTAGAACATCGAAGTGCTTTTCACTCAATGTTGTTAAAGGTAGTCTAATACCTTTTTCTATCAGTCCCATCTTAAAAAGTGCATATTTTACTGGTATAGGATTTGATTGAATAAAAAGTGCTCGATTAATTCCACTTAAATATTCATTAATTTTTTTTGCTTCTGGATTTTTATCTTTTGCATTTTGATACATACTGGAGACCAAAGCAGGAAGCAGATTTGAGGTTACAGATATAGTGCCATGACCGCCTCTCTTGATGAACTCATACGATGTCTCATCGTCACCAGAATACAAACAAAAAGTATTGTTTTGGATCTCGAGGGCACATAGCTCATTAAGTTGCTCAAAGATTTCCATGTCTCCTGTAGCATCCTTTAATCCAGTAATATTTTGATGTTGAGCTAACCTAGAAACTGTTTTTGATTCAATATGTACTGCTGTTCTAGAAGGTACATTGTATAAAATCTGTGGTATTTCAACTGCATCTGCAATTGACATATAGTGTTGATATAACCCTTCCTGAGTTGGCTTATTGTAATAAGGAGTCACTAATAATACTGCATCAACACCTAGGTCCTTGGCTGAATTGGTCAGGTAGACAGCCTCTTTAGTAGCATTAGCTCCTGTCCCTGCTATCAATGGAATCCTTCCATTGATTTTTTTTACAAAAAATTCAATAACCTCAATATGCTCAGATACCTCTATGGTTGCTGACTCACCTGTAGTACCAACAGCTACAATACTTGATATTCCATTATCTATTTGCATCTCAATCAATGATTCAAGAGATGGATAATCAATATCACCATTCTGCCTCATTGGGGTAACAAGGGCTGTAATTGCACCTGTAATTTTCATAATCTTTTTTTCCTTAATAGTAATTTCTAAACATCTCGATGAAGTAATGTTTCAAATTCATGAATACCAAAATCAAGATCAACTAATAATTGTGTTGCTATCATGGCACCATTAGCAAAGACAGCTCTATTATTCACTTCATGGATGATAGTTATTTTCTCATCCTCAGTATCCATGGTTACTGAGTGGAAACCTATGATGTCATTTTTCCTTTCATGTGTTATTTCAATTCTATCGCCTAGAATCTCTGCAAATCTAAGAGCAGTTCCACTGGGTGCATCTAATTTCTCATCATGATGCTCTTCATGAATTAGGAATTTATACTCAGGATAGATTGATTTTAATCTTGTAAAGTTATTATTCAAAACATTATTCAATGTATTAATACCTATGGAAAAGTTGGCTGACTTAATCCATCGACATTTTCTTTTTTTAACATCCATAAAAAGAGATTCATCCCATTGAAAACCTGTAGTTCCTATGACAAGAGGTATCTGTGAATCAATCAATACAGGGATTAAGGTTTTAAATACAGGGCCATTTACAAAACAAATCCCAGCATCATAGTTCTTTAAAGTCTCAAGAGAAATTGTATTTGTAGAATCAAATACAGTATAAGAAGCATTGCCCTCTTTCAAAAGATCAATGACATGAGAGCCGGTTTTCCCTTTTCCTATAACGGCATATTTCAAAACAATCTCCTATAAAAAAAAACCCAGCAATTAAGGCTGGGTGTCAAATGAAAAAATGGACGACTCCCAGCTATATGGCTGGTTTAAGTTTAGCTTTATTGTTCCTCAATATTTTCATCGTGCGATTATTATATATGTCCATCAACGAATGTATATAAGAAATTATTTATTCAATAATATCTATTCTTTCTCGATAGGAAGATTAGCAATATTCCATGCAAGCATATCACCATCAATATCTATTAAAGTGCTAAACCCCTCATCTGATAACCGATCCAAAACTATTTTTGCTCTTTTTCCACTTCGACAATAAACCACTACTTTCTCATTTTTATAATCTGAAATAAGACTAATATCAGATAGCAATAGATCATGAGGTATATTGATTGAATTCTTAATTCTTCCAGAATTAAATTCTTCAATTGTTCTCACATCAAGTAGAATAAGCGTTTGATCAGTTTGATCCAGTTCTTTCTTTAGTTCTTTAACGGTTAGTAGGTCAATGGCATGTAAATTAGAACTGAATACCAAAAAAGTCAACAAAGTAAGCGTGCTTCTCATAACCTAGTGAATTGTATTAAGTATTTGATTGAGTTCAACCAAATTACCGTCAGGATCATAGAGTTTTGAAACGCTAACTTTAATAACACTCGAGCCATCATAAGAAGGATACTCAGTATAGGTTGGTTCTTGTATGACCTCAATTCCAGGCATTGAAGTGATTTTAACCCATCGACTTTCTAAATCATTGGTATTGAAAACTAAAACAGTATTTTGAGGAGTAAATCCTTCTTTACGAATGGGTTTCTTTTTTACTTCAGCATTTGGATTGTTGTATTCATAGTCTACCAAACCCAAAACACCAACCAAATCCTCTGTTGTTTTCAAGAAAATGAGTCGTATCTCTTTATCTCCTCTTTCTATAATCTGATCGTAAATTAAATCCATGCCAATTGAATCTCTATACAATGCTAGAGACTTCTCAATATCTCTCACAATCAAGGTTGCTCTTCTTAAAACTAAATCTTCTGCTGCTATATTATTAGTTGATTGCTTCTTGGTATCGATATGTCCATCGCTAAATACCGGATTGATGAACATTAACAGTGCCATTATGTATATATATTTCATTGTATTTACTTTATTTATTCCAATTTGCCTTGAAGTATCGAGAAAATAAAAATACAGGAAAAATAAAAAATAATTCCAGATAAATAATTTTCAGAAAATCTATAGGGCCTTTAAATCCTTTGAAAGGGACTGGCTCAAATCGATGGCCAATGCCTTGAATAATAACGCTTAAAATAATCAGGAATACAAAAGATAAAGCAGTCATATAATTTTGAATAATGAGGCAGTATATAAAGCCTATGTTACTAGAGATGAACGTTGCAGAACCAATCATATGAATAATTAAATTGATTTTGTTTTGATGCAGATTCTGGTAAAACTCTAGATCACTATTTTTAATTATTTTTAACTTACTCATCAAACGCTTGCTCCATTAGTTTTAATTGTTCCAACTGATTATTGATTGATTCTTGCATCTGAATAGAGATATCTTTATTGTCAGATAATTGAGAGAACCTATCTATAGCGAGTACCGTATCTCCTTTACTCATTGCAATTAAACCACCATACCATAGAGCTTGAGGATTGAAAGGCTCTATAAGAAGAGCTTGATTAATAAGGATCTCGATATCTTCCGGAAAATTACTGGACTGGTTCATCAATCCAGATTCAATCAAACCCAACAAAATAATAAAATCACCCGTAGGTGCAAGTTCATAAGCATTTTGAAAGTAATTAAATGCTTTGTCATACTGCTCCATTTTAAGATAGGCACTACCAGCAAGTTTTAGTGCTTCTAAATCTTCTGGTTTATTTAATAAGTATTGATCCATTTCTTTTAAGATGGATTCAATATTGTTAACTTCCAGATTGGCGTCCCAATCGTAATTTGATACTTGAGAATAATTGATGAAAAAAAACAAAGTAAGCAAACAAGCAATGAGAACTACTTTTAGAGCTCTTTTGGACCTATTTATACCCATCTTAAAAATTGGTATGAAGAGCAATGATATAAGTAAAGATAAAAAAGAGATGACAACATATATTGAGTATTCCATGGGCAAACTAGTGACTTATTTTTCGGTACCAACCAACTATAAAAATTAAAAGAATGATGGGTGAGACCCATAATAAAAGTGTTTTTTGACTAAAGACTGGCTGATACAATACAAAATCTCCATAACGATTTAATAGATAAGATTTGATCTCATTTTTTGTTTTTCCTGTTATCACCTGTTCCAATATTTGAGCTCTAAGATCTTTTGCTAAATCAGCATTGGATTCTGCAATCGATTGATTTTGACACACTAAACATCTGACTTCTTGAATAATAGCTTGATACATTTCTTGCTGATCATTAGTTAGTTGTTCTTCAGCTGCTATTAAGAAATTAGAGTTTATGAGTAGAAACAATACAATCACTGAATATTTCATTGCTTCAATTCCTTGATCAAAGGTTGAATCTCATTAATCCAAACAGACAGCGTTAAAGGACCAATATGCTTGTATCGAATAAAGCCATCGCGATCAATTAAAAAGCTTTCAGGTGCGCCGTAGACACCAAAGTCAATCGCTGTATTCCCTATAGGATCTGATAATATTTCTTGATATGGATTACCCAATTCATCCAACCATCGAATTGCAAGTTGATCCTGATCTTTCCAATTAATACCAATAATCGATAGATTGATAGAAGGCTCTTCAGCTAATGATAAAAGCAGCTCATGTTCTTCCTTGCAACCCACACACCAAGTTGCCCAGACGTTAATCAATGCTACTTCTCCTAAAAGGTCTTGATCAGTAATTGTGGTATTCTCTCCTAATCTCTTTAGAGAAAAACTTGGCATATTTTTTCCTATCAATGGTGACGGTATATCCATTTCATCTTGAAATAAACTTTGCAACAAAGAAATAAAAAGGACTAAAAATAAAATAATAGGCAAATATCGTTTCATCTCTAACTCATCACTCGTGTCAATGGTTTAGTGAGATAGATTCGAACCAAACCACCTAAAATCATAATAAATGGACCTAGCCAAATGAGTCTAAGCAAAGGTTTGTATTGAAGATGTAAACTCCAAGAGTTTCCACCCAATTCTTCGCCTAAGGCTACAAAAAGGTCTCTACGAAGGTTTGATTCAATGCCAGCTTCAGTCATAGATGGAGAGTTTTTATCATAGATTCTTTTTTCAGGATAAATTATAGCTATCTCTTCTCCATCCAATGAGATTTCTACTGTTGCAGTCCTAGCATCATAGTTAGGGCCTTTGCTATCATTCACCTCAACTAATTTAAAAACATAATCACCAACTTTTGTAGACTGGCCTAGGCGAAGACTTTCATCAAATGTTATCCCATATGAACTGGTAACAGTAACACCTAAAATTGTTAACCCTAGACCAATATGAGCCAGTGACATGGGTAATACCTTGATGATATCTCTAAATATAAAAGTCTTTCTAAAGATTGGTGAAAGGCCTGATATTAGTGTCCAAAAAGCCAAAATAATACCAATAGTTGTTAATAAACTTGAATAATCAAACACGATAAGTGCTGTAACTAGCCCTGCGATCAAACTCAAAGCCAAAACCCATTTTATGCTGCTCATCATATTTCTACTCGTAGAATTCCATGTGGAAAAAACACCCAATCCTATAAAAAAAACTAGAGGTAAGAATGGAAATAAAATCACAAAATTAAAATAAGGTGGACCTACTGATATTTTTCCAGCATTCAATAGTTCAATGATTAATGGGTAAAGGGTCCCAATCAATATAAGAGCAGCAGCAGAACATAAAAAAACATTATTAAGCAACAATAGTGATTCCCTAGATAAAATCTCCAGCGATCTTTTTTCTCCTTTCTTTACTCTAAGTGCATAAAGAATTAAAGCACCGCCAGTAAGAACTCCGATTAAAGCAAGTATAAACATCCCTCTCTCTGGGTCTGAAGCAAAAGAATGCACTGATATTAACACTCCTGATCTCACTAGAAATGTTCCCAACAGACTTAGTGAGAATGCAATGATTGCCAATAAAACACTAAACCCATTAAATAATTTTTGTTTCTCAGTAACTACTAACGAATGCACTAAAGCAGTAGCAACCAACCATGGCATTAATGATGCATTTTCAACTGGATCCCAGAACCACCAACCACCCCAACCCAATTCATAATATGCCCACCAACTTCCCAATGCGATACCACCTGTTAAAAATAACCAAGCAGTAATACACCAAACCCTGGCAATTCCAGCCCATTGATGATCATTAATAGTGATGAGGGAAGCTATGGCCAATGAAAATGGAACTGCTAACCCCACATAACCCGCATACAAGATAGGGGGATGAATGGCTAAAGCAGGATCCTGCAATAATGGATTCAATGATCTGCCTTGTTCGGGAAATGGAAACAATCGCTCAAAAGGGTTCGATGTATAAAGGATGAATAAAATAAAACAAAAACTAACCAATCCCATAATAGCAACGGATCTCAGTTTTAGAGTTTTAGTCTGATCATTAAATTTTCTAGAAAAAGAAAGCAATACCCCCCAAAGTGATAATAGAAAAATCCACAATAATAATGAGCCTTCATGAGCTCCCCATATAGCAGCAATTTTATATATATTTGGTAAGTTAGTGTTTGAATTTAATGCTATATATAGGACTGAAAAATCATCAATTAAGAAACTATAGCCCAAGCAAACAATTGCTACTAATAAAGCTGAAGAATGAACTGCACTTAGATTATAAACAATGCCTGAATGGGTGATACTTTTTTGATAAAACCCAATACCTATACAAAACTGTAATAAAGAACTAGCTAATGCAACTATTAAAAGAATCTGACCAATTTCTGGAATCATAATCCCTCTTTCATTTGTTCAAGTGGTTTAATATTAGGTGGCATATAATTCTCATCATGTTTTGCAAGCACTTCACTGGCTATAAAATAACCGCGTTCATCCAATCTGCCTTTTACAATAATGCCCTGACCTTCTCTGAACAAATCAGGAAGAATGCCGCTGTAAAAAACTTTAAAAGCTGCTTCGCCATCTGTTAGTGTGAACTCAGCAATCAAACTACCCTCTTCTCTATTGAAACTATCAGGTAAGACTAACCCTCCCATTCTAAACTCTTTATTCACAGGGGCTTCACCTAATTCAACCTGAATGGGTGTTAGATAGTACAAAAGGTTTTTCTGAAAAGAATTAAGTATAAAAAAAGATGCGAGAGCAACGCCTATAACAATTGCAATTAAACCAATGAATCTTTGATGTCTAGGAAGCATAATATTTCAGTATTTACTCAGTTTTTTTGATTAATGATTTTACTTGTTTTACTTGGCTATTGAATCTTTTATAGACAGCCAAGTAACAAAATAAGAGAACTAATATAGATATTATAACGCTTAACCACACATAAAAGTTATAAGGGCCCATTGAAAATATATTATTCACAACTTAATACCCTCTATATAAGCTCTGACCCATTTGCTTCTCTTCTCTCTGATCAAAACTTCTCCAGCACTGCCGCGACAGATGACACCAGCAAAAAATATCGTATATCCAAAAATCATAAAAATCAATGGCCAGAGCATCTCACTTGCAATTGAAGGTGAGTCTAACTTAGAGATGGTTGAACCTTGATGCAAAGTATTCCACCAAACCACAGAATAATGGATGATGGGAAGGTTAATTATACCCACTAGGGCTAACAGTGAAGACGATCTATCTGCTTTACTTCGATCCTCAATAGATTGATGTAGGAGAATGTAAGCAAGATAAATCAGCAGCAATATTAATTCAGAAGTTAGTCGAGCATCCCATACCCAGGCTGTACCCCACATGGGTTTACCCCAGAGCATCCCAGTTACTAGTGCTAAAAACGTAAATGCTGCACCGACTGGAGCTATCGTTTTAGCAATAGAAAAAGCCACATTAGAACGCCAAATTAATCCAATAGCTGATGCAGAAGCCATACAAGCATAGGCACTCATGGATAGATAAGCACTGGGAACATGAAAGTAGATGATTCTAAATGCATCTCCCATTTGATAATCAGGAGGTGCGATAAAAAGCCCTCCAATCATGCCGATCAAAATCAGCGTAATACCACTACTCAAAAGCCAATATTCCAACTGCAATGACAACTTAAAATAATGAGGTGGTGAACCGTACTTATAAATGCTTTTTAAATTCATCTCTCTGACTATTCTTAATCAATTGATATTTTAATGGCAGATGCAGTCACAAGCGGACCTAAACTGCATGTAAAAAACATCATACCAGTAAGAAAATAAAGTGGCCCAGAATTATCCATGCTCAATATAGAATACTCTATGGCTTTTGAGCCAAATATTATTATTGGCAATGACAAGGGGATAACGATTAATGATATCAATGCACCAGGATACCTGATTGCAAGCGTTAAGGATGCTGCAAAAGCTGATAAATTAACCAAGCTTAAAGTGCTTAATAAAAGTGTAAGAACGACTGTAAATATTGAGAAACCTGTTACATAATAAGTCGATGCGATAAAGGAAGCGATGACGATTAATGGCATTGAAAAAATCATCCAAAACATCATAATTTTTACTGCTATAAGTGCAGAAAAAGAATTGGTAGTGATCATCATTTGTTCCAAATAACCATTTATATAATCGGGTTTAAATATATTCTGTATGGACATCATTGATGCTAAAAGTGCTGAAATAAGCATGACCGGTCCTACCATTTTAAGAAGAAGATCTCTTTCAGTACCTGCTGCTAATGGAAAAATTAGTGCAATTAATAAGAAAAATATTAACCCCGTTAAGACATCAGTACTGCGTCTTATAGAAAGCTTAAGATCCCTTCTAATGATGTCTCTAAATAACATGAAGCATTCCATCTAAATTAATTTCTATATCACAATCGATTCGATTTTCTGGTGTATGAGATGCACTGATTAACATACCGCCTTTGTTGAGATGAGTAGTTATAATGATGCCTATGAAAGCTATTGAATCCACATCTAAGTTAGTAAAAGGCTCGTCCAGTATCCATAGTTGCTTGCTAGATAGAATCACTCTAATAAGTGCTGTTTTTCTTTTTTGGCCATTGGATAAGTGTGAATACAAAGTATCTTTATGTGTAAAAAGATTAAAGTTCTCTAAAAGATTAGTTAACTCAATACGATCAATATTTTTACCTAAAGTAATTTCGATATTCTCCATCAAAGTTAACTCATCCATCAACCCATTCTTATGTCCCAAATAGGCTATATGATTAAGGTAATCATTATCAATAGAGTCGACATTGCTTTTATTCCATTTAATGCATCCTGATGATTGATCGGTCAAACAGCATAAAGTTCTAATTAAACTAGTTTTGCCACTGCCATTAGAACCACTTAAGACTAAATGTTGTCCTTGAATAAGGTCAAAAGAAATATTGGAGTAAATTGGAATATCATTTCGAAACAGTTCCAACGACTCGGTTTGAAGCATGCTTTCTTTCAATTAATGTACCTTCATTTTAATTTATTATTATGAGTCAATATTGACCACAATTTTTCCAAAATGATTACCAGAGGCTATGCCCATAATCGCTTCAGCTCCTTGATCAAAATTCATTTCTTGATCAATAATTGGGTGAATATCATGTTTTATAAAGAATTCATTCATCGCTTGATGGTCTTCTTTTGTTCCCACTGTAATACCATGAGTATTGATATTTTTGCCCACCATTTGGAGAAGATTAAGCTCTGCTTTTATTCCACTGAGTGCTCCAATCAAGCTGATATGTCCGCCATTGCAAAGAGCAAACATACTTTGTTCAAAGGTTCCTCCGCCACCTATTTCAATCACTCCATTGACACCAGACCCAGACAATTTGAATGCCTCATGGCCCCAATCTGGATTGTCTTTATAATTAATAATTTGGTCTGCACCCAATGCTTTTGCTCTGTCCAATTTATCATTACTGCTGGATGTAATAATGACATTAGCATCCAATGCTTTAGCTATTTGCAAACCAAAAATTGATACTCCACCAGTACCTTGCAAAAGAACAGTATCACCAGCTTTAATATTTGCTGCTTGTAGACAAGTCCAGGCAGTTACTGCAGCACAAGGGAGAGTTGATGCTTCTGCATAACTAAGATGTTCAGGCATGGGTAGCACAGCTGAAATCGGTAGAACGGCATATTCAGTTAAAACTCCTGCGGCATCTGAGCCGGTACTAACAAGTCTTGTTTGTTGAGCATTATTCCAGTCTTGCCAAAAAACAGAGGTCACATCGTCTCCAATTTTGAAATCAACTACATCATTACCTATGGCAACCACTTCACCACTTCCACAAGATAAAGGAATTAATGGTAAGCTCAGATTAGGATTATAAAAACCTTTTGCAATCATAAAATCACGGAAATTAATCGATGAAGATTTCATTTTTACAATGACTTCTCCTAGGCAGGGACTGGGATCCCCTCTTTCTGTTATTGTTAAGCCATCATCTCCAAAAGACTTTAATTCAAACAATTTCATTAAATTACTCCTAATGTAAATAGTTAGGGAGTAATTTTAATACAGTCATTTATTTTTTGCTTGATAGATTCAAATAAAAAAGCTGGAATAAGTCATTAGGGGATCGACTCATTCCAGCTCCGGTTCTGCCTTGCTGGCAAATATTAGTTTCTTATTTATGATCCTTATTGTTATGTTTCATATGTTTTTTTCCCTTCTTATGATTCCTTTTCTTCATCTTAGACCTTTTATTTTTTGCTCGTTTTGCATTTTTATCAAATTGGCTCATTTGTTCTGCAGTTAAAACTGATGATAAACGATCTCTGGTTTCTGTCTGTATGGCTAGCATTTGAGGTTCATTCTCTTGTTTTATTGATTCCAGCATTGCTTCACTTTTTTCTTTTTGCTCACCCATAATTCTTTTGACCTGGTCTCTTTGCTGCTTATCCATATCAATGTCTCGAAATAGCATTTTAGGATTTCCTTTTTTTTCATGTCCATGATGTCCTGCAGCTATGGAGGTGTCTATTAGACCGATTGTCCCTATATAGATAAATACGGTCATAACTACTGTGATTATTTGTTTCATTTTAAAACTCCATAAGATTTATATAACATGGTAGTAATTATTCATCTAAATAATGAAGTAAATATGAAGAAAAGATGAATTCATGATTCAGTAGACTTAATTTATCTATAATTACAATCGACATGAAGATATTTCCAAAACTTTTTATTACTTTTTCTGCTAGCTTCATAGTAGTTATCGCCATGATGATTGGCTTCATATCATGGAACATATCAGAGCGCTTTAGTGGTTATGTTAGACAATTAGAAACGGAAACATTAGAAGTCTATGCAACTGTTTTTGAGGATTATTATGGTGAAGTAAGAACTTGGCGATTTATTAAATCTGATCCAAGAATTGCAAACATAATTCTCAATCCAAGAGGACGATTTGATGAGAATGTGATCACTTCTAGAGCGATTGAACCCTTCGGCTATGAAAAAGAATATCGTTTTTATTTTGATGGAATAGAAAAGAAACAAAACTCTCGAAAAAAAAATACAAAGAAGACAAAACCAAACATGCTTCCCGGTCGCTTAATTCTTTTGGATAAAAATAATGAAGTTATTGTGGGTATAAAAGATTTCCCAGAAAATTCTATTAATGCCCCTATAAACTATAAAAATAAACAAATAGGAACATTGACCTTGATTCCAGCTCGCTTTTTGAGCAAAGAAGAGGACCTAAGATTCCAAGAAGCAACTAGATCAACACTTTATTCGGTCGGGGCAATTGCATTAGTAATAGCTGCATTGATCTCTTTATTACTAACACTAAATTTTACTGGTCCTGTTAGAAAATTGGCAAGAGCCACCAAAGGTCTCATTGGTGGTGAATTTAAGACAAGGGTGAATATTAAAAATAAAGATGAATTAGGAAAGTTGTCTAGAGATTTTAATGTATTAGCTAAAACATTGGATAAGAATGCAGAATCTCAAAAACAGTGGCTCGCTGATATTTCACATGAGCTTAGAACACCATTAGCAATTCTTAAAAGTGAACTGGAAGCCATAGAGGATGGTGTTAGAGAATTTGATCAAGAAGCTCACAAATCACTAAGCAGTGAAGTCAATAGACTTTCTACATTGGTTAATGATCTTTACGAACTGACCTTATCTGATATTGGTGCAATGAGATACCAAATGGATGAAGTTGATTTAAAAGAAATTTTAAACAAAGCAATTGAAAGTTATATTGAGAGATTTAAATCTCAAGGCATTGAATTAAAAATTGAAATTAATGAATCCATTACAATACTTGGTGATGAACTTAGATTGACTCAATTATTTACCAACCTATTAGAAAACTCTCTTCGATACACCGATTCTCCAGGAGTTATTGAGATATCACTTATCACACTAAACAACAATGCAGAGATCACATTCTCAGATTCTTCTCCGGGTGTTAAACAATCCTCGATTGATAAAATTTTTGACCGTTTCTATCGAGAAGAATTATCAAGATCAAGAGAAAAAGGTGGTGCTGGACTTGGTCTGGCAATATGTGCAGAAATTATTGATGCTCACTCAGGAACCATAAAGGCTAGCCCATCAGATCTCAATGGACTTAGGATTATCATGGAATTTAATAAGGTTGATTGATGATGCAAACAATACTAATAGTCGAAGATGAAAAAAAATTAGCCCATATTCTATCGGACTATTTGAAAAGAGATGGGTTTAAAACAGAAATGATTGATGATGGAATTGAAGTCGTACCATGGGTTAAAGCAAACAACCCTGACCTAATATTACTTGATTTGATGCTACCAAATGCAAATGGTAAAGATATTTGCAAAGAAATCAGAACCTTTTCTAAAGTCCCAATTATTATGGTCACCGCTATGATCGATGAAGTTGATAGATTGATTGGTTTGGAATTGGAAGCAGATGATTATATATGCAAGCCCTTTAGCCCTAAAGAAGTTGTAGCCAGAGTTAAAACTGTTTTGAGAAGATCGGATCCTGATTACATCAATACAGACCCTTTAAAAGGTTTTGTGGTTAATGCTGAAAACTATTCCATCATTCTAGAAGGGAAAAAATTGGACTTAACACCAGTGGAATTTAGAATCTTGTCCATGTTTATTAACTACCCAGGTCGAGTTTATAATCGAGATCAAATTCTAAATATTATATTTGAAGATGGCAGAATTGTTCTGGATCGAACGGTTGACACACACATCAAGAATCTAAGAAAGAAATTACAAGCTATTATGCCCGGTCAAGAATATATTCGATCAGTGTATGGAATTGGCTATAGTTTTGAAGTGAGTTAGTTCTATTTTTTCTTAAACACTCTATAAGGCTCATAATCCTTTAGAATTCCGTATTCTCCACTATAGACATAACCAAAATAGTTTTCGAATAGAAACATTTTTGGAGGGTAAAAAGTAAAGGTAGAGAACATAAATACCAATGTTGCATAACCAGTTATAATTAGTCGTTTTGAGGGGCGATTAAATTGAGGCCTAACCATAATCTTGTAAGCCACGACAGAAGCTAAAGTGAGTCCAAAGAACATAGTTGCTATGTCGTATTCAAAGAAACCCTTTCCATAAATAGGGATAGAAATAGACAAGTATCCATAAAATGAAACAATAACTCCCAATGGAACAGCAATCAATGAGGCTAACTTGGCTAACCAATAGTTGTTTGCAATATCTCTGGTGTAAGTATATTGAACTAAGGCAAAAACTAATCCTGGCCAAAAATACATTTTTAAATGCTCCCAAGTGCTTTCATTGACCGATGATACGAATGCTAAAGGTGTCCAAAACTCACTTAATTCAAATGAAAAATGGAGTGCTGAACCTGCCAAAGCTATCCATATATAGCTTCCAACTTCCCATAATATTAATCTTTTTTTCATAGTGAGTGCCTATCCATTAAATAAATACAGAGGTTAAGAAATATAAACCTGAAAGAGCGATGCCAAAACCAGCAACCCTTAAAATAATTTTCCCCGAATTGTAATGAGTTGAAATGTCAGCAAGAATCAAACCAGTAATGTGCAGCATTATAGTGCCCATCATAAAACCACTGACATAAGGAATTGGTTCAGCAACCGTTGGTATTTCTTCGCCATGGGCATAGCCGTGAAAAATAGCAAAGACTCCAACTGCAATCATTGCAAAATTACTTGGAATTGTTTTATCAGCCGCTAAAGCACTACCTAATAATAGAACGGAGAGTGCTATACCAATTTCATAGCCTGTCAAACCTTCAATATTAATTCCAACTAAACCACCAATAAACATAACTATCACAAAGGTACTGGGCACGCCCCATATTGCTTTACCACCAATTTGTGCACTGATCATGCCAACACTAACCATTGCTAACAAATGGTCAAATCCCAATACAGGATGAGTAATGCCACTTAGAAATGGACCATAAGGAAGAGAATTTGCTTCATGTGATTGAACTGCAAAAGGAGCTAATGCTAAACAGAATAGTAAAAATTTATTGATTGTTTTTTTCATATCTCGATAACAACTTATTCACTTAAAAATGCTATAACCTTTCTGTTGACTTCTTCTGGTTGATCATAAATAGCAGCGTGACCTGCGTCATTAATTACTTCAACCTTCATATTAGGAATCAGTTTTTTTATTTTTTTCCTTATCTTTTTTGGATTGTATAAAACTTCAAATTCACCAAATATTAATAAACCTGAATTCTTAAAGCTTACTAATCGTTTCTTATCCACCGAGAAGAAAAACTTACCAATTACTTTCAATGCTTTGATGTAGTTGACTCTAGAATTGCTTTCATTATAGATGCCCAATGATTTATCCACTCGGTAAAAACGAGTGCAAAGTGCCATGCCTCTTGCTAATTGTCGATCAAATGAACCGAATGTTTTTCCTGAACGTGGTTTTGAGAAAGAAGATGCTGTTAAATCACCTTCAAGAACATCGGCATCTTTTTGTTTAGCCATCGCTCTTGAAAACCATTGATGAAATGGAAGTCTAGCTCTCGCTAAACCTGTAGGACCGCACATAACAACTTTGTCGATTAATTCAGATTTTGAAATAGCCATATCCATCGCCGTCGTTCCGCCAGTACTAACTCCTATAATGTGAGGTCTATTCAATTCCAATGAAGTAATAACATCTTCTAACCAATTGGTGTAATCATCATTAAAAACTGAAAGTGGGTTTGGGTCACTCTTTCCTGGCTGCCCAACAATATCAAGTGCATAAACCTTAAACTTTTTTGAGAGTTCATTGATTTGCTTTCTCCAAAGAGGTGCACAACCGGCTACTCCAGGGATCAGAATTATAGGTTTAGAATTATCATCACCTGCAGCAATAACATGAGTTTTACCAAACCTTGTATCTGCATAAACTGAATGATGTTCTACAGTAATTTCACTTTGAACGCGATTATACCAATCCATTATTTTTTCAAAACCCTCTTCAGACTTATAGAGTTTCATTTGATTGTTGAGGTTTTCAGACATAATTTAAGTATATAAAGTCATCTATGATGATTCGTAAAAATGACTCGTTTGGATTCTTTTTACACATATATTCTTTTTTCACATTTTGGTGCCCAAGGCCGGACTCGAACCGGCACGAGAGTTATCTCAACGGATTTTAAGTCCGTAGCGTCTACCAATTCCGCCACTCGGGCCAAAATGGAGGCAAGGATCGGAATCGAACCGACGTACACGGCTTTGCAGGCCGCTGCATAACCACTCTGCCACCTTGCCATTTCAGAAACAGATAAATTATACCTATTTAAAAAATATTAGCTTATTTGATTAAAGAATATAGTTTTATTTAGGTAAAACTATTATTTTGAAATATCAATATATAAATGATAATCATTTTCATTTAATTAGTTTGATATATATAAAATGTGTGTATATATTGACAGTCTACTTACAATTATTTAACGGGGAATTAAATGAATCTTAGTAAACTTTTCGTATCTAAAAGCATTTTAGCGGTTACTCTTTTTGCCTTCTCACTATCTGCCATAGCTCAAATAGAAGAGATCGTTGTCACTGCTAGAAAAAAATCTGAATCATTACAAGACATACCTGTACAGGTTGATGTGTTAACAGCACAAGAAATTGCTAGGAAAGGTATCACAAGTCTACAAGATATATCGAAAATGTCGTCTGCGTTAGTTTTCGATAATGGTTTCACACAATCAGATACAAGGATTTCACTCCGAGGATTATCGCCAATTAGAGGAAGACAAAATGTTGCTGTGCTTCAAGACGGTGTTGATATGTCTAGTGAGAACCTAACCATAGCAGGTGGAACAGCCTTAATTAATTCAAGACTGTTTGATCTTGAAAGGGTTGAGGTTGTAAAAGGACCCCAAAGCGCTCTTTACGGTCGTTCCGCATTTGCTGGAGCTATCAACTATGTCACTAAAAAACCTACACAAGAAGGTGGAAGTAGTATCTCATTAACGATGGCTTCAGATGCAGAACTTGATGCAAGACTATCTTGGAGTGGTGGTTTGAGTGAAAACACAGCAGTAGGATTCAATTTTGCATCGTGGGAAAGAGATGGTCATCACACTAATCTAGTTTCTGGTGAAAAAGTTGGTGGCGAAGAAGGAACTGCGGCATCACTTACTTTTAATTATGAGCCAACTGATGATTTTAGCCTTTTAACAAGAATTGAATACAGCGATGATGACTTTGAGCAAGCAGCACAAACACAGATATCCGGATCAAGTATGTTGCCTGTACCTTCCATTGCAACGCAAGCTGTAAATACTTGTATTATTCCTGCAGGGCCTGCTTGTCTTGCTTATTACACCACGGGTAATGTTATCTCTCCTTTAGTAACATCCATGCCTGCAAATTTGGGAATTATTCCAAATATTGATGATCTTTCAGGGATGGCGACTCTTAATATGAATCCGAGAACGGGTAAAGATTACCCAGGTGCAAATAGAGAGATTACAAAATTCACAATGACAGCTGTAAAGGATTTTCAAAATGTCATCTTTACGTCTGTTACAAGTGTCTTTGATGCTAAAGTATTTACATTCGAAGATTCAGCTTTTAGAGGAGATGGGTTTACTAGAACACAAGTTGGAGAACTTCATTACAATCAAGAAACAGAAACAACGAGTCAAGAATTTAGATTGCAATCCAATAATACTGAGGGTATGAGATGGACGATAGGCGCTCAAGTTTGGAATCAAGATATGAAATTGGCAGATAGTTCATTCAATGTAATCACATATTTAAATACTAGGCCTTGGTTCGCTCCCGCTTTTCTTAATCCAAATTCACCCTTTATACATGGAAGTGGAAATCAGTATTTGGCTGCAATTTGTGCACCGGGTACAGAAGGTGGAGAATTTAGTGGCTGCCTGGATAGAGGTGTACAACTCTGGAATCGTGATACAAAGCATAAATCAATCTATGCTTTACTAGAATTTGATATCAGCGATCAATTGATGTTGACTTTGGAAGGCAGATCATCAAAAGAAGATGAAAGAACATGTGGTTCAGATGGTGGTGGAACTGTTGATCCTAATGGAGTTGGATTTGCAGGACCCGGTCAAAAAAGATTAA
>Ga0209035_10000136_pt1 | contig 28771 bp, 30 predicted proteins | sample MarorgKNORR_S2LV_6_FD_188220 | JGI IMG/M metagenome (GOLD analysis project Ga0209035, IMG submission 188220) | Marine microbial communities from the Southern Atlantic Ocean, analyzing organic carbon cycling - AAIW_A/KNORR_S2/LV (SPAdes) (version 2) | ecosystem: Environmental > Aquatic > Marine... | reverse complement strand
GTTTCTCTATTTCTTCCTGAAAACCATCCTTTTTTAGTATCTTGTAACAGCAAAACACACCTGTTTTTCTTAAACAAAACCCTGATGAACCTACGTGCTAAAAAACTTGTATAACAGACATGTCTCAGCTGCCAACACTCTCTTAAATAGTATTGAATTCAAACACACAACGCCATGAAAACAACCCTCCTTATTACAGCAGCATGTATAGCCATTACCTTGTGGGTCTGGGCACTATTAGACATTGCTCGCAGTCGTTTTAAAAGTCCGTTTCTAAACACCATAACACTAATTAGTATCGTGTTGTTTCCCTTTTTAGGTCCGGTTCTTTACTTTATTTTCAGAAAAAAACTCCTGCAACAAGAGAAAAGAAAATTTCAACCAAAATTTAACAGCACACCTTAAAAAAAGTATCTTTGTCACATGGATAAAATAGAACACATTGGCATTGCTGTAAAAGATTTAACCAGTTCAAACGAACTGTTCACGGCGCTGCTTGGCATCCCTCCTTACAAAACTGAAACCGTGGCCAGCGAAGGTGTAAACACTTCGTTTTTTAAAGCAGGTCCTAATAAAGTGGAATTGCTAGAAGCCACCAATCCAGACAGTCCTATTGCCAAATTCATTGCAAAAAAAGGCGAAGGCATACACCACATTGCTTTTGCAGTTACAGACATTTTTGCAGAAATAAAACGCTTACAAAAAGAAGGATTCACGGTGTTAAATGAGGTGCCTAAAAAAGGTGCCGACAATAAACTAGTGGCTTTCTTACATCCAAAATCAACCAACGGAGTCCTTATTGAACTGTGTCAAGACGCAGGAGAACTTTAACAAAAAAACGGGATTTTTTATACTAAAAACTCCCTCGAAATTATTGTATCTTGCCCTATCTTAAATTCTAAAGAACACCATGGCTACATCTTTCGATACTTACCAAAAAAGACGTTTGCGCTCCTCGTATTTTTCCGTTGTTATTAGCATTGCATTGGTGCTATTTATGGTGGGGGTCTTTGGCTTGGTGTTATTAAAATCGACCAAGGTTGCCAGCCATTTTAAAGAAAAGATAGCCATGACCTTATTTTTAAAGGATCATGTAACTGCAGAAAACAGTAAAAACCTACAAGAATCATTAGCAACGGAGCCTTTTGTGCACCAGTTGCAGTACACCAGTAAAGAAGAAGCAGCCGAGATATACGCCAAAGATTTGGGTGAAAATTTCTTGCAATACATTGGAAGCAATCCCTTAAAAAACGGGATAGATATCTATCTAAAGGCAGCCTATGTAACGCCTGAAAAAATGAAAAATCTAGAAACTCGGTTCCTAAAAAACACTTTTGTTTCTGAAGTATCCTACGACAAACCACTCATTGAATTGCTGACTAAAAACAGCCAACGCATTGGTTTTTGGCTCTTAGTCCTTAGTGGGTTCTTTGGTCTTATCGCCATTGTTTTAATCAACAGTTCTATTCGACTCTCTGTCTACTCCAAACGATTTAATATTAAAACCATGCAGCTCGTAGGCGCTACGAAAAGTTTTATTCGTAGACCTTTTATCTGGCGTAGTATCCGTTTAGGCATGCTGGGCGCTTTCTTCGCATTGGCTGGCTTGGCAGCTGTGGTGTACTACTTAGACCAATACATTCCTTCCTTAGAATTATTGCAAGACTACACGGCTTTGGGCTATGTTGCTGGCGGCGTTTTAGGGGCGGCTTTTATCATTACTTGGTTGAGCACGTTTTTTGCCACCAAACGATTTTTGAACCTACAGACAGACGAACTTTATTATTAATTTTTTATAAAATTAACATGAACAACAAATCAACCTTTCTTTTTGGAAAGAAGAACTATCGGATTATGGGTCTAGGCATTGTACTGATCGCCTTGGGCTTTATCGCCATGTCTGGCGGAGGTAGCGACAACCCCGCAGTTTTTAACGAAGCTATTTATAGCTGGAGACGCATCCGACTAGCACCTACACTTGTATTGGTAGGTTTAGGGATGCAAATTTATGCAATCTTAGCAAAACCGACAACGTAACATGGGTATCATTGAAGCAATGATCTTGGGTGCTATCCAAGGATTCACAGAATTTCTACCCGTTTCTTCTAGCGGTCATTTAGAGCTTGCAAAAGTAGTGCTTGGAGACACTTCTTTGCCTGAAGAAAGCTTAACTTTTACCGTGGTTTTACATTTTGCAACAGCCTTAAGTACCTTGGTGGTATTCAGAAAAGATGTTTTTGAAATTTTAAAAGGACTTACGGAAAGCACTTGGAATCCTGCTACGAAATTTGCTGTAAACATTTTTATTTCCATGCTCCCTGCAGTCTGTATCGGCCTCTTTTTTGAGAGCCAATTGGAAGCCTTTTTTGGAGGCGCCGTTGGGTTTGTAGGTGCCATGTTACTTGTTACCGCACTCTTATTACTCCTTGCAGACAAAGCGAAAAACACCAAAACAACCGTATCGCATACAAATGCTTTTATTATTGGGCTTTCGCAAGCAGTAGCCATGTTGCCCGGTATTTCTAGATCGGGAGCAACCATTGCAACCTCTGTATTGTTGGGCGTTGACAGAACAAAGGCAGCACGATTTTCTTTCTTAATGGTGGTTCCTTTAATTTTTGGGAAAGTAGCCAAAGACCTGCTTAGTGGAGACGTGCATTTCGATAGCTCACAGACCCTACCAATGCTACTCGGCTTTGCTACAGCTTTTATTACTGGACTTATCGCTTGTCATTGGATGATTGCCTTGGTAAAGAAAAGTAAACTCTCTTATTTCGCCTTGTATTGCGCCCTTGTTGGAACAATTGCAATTGCGTATCACTTCGCTTATTAAACGAAAAAAATGTCTTTAGAACTTTACAAAAATGGCCGTGTTTTATTAATTGACAAACCCTTAGAATGGACTTCTTTTCAAGTGGTTAATAAACTCCGTTGGCACATCAAGCAAAAATTTGGCATCAAAAAAATAAAAGTAGGGCATGCAGGTACTTTAGACCCTCTAGCCACAGGTTTGTTAATTCTTTGTACCGGAAAAGAAACGAAAAACATTAGCGAATACCAAGGGCAGGAAAAAGAATATACCGGCACCATTACCCTAGGCGCTACAACACCTAGTTACGATTTAGAAACAGCCATCGATCAGACCTTTCCTACAGACCATATTACGCCGGAATTACTGCAAGAAACTACCCGACAATTTACGGGAGTCATTCAACAGAAACCGCCTATTTTTTCAGCAATTAAGAAAGATGGTAAACGACTGTATGAATTAGCAAGAAAAGGGGAAACGACCGAGATTAAATCGAGGGAAGTAACCATTACTACATTTGAAATTACAGAAATAGCCTTGCCAAAAGTCCACTTTAGAGTGGTTTGCAGCAAAGGAACCTACATCCGTTCTCTAGCCTTTGATTACGGGAAAGCATTAGGGTCTGGCGGCCATTTATCTGCCTTACGACGCACAAAAATTGGCAACTACTTAGTAGACAATGCGCAAAGCATTGAAGGGTTTATTGACGCCTTGCAAAGCGAGTAACTTTATTTCTTTAAGAAACGGTTGTACCAAGTGTCTTCAATAGGCAGCTCCCAGAAATTTTCCAACTCTTCTTTGGTGTGAATCAGGTTGTCGAAAACAATTGTTTTCGCAGTAACTGCTCTGTTTTTAAGTAATTTCTTAAACTCCTTTAAGTCTTTGTATTGCACGTGTATGCCTTGTTTGAAACACACATTCATTTTATCTATCAAAACAACATCATACGTGTTTTGCAAGGTCAAAACAAAAGAGACTTGCGCGTCTATATCTGCATTGCTAAGCACCGCTCCTTCCGCGGTAACAAAAACAACAAAACGGTTGTGCAACAACTGATACGAGGCAGAAAAATCTGGATCTTCTGTCTTCCAATTTGTGATAAATTCAGTGAGTTTCTCGTGGAGCGCTTCCATTTCTTGTGGATAGAATTTCCGACTCGAAGGATACATCCAAATTTTTGACGCTTCAGATAAGGTTTCGTAAGCAACTAACATATGCAGGTGTTTTAAGTGCGCAAAGATACATAAAAGGACAGATAGCAAACAGGTGCTACTCCCTAAAAATTACAAGATTTTATTCAACAAGGCCACAATATCCTCTTGGGTATTTTTTCCTTTTTCTTTGTTGTACCACACTTGCAGCTCTTTCTTAAATTCGGCATCGATACTTCCATGTGTGGCTTTGTAATCTCGCACCAGTTGTGTGGCTTTACTAGGTCTTGGACCCCAAGTAGCTACCACCTCTTCTGCGGTGTTTACAACAAGCATTTTTGGGATTGCTCTCCCGCCATTGGTTAAAAAAGCATCCATTACAGGAAGGTTCTCATCCCTTAAAATTACTTGCAACGTAATCTTGGGGTTTACCGCAGCCATTTTAGCAATCACCGGGAGGTTTTGGGCAGCATCGCCACACCATCCTTCCGATAAAACCAACCATGTTTGTGGGCTTGTAATTGCATTGATTTCGGCAGTGGTTTCTGGGCTAAGCTGTAGTGTTTTATCCAAGCGTTTCATACGCCTGTCATTTAACAAACTAAAATTGATGCGTTCTTCAGACTGGTCAGTCCCTGTGGATTGCTCTTCGGCGACTAAGTGGTTCACCAAAGTTCTATACGCAGTATAGCTGCTTGGGTTTTGAAGTGTTGAAAGTGCTATTTTTTTCATTTTAAGGGGGTGTTTTCTACAGTAGACGTCGAAAAAAACAATCCCTTACACTTTTTCTAAACGCTTCTTTTTCTGATTTTCTAAGCTGGTTAGAATATCTTTTGTCATGGAAGCCAACGTAAAACGATGTTGCCATTTCCAATCTTTTCGAGCTTGTGCATCGTCTATAACCTGCGGCCAACTATCTGCAATGGCTTGCCTAAAATCGGGTGCATAGGTCATTATAAATTGAGGAATGTGGCGTTGAATCTCAGCCGCTATTTCTTGCGGTGTAAAACTCATGGCTGCTAAATTATAGCTCGTTCTAATTTGAATGTCTTTGGCATCAGCTTGCATAATTTGAATGGTGGCAGCAATGGCATCGTCCATGTACATCATTGGCAAACGGGTGTTTTTTGCTAAAAAGCTTGTATACGCACCTGCCTCTAACGCCTCAAAATAAATTTCTACTGCGTAATCTGTGGTACCTCCACCTGGCTTGGTTTTCCAGCTAATAATTCCTGGGTAACGCAAACTACGTACGTCTACTCCAAATTTTTCGTGGTAATAATTACACCAATGCTCTCCAGAAACCTTACTAATTCCGTAGACGGTGGATGGCTCCATGATCGTTTTTTGCGGCGTGTTGATTTTTGGTGAAGTTGGACCAAATGCAGCGATAGAACTAGGCCAATATACTTGTTGAATGTGTTTCTCTCTTGCCAATTCTAAAACCGCTAATAAGGAAGACATGTTTAAGCTCCATGCTTTTTGAGGGTATTGTTCTGCAACAGCAGACAGCATGGCTGCCATTAAGTAGACTTGTGTAATTTGGTGTTTTTGAACCACCTTTAAAATGGCCTCTTGGTCTGTGGCGTCTAGAATCTCGAAAGGTCCAGAAGCCATCATGGCCGGAGTCCCTTCTCGGATGTCTGAAGCGACTACTTGTTCGTTCCCATATAGCGATCGAAGCTTTTCTGTAAGCTCTGTGCCAATTTGCCCGCAGGCACCTAAAATTAAAATGGAGTTGGTCATTTCTAAATGTTCAAAAATCTACTCCAACAAAGGTACATTATTTCCATATTCGTAAAAAATTTTTGTTCAATTTTATTATTCGTAAAAAATAACGAAATCCCTCATGCACAAAGGTTTCCTTAATTGCCGCCTTTTTTTCTTCATTTTTATGTACTTTTACCGCGATAATAAATGGGTATCTCTATGGCTTTTTTCCGTTCTTTATTGGTCTTGTTCCTTTTTTTTTCTTGTAAAGAAAAAGTCGCTTTGTCTGCAAAAAAAACAGCAATCCCCCAACAAAGTATTGCGGTAAAACATGGCGACATTGTGCCTTTAAAAACACGTGCAAAACAAGAAGTGGCAAATTGGGAAGCTTACAGGAGCCTGCAAGAATTGATAGAGAAATTTGTACACATTTCACCGAATGAAGGCATGAGTAATGCCTTGGAATTAAAAACACTGGCCTTGGGACTACAAACGAGTATTCCGCCAAAAGCAGTGAATTCTCCGGCTTTTCAAGCACGCATGCATGTGTTTTCTAGTGAAGCACTTCGCCTGGCAGATATGACCTATATTCCTGCCATACAAGCAACAGCCATTAGCCGTCAAATTTCTAAACTTTTAGACGTTTACAACGGTATCAACACAAAAATAAACACGGTGGTTTCTCAAAAACAATTTGAAGAAAGCGTACACAGTACCGTTCGACTTATTGGAGTAGATACTACTAAAAAAATAATTCCTACAAAAAAAAGACCTGCGAGAATTTCACCCATCAAAGAAGAATTTTTACTGCTCGATGACCCGCTTTCAAACATGCCACAATAATGAAAAAACTATACTTAATTTTCGCTTGTTTATTCGCTTTACAAAGTATTGCTCAAACCTCACACAAGGCCACAAAAGAAATTACAACAGTTTTAAACGACTGGCACAAAGCTGCCGCTACGGCAAAGTATCATAGCTATTTTAATGCCTTGGATACAGGGGCTATTTTTATAGGAACAGATGCTGCTGAGAACTGGAGAAAAAAAGATTTTAAAAAATTTAGCAAACCCTATTTCGACAAAGGAAAAGCTTGGGCCTTTACACCTATAGAACGAAACATTTACACCAATACTGCTGTAAGTTTTGCGTGGTTTGACGAACTACTAAATACTCACATGGGTATTTGCAGAGGCTCTGGTGTGTTAGAAAAAATTGCAGGTGTCTGGAAAATCAAACACTATGTCTTGTCTATTACCATTCCCAACGCGCATGTAGAAAAAATCACAAAACTCAATAAACACAAAGATTCTATTTTTATCGCCCATAAAAAACCCCTAAACTAAAACCTATGAAACTGCATATCCACTACCTATTATTTTTTATTCCCTTTGCTATGCTAGGGCAAGAAATACAAACCAATGCTCCCTGGGCAGAAAATGCTGCTTTATCACGAAGCGAAAACCCGACCTTACAAGAAATTGCTGCTGCGGCTAAAAACTATTTTAGCACCATAGACAGCGTACAAAAAGGAAGTGGTTTAAAACCGTTTAGACGTTGGGAATACCACACAAAAAACTATTTAAATGACGATGGTACTATTGCACCTGCCTCTAAATTATGGGACGCATGGGACGCGAAAAACACGATGCGTCAAAATGCACAAGTTACAGACCTTAGTAACTGGCAAGCCTTAGGTCCGTTTAACAACTCGAACACCTATTCTGCAAACAACAAACAACAGTCTGGTCAAGGGCGTGTGAATGCCATTGCTGTAGACCCTAGTAATTCCCATACCTATTACGTAGGAGCTCCTGCAGGTGGTATCTGGAAATCTACCAATTCTGGTGTTGATTGGACTCCCTTAACAGACCATTTACCGCAAATAGGCGTTTCTGGAATTGCGATTCATCCAACAGATTCAAACATTCTTTATATTGCTACAGGAGATGACGATGCTGGAGATTCATACGCTGTAGGTGTATGGAAATCTATTGATGGTGGAGCGAACTGGAATGCTACCGGAAGCGTGCCTGGAAACCCAAGCTCTATGAACGAAATTTACATAGACCCAAACAGTCCAGAAACCATTCTTGTTGCAACCAGTAGTGGTGTAAAAAAATCAATCGATGGTGGAGATAGCTGGGTTACCAAATTGAATGGAAATATTATCGATTTAAAAATGAAGCCTGGTGACGCTTCCATATGGTATGCTGTAACCAGCAATACCTTTTATAGATCTACCGATAGCGGAGAAACATTTACGAGTGTTAACATTCCTGAATTGTCAAACTCTTCTCGTTTAACCATGGATGTAACTCCTGCGAATGCGGCCTATGTGTACATGGTAAGCGCAGGCTCAGGAAGCGCCTTTAACGGTGTCTACAGATCTACCGACAGCGGAGCAAGTTTTACAAAAACGACCAATACTGCAGATATTTTTGACAGTACACAAGCATGGTACGATTTAGCGTTAACTGTTTCATCAAACAACCCAGATATAATATATGTAGGGGTGTTGGACATTTGGAAATCGACCAATGGAGGAAATAGTTTCACCAAAATTAACGAATGGCACAACCCGAATCAAGATTCTTATACGCATGCAGACATTCATTTTATGCGTTTTATTGGCGGGCGTTTTTTCGTTGGATCTGATGGCGGAATTTATGTTTCTGACAATGAAGGCGTCTTGTTTACAGATTTGACAGAAAACTTAGCCATTAGCATGTTTTATACCGTTTCTGTATCTCCTCAAAACTCCAACAACATTGCCGGAGGTCTTCAAGACAACGGCGGGTATGCATACAACGACAACCTATGGCGGAATTACCACGGTGGTGACGGCATGGAAGGACTGGTAGATCCTACCGCTCAAAACACACATTACGGTTTTACACAATACGGCGGAAGCCTGACAAAAACCATCGATGGAGGTCGCACCAGAGTAAGTAGTACAAATGCACCCGCTACTGGAAATGGAAACTGGGTAACTCCGTTGGTTTCTAACAATATTGGAGAAATATATGCTGGATATGCACAACTGCATAAATTAGAAGGGAATACCTGGACCGCAGTCTCTAATCATTTTTTCTCAGCAAATTTAACCCACATAGAGATAGATCCACACAACAATGACATTATGTATGTTTCTAGTGGCAGCAACTTGTACAAAAGTACCGATGCAGGAGTCAATTTTAATCAATTAGATTTCTCACACGGAAGCATCAAGAGCATTGAAGTGAGCAATACCGATAGCAATAAAATTTGGGTGGTTACAAGCTATAGCGTATACACTTCTGCAAATATTCATGAAGCAATTCCTGTCTACACAAACATTACCGGAAACTTGCCTTCAGAAAGTAAAATCACCTTAAAACACCACGTAAGAAGTGGCAACAACACAGTCTATTTAGGAACCACCTTAGGCGTTTATTTTCTAAATGATGACGCTACCGAATGGGAAACATTTGACACGAACTTACCAAACGTTGCTGTACGAGATTTAGAGATCAACGAAGAGGATGCTAAATTGTATGCGGCTACTTATGGTAGAGGTATGTTTGTTTCGAACATCCCTAGAGTACTTCCAGTAAATGATGCGCGAATGATATCGATCAATGCGCCGAATAACAGTATGACTTGTTCGGACACTATTGCGCCAGAAATAACTGTTAAAAATCAAGGGGCTACCGAAATTACAGCAATGACCATTGCGTATACTTTTGATGGTGGTGCCACAAGCTCGTATGAGTGGACAGGAAATCTTGCTTCAGAAGACAATACCGTAATTACGTTACCTGCAACGTCTTTATCTGTAGCCAACCATACCTTAACTATTGAGGTACTACTTACCGATGATGCTTACAGCAGTAACAATGCATTGACAAGCGATTTTATTGTGAACAATTTCAATACAACACCCACCACAATTAACACCTTTGAAAACAACGAAGACGTCTTACTAACAGAAAGTTCTACTGGAATTTCTTTGTGGGCACTAGGCGTTCCGAATCAAACCTTACTAAATACGGTTGCTTCAGGAAGCAAGGCATATGCAACCAATTTAACTGGAAATCACCCAGATGCAACCACCGCCTATCTCTATACAAGATGTTATGATTTAGCAAGCATCACCAACCCTGTATTGAGCTTTCAAATGGCTTTTGATATTGAAAACGACTGGGACCACATGTATGTAGAATACTCTACAGACCAAGGAGGGAATTGGGAAATTCTTGGAGATGCAAATGATGAAAACTGGTACAACAGTGCGTCTACAGAAAATGGCTTACCAGGAAAACAATGGACTGGAGAAGGAGAAAATTTAAGCCCTTTAGGCGCTACCAACGCAACACTACATGAATATAGTTATAATTTAGCAGCCTTTACAAACGAACCAAACATGCTCTTTCGCTTTATGTATTTAGCAGATGCTGTGGTAAACGAAGAAGGTGTTTTACTGGATGACTTAGTGGTTACTGGTATCTTACCTGTGGATGACTTTGACCTGTTAAAAACCGTAGCAATATATCCAAACCCATCAAGTGCTATCTTTACCATTACATGGCCTGGTTCAGAGACACTAAGCATTGAAGTCTTTGACATTACAGGAAAACGAATGGTTACTCAAAAACAACTAGATACGCATGCGTATCATTTAGATTTAAGTGATTTTGCAAAAGGCGTTTATTTTGTAAAACTACAGATGAAAGGACAAACCAGCACGAAGAAACTGATCCTTCAATAAATGTATACCACTTTATAAAGACAAAAAACACTTGAATTTATTCAGGTGTTTTTTTTTGCACCACCATGTCATTTACGGCAGCATAGACCAAAGTGTTTTCAAAGCCTTTGTACAGTAAAAAAGTGGTGATTTTTTGTTTCCTCTTGAAGAAGTTGGTCTCTGTAAGCAACCGGTCTTTCTTCTCTAATTGCGCATACAAGGTGGCTATATATTCCTTTTCATCAATTTCTTTGAGCGCTGTTTTAATATTATATGCTGTAATATTTCTGAATTTCAGCTCTCGAACAATCCGTTGTTTTCCCCATTTTTTAATGCGGAATTTTCCCCGCGCAAAACTTTTAGAAAACCGTTCTTCGTTTAAAAAATTCTCTTGCAGTAAGTGGAGTAGTATTATTTCTTTTGCAGCAGGAATCAACTGAAACTCTCTCATCTTGTTCTCAACTTCTTTGTGGCATCTGTCTTGGTACACACAATACAACTCTAGCTTCTTTTGAATCTCAGCGACTGTAAACACTTTTCTTTTCATTCTTTCAAACATACAAAAAGCGCTGAAACTATCATGCTTCAGCGCTTTTTAAATTTTATACGTGGTTGCTTTAGTTCGCTAATTTCCTTTTTAGACTGGCAATCATATAGAAAAGAATCGGCACTACAATAAGGGTTAAAAAAGTGGCGAAAGACAAGCCAAAGACAATCGTCCATCCCATAGGACCCCAAAAAGCGACGTTCTCTCCACCAATATAAAAGTTAGGATTGAGCTCCGTTACCAAAGTTCTAAAGTTAATATTAATTCCTAAAGCCAATGGCAAGAGACCTAAAATAGTAGTGATTGCCGTTAAAAGCACCGGTCTTAAACGCGTTCTTCCTCCTTCGATAACACTGGCTAAAAGGTGTTCTTTAGACAACAAATCTGTAGGGGCCAAGTTCAATTCTCGTTTTTTACGAATCATAATTAGATTGATATAATCAATCAATACAATGGCATTGTTCACTACAATTCCCGCCAAAGAAATCACGCCAATCATGGTCATTAAGATCACAAAATCCATTTGAAAGAGCAACAACCCTAGCAAAACACCAATGAGACTTAAGAGTACCGAAATTGAGATAATAATAGGGGTGGTTACCGAGTTAAATTGCGCGACCATAATTAAGAAAATCAATAAAACCGCTACCAGCAATGCTTTGCTTAAAAAAGCAAATTCTTGCGCTTGCTCTTCCTGTTCTCCTGTAAAACGAATGGACATCCCTTTTGGGGTTTCAAATTCTTGCACTGTTTTTTTAATATTGTCGTTTACTTCAGTGGCATTGTAATCTCCCAACACATTCGAATACAACGTAACAACACGGTCTAAATTCAAGCGTTTTACCGCACTAAATGTGGTGGTGTTTTCTGAAGTAGCAACGGCACTTACAGGCACTTGCTTAATCTGACCTGTTGCTTGGTCTCTAAATGTTATTTTCTGATTTAAAAACAGGTCTTTGTTGTACCTATCTGATTCTTGTAAACGTACATTAATAGGATAATCATTGTTAAAATCTTTAAACGTAGACACCTCTTTTCCGTACAAGGCGGTACGCAAGACACTTCCTATTTGCCCTGTAGAAAGCCCCAAGCGTCTTGCTTTTTGTCGGTCTACATGTACAATCATTTCTGGTTTCCCTTGGTCTATGTCTAACTTTAACTCTTCAATCCCTGCAATATTTGCGTTGTTTATAAATTGCTTCAATTGCGTGGCTGTTGCTAAAATAGCTTCGTAATCTTCTCCTTTTACTTCTACATTAATTGCAGCACCTACTGGAGGGCCATCTGCTGGCTTATCTACCACAATCGTAAGTCCTGGGTGCCCTTGCACCACTTCGCGAATGTCTTTCAACACGGCTTCGGTATCTACCCCGCGTCGGTCTTGAAACTTGACAAAATCTACCGTAATTCTTGCTTTGTTTGGTGTCTTCCCTCCTTGTTGTCCGTGAGAAGGATCTGAAGTTCCTTCACCTACTTGCCCAATTACTGAAGTGATTAAGAAGTTTTCTCCATTTTCTTCGTATTTCTTTAAATGGTTTTCGATGTCTTTTTCCAACACTTTCGAAATGGCATTGGTTTGCTGAATATCTGTCCCAACAGGATATTCTACAAAGACAAAGACTTGCTTGGCAGAAGTGTCTGGAAAAAACAATACTTTTGGAGGGAACACCGACATTAAAATAAATGAGAACACGAGCAACCCAAAGGTTCCTACTACAAAAGCATAGGGCTTCTTTCCTTGCAAGGCAAAACTTAAAAAGCGTTCGTACCTGTTTTCTAATCGGGTCAACAGATTTGTTTTATTTTCTTTTTTAGGCACCACTTTCATGTACGAAGAAATCAACATTGGGTTGATAATTAAGGCGATAAAAAGTGAAGAACTCAAGACAATAATTAAGGTAATAGGCAACCACTTCATAAACTCACCCATGATTCCTTCCCATAAAATAAGCGGGAAAAAAGCGGCCAATGTGGTTGCTGTAGAAGCAATAATTGGCATGGCAACTTCACCAACGCCTAATTTTGCCGCCTCCATTCTACCATAGCCTTCATCCATCAAACGGTAGACGTTTTCTACCACCACAATGGCATTATCCACCAGCATTCCCAGGGCAATAACCAGTGAGAAAAGCACCATGGTGTTTAGGGTTACACCCATAAAGTTTAAGATCGAAAAAGAAAGCAACATCGAGAGTGGTATGGCAATACCTACAAACAATGCGTTTCTAAATCCTAAGAAAAAGTACAGCACAATAACCACTAAGATAACGCCTAGGATAATGCTATTTTCCAAATCGGACACCATAGTTTTGGTATCGTTCGACTGGTCGTTTGTTTTAGAAATAACCAAATTTTTTGGAAACTTCGATATTTTTGCCGCTGCAATTACAGCATCTATTTTAGCAGAAGCTTCCAACAAATTTTCACCCCCTCGTTTCTTTACATCTAGCATAACAACTGGCTGTAAATACTCGCGGGCGTAACTTTCTTTTTCTTGTTCTTTAAAGCGGATCGTTGCAATGTCTCTTAAATAGACAATGGCGTCTTTCTCTTGCTTTACAATCAAGTTTGCAATTTCCGTTATTTCATAAAATTCTCCAACAACACGTACGTTTCTTCGGAGTCCGTTTTGTAAAATATCGCCACTAGACACACTCATATTTTCGTATGCGATGGCATTTTCTACATCCATAAAACTAATCTTAGAAGCTTCCATCTTGTACAAATCAATGGCTACCTCTACTTCTTTTTCTTGAACACCTCGAATGTCTACACTCGAAATTTCTGGAAGCGATTCTATTTTATCTTCTAAATACTCTCCGTATTCTTTGAGTTGATCCATCGAAAACTCCCCCGAAAGGTTGACATTCATAATGGGTATCAGTTCAGAAAAATTCATTTCTGTAATGCTTGGATCCGTTGGTAAGTCGGTCGGAAAATCACTATTCGACATGGCAATATCTACCTTGTCTTTTACTTTTTGTAAAGCTTCAGAAGGCGTTACATCAAAAGTAAACTCCACTTGAATGGTTGAAAACCCTTGAATGGAATTCGAGGTAATTTTATCGACCCCTGTAATGGCATTGATTTCTTTTTCTAAGGGTTTGGTAATCAATTTTTCTACATCCAACGCCGAGTTTCCTGGGTACGGTGTTGCCACATAGATTTGCGGAATTATAATCTCTGGGAAATTTTCTCGAGGCATGCTGCTGTAAGACAACAGGCCGCTTAAGATAATGATACAGGTAATTACAGCTACGGTCATTTTGTTTGAAATAGCCCAGCTAGACAGCTTAAATTCTTTTATTTTTTGTGTATTCATCTTGTCTTTTTTACTTTACAACAACAACTACGTCGTCACTTTTTACCAATTTCGCGCCTTTGTCTACCAATTGCATGTCTACAGTTAACCCTGCCGTAATGTAAGATTGGTTGTTGTATTCTTTTGAAACGACTACCAATGTTTTTACCACTGTATAGGTGTTCCCTTCCGGTGTTACGGTATACACAAACGTGTTGTTTTGGGTGTCTTTTTGAATGATATAGGTAGGAATAACAATGCCGTTGGCAGTAAAATCATTAATTCTTACTTTCGCTAAGAGATTTGTTTTAAGCGCCTTGTGGGTGTTTTTTAATGCTATGCGTGTTTTAAAACTTCGGTTATTTGGGTTGATAAAACTCCCCACCTGAGAGATGGTCGCATTCATTTCATGTTGTAAGGATGGAAAAGAGACCTGCACACGCGTCCCTTTTTTAATACTTTTTGCATACGACTCCGTTACATCGCTCTCTATATAAACCTGCTGTAAGTTTACCAAACGTAAAAAAGGAACCTGTGGCGATGCCAGCTCACCTTCTTTGGCAAAAACGGCATCAATGGTTCCAGAAAAAGGAGCACGTACTTTTAATTTATTCACTTGTGCTTGCAGTGTTTTAATCGTATTTTCTAAACCTTCTTTTGTAGATTTTACTTGTAAATACTGCATCTCGCTACCAATCTGTTGTTTCCACAAACGTGCTTGTCTGTCAAAAGCTGTTTTTGCCAAATTGAATTGAATCTGTACTTCAGCCATCTTCGTATTCAAAATAGAAGCGTCTAACTGAGCCAATACAGCTCCTTTTACTACTTTCTGACCTTCCTTTACATGTATTTTGGTTATTGTACCGCCCATTTCTGTACGCAAAACAACACTTTTGTCTGCCTGTACAATTCCTTGCACATCTATATAATGATTAAACGTGGCAACTACGGGGCTTAGCACCGTAACGATAGGTAATTTCTTTAAGGTATCTAATTTAGAAATGGCTGTTTCTACCTGTATCAGCGCTTTGCTAATACTGTCTAATTGTTTTTTTAACTGTTGTTTTTCAACGGTTAACGCTTGTAAATTTGCTGAAATCTGTACTGATTCTCCACAAGAAACAAGTAAAACAGCACCGATAAGTAAGGTATATATTGTTTTCATAATTTTTTATTTTAAAGGGGTATGTAAGGCGTTTTCTAAATGAGCTTTTTTAGCAATCACAGCAAACATCGTTTGCACGTAGTTTTGTTGTTGGGCATAGAGTTGGTGTTGCGCTTGCGACAGATCGAAACTGGTAGACAGTCCTTCAAAAAACTTGGTTTGTTGTTTCTGTGCGATTCGCTGTGCCAAGGCTACATTTTTAGTAGCTGTTTGATAGGCCTCAATACTAAACTGGTAGTCGCTTTTTGCTTGAATCAATGCCAAGTGCAAACGTTCTTTGGTTTCTGTCAATTTCAAGGCAGCATTTTCATGCGCCAATCTTGCTTGCCCAATTTTAGCCGTTCTTTTAAAACTACTAAACACCGGAATCTCTAAACTTACACCCACCAAAGAAGAATCGTACCATTGTTGGTTGCTCTTTAAAAAATTGAACGTGTCTGCGTTTCCTGTATAGCCAAAGTTTACAAACGCTTTTAGGCTTGGCAAGTATTTCACTTTTTCTAACAAGAGCAACAAACGAAAGCCTTCGGTATTGTTCGCTGCAATTTTAAAATCGACATGCGCTTCAACTTCAAAAGTAGTGGTCGCTAACGAAGGACGTACTTGAGTGCCTATTAAGTGCTCTAAGGTATCTGTTAATTGCACACGCGTTTCTATGGTGGCGCCCAATACCATATTCAACATTTTACGGCTTATTATCTCTAAGCGCTGCATGTTGTTTACTTGGCTGGTTACGGTGGCTAAGGTAATTTTCAGTTGCTCTAAAGATTCCTCCTCTACCAATCCGTTGGCGTAGATTTTCTCAGTGTCGGCAACATTCTTTTCAAGAATGGTTTTGTTGGCTGCTAAGATGGTTGCCATTTTCTCGGCAACCAAAACATTTCCATAGGCATTGATCACGGCTTCTCTTACAGACCTGTCCGTTTTCTCTTTGGCTTGTTCAGAAATATTTAAATAGGTATTCGCAGACTGTAAGCCGACAATATACGTACCGTCAAAAATTAATTGACGCAAGGTAACACTGGCATTCATGGTTTGTTGTGTACCAAAAGTAACTGGTATAAAAGTACCTGGGGCACCCCCTGCAATTTCTGCAGGCAACAAAGAAGTGGCTTGTTTTAACCAATGATTGTAGTCAATTTGTGCATCAATTTGTGGCAAACCCATGGTGGTGGTTTCCCATTTTTTTTTCTTCGCTGCTTTGGTATTATTTACGGCAATTTTTGCAGTGTAGTTATTTGCAAGCGCGTAGGTAACGGCTTCTTGCATAGACAGCTGTAATTCTTTTTCCTGTGCCTTAACAAGGCTTACAGCAAAGAACAAACAGCAAAGGTATACGTACTTTTTCACGGGGTTTATTTTTTAATTGGGGTTTGTATTTCTTGGGCTAATATGTGTATTCCTTCTGGGGTACAGATACCACGCAAGTGATATTCTAAATAGTGCTCCATGAGTGTATTCATAGAAAATTTCACCAACGGAAACAACTCAGCATCTTTAATACCAATCATTCCGTGAAAATAGATACGCGCTATAAAGGATACATCAATCGTATCTCTATAGAGTTTCATCGCAATTCCTCTGTGTAAATTATCCTGAATACAGCTTTGCATTACTGAAAACTGTTTCTTTTTTACTTCTTCGTAAATTTTAGGGTAGTATTTTTTCAATTGGAATTGTGGCGATGCTTTTTCATCTTTCAAAACGCGCATTACAAACCGTTTGATGTCGTACAGCTCTTCGATCGGGTTTTTTCCCAAGGCACAAATATGATCAATCCCTTCACTAATAACCACAAACATATTGCTGGTTACTGCGGTTACCAAAGCTGTTTTATTCTCAAAATGTGCGTAAAGGGTCTTTTTAGAAACTCCTAGCGCACTGGAAATATCATCCATGGTTACACTCTTAAACCCTAAGGTTAAGAACAGCTCACTCGATTTTTCTATTATTTTTGTCTTCATACGACCGCAAAGATAGCAAAGGAAACTTTAAAAACCTAAATAGTTTCCAAAGTTTTTTACGAAAAGGAGATAATAAAATATCTAGTAGTTTTAAAGGAATAAGTCCATAGCATTCTTATCTTTGTCTTTTAAAAAACCGACCCCCCTTGGATATCTCAATTTATCAAGACAGTTTTCATACCTATTTACACGCACAAGATTTAGACAGAGAGCCTAAGAATCTCTACCAGCCCATGGCCTATATTTTACAATTGGGTGGCAAGCGAATTCGACCTGTATTAACTCTAATGGCGGCAGATCTTTTTTCTGGCAACTACAACGATGCACTGCCTGCTGCTTTTGCTGTGGAAGTGTTTCATAACTTCACCTTGGTGCACGACGATATTATGGACGATGCTCCTTTGCGAAGAGGCGCCACGACCATACATGAGAAATGGAACCTCAATACCGGTATTTTATCGGGAGATGCCATGCTTATTTTGGCCTATCAGTATTTTGAAAACTACCCTCCAGCGGTTTTTCAACGGCTGGCAAAATTGTTTAGTAAAACAGCCTTGGAAGTCTGTGACGGACAGCAATTGGATGTCGATTTTGAAACCAGAACAGATGTTAGCATTCCAGAATACATACACATGATCTCCTTAAAAACCTCTGTCTTGGTTGCCGCCGCATTAAAAATGGGCGCTATTGTGGCAGCCGTTTCAGAAGAGCAAGCACAACATTTATACAAGTACGGACTAGACCTTGGCATTGCTTTTCAGCTCCAAGACGATTATTTAGACACTTTTGGAAACCCAGAAACGTTTGGCAAACAAGTAGGTGGCGACATTATTGAAAACAAAAAAACATACCTCTACCTAAAAACACTAGCCTTGGCAAGTCCGGAAGATGCCGCTACACTACAGGAATTGTACGCAGAAAAACGGACAGAAAATACCGAGAAAATTGCAACGGTAAAAGCCATTTTCACCAAAAATAACATTGCGCAACACCTACAAGAACAGATTGCATTGTACACCCAAAAAGCTTTTGAAAACATTGCCCAATTGACCATTCCATCAGACAAAAAGCAACAATTTATACACTTTGGAAACAACTTGATGTCTAGAGATATTTAAATGACACAACCGGGTTGTGTTTTTTTAAAAATAATAGTACATTTGCCACCCAAAGACGGTCCCATACCTGCCTGCCGTACCGCCAGGTAGGCAGGGCTCAGTTAGCTACCTAACGGTAGAGCAAGCAGAGAGCACCGAAAAAGAATAAAGTTATTTGAAATGTTTGTATATGTAATTCGCAGTAGTGTTGACGGCAGGTTTTATGTAGGTATGACGATACATGTTGAAAGACGCGTTGCTGAACATAATTCTGGAAGAACCAAAAGCACAAAAGGGTATATCCCTTGGGTATTATTCTTTTCTGAAGAGCATCTAAATAGAGAAGAAGCTAGAAAGAGAGAAAAATATTTAAAGACAGGTTACGGCAAACAATGGATTAAAGAAAAATATAAACGGTCCCATAGCTCAGCTGGTTAGAGCATCTGACTCATAATCAGAGGGTCCTTGGTTCGAGCCCAAGTGGGACCACATTTATACAACAGAAAGCCTTACAGAAATGTAGGGCTTTTTTTTGCTATTGTAGCTAAAGAACATAGGGATTCAACAAGTAAATGATTCGAGCCTGCCTGCCGCAGACAGGCCCAAATGGGACCACTTTAAAACAACAGAAAGCCTTATAAACACACAGTTTATAAGGATTTTCTAATTCTAGGGGACGACTGAGGGTACGAATAATTGTCTTAGAATTTACTATTCACACAAAGTGAAGACAAGAAAGACACAGCTCATTGGTGATTTTTGTACTATCTTTATCGAAAGAGGATAAATCTGATATAGGAACATTGTTCCATAGACAACTAGTTGCCACCAATTATGAAAAACATCCTACAAATAACAATATTTCTTTTTTCAATCGGAATTTTTGCGTGTACTTGTGAGGACCCAAAAATAACTGAAAAATACATTGAATCTGATTTCGTTGCTAAAGCTAGAATTATTAAAAACTATAAAAACGAAAACTCAAAAGAACTTTACAAAGCTGATATACTAATTAGTGAACTTTTCAAAGGAGAAAAATTAAATTCAATTTATGTTGCTGGAAGAAGTGACGGAAGAATGGGAAGTTCTTGTGCAATCTTTATTCCTGAAAACACTGAATTAATTATCTACGCACAAAAAAATAAAGACGGAAAATATAGTGTTGGAATGTGTTCTGGTTTGCTATATTTAAGCAATCGAAATGTAAAAAGGCAGAAAAGGGAATTAAGTATTTTAAAGATGTTTAAATCCGAGAATATTGAATTTACTGATAAAGTAAATTATCGAGAAAAGGCAAAACTTCATAAAAATTTAGAGCAATTCAAGGGAATTGAACTTGAGAAAAATTATGGAATTTATGAAATAACATTTGAATCTGATTTGACAATTAAGGATGTTGCGGAAGTTAGTGGTTTTGGAACCCCTATTGACCAAAAACTAATTGAAATAATAAAGAAAACAGAATGGTCAAGTTTCGATAAAGGAATAAAAGATAAAGTACCTGAAAACAGCAAATTATTAGTTGGGATTTATTACTACGAAAAGGAAAAAGAGGATCCGAGTTTTTTAAGCCAATGGTATCTCTGAAAAAATAACTATTCACAACACCGTGTATAACCTACCTACGGAAAGATTGCACACAAAACCGCAACTTTCCATATACAGAACCGTTATGAGCAAGCTGAGAAAAACTATGGAAATAACACCTGAAATCGGAATTTGTTAGAAAAGCTTAAAAAGTTATTTTCCAACGCACAACAATACTTAAACATGAAAAACACCTTCAAATTTATAATCCCCCTATTTCTAATTACTGGTTTTACGAATACAGTTACAGAGTATGCAATTGTAGAAATAGCAATGAACGCTACAGATACAGCACACAAGAAAACAGAAGGCAGTCAGACAGCAGGAATTAAAGAGCTATTATACCATTGTTCCGATAATTGGGAAAAATTATATGCTGAAAGCGGCAACTATTGGAATCGCACAGGAATTAGAGGAAGATACCAGAAAATTAAACATAAAATAGGCATCCATGTTTTGCAAACTCTTTTAGATGAAAATGTATTCTTAGCAGGGCCACATCTTGATGCTGGTTTTATGAACTATCAAAGCAGTCATTTTGGAAAATACAATCCGCTATTTCTTTCAAAGCTTTATACTGAACTTTCAGAAATATATTCAGATGAGGAATTCGTAACTAATTTTCAACACCTCTACAACACTCAATTAAAAAGATACTTAAGAACCTATTATATAAGTTATTCTTATGCGGCCAATAATAAAAAATATATTTTTAAAAATTCACCAAATTTTGACGCGTTTGCAACCGAGATGGATAGGAAAGGCTATGATTGGTATGAAGCCGCTACCTGCCCTCGCTTTTGGGTAAGACGCTCTATTGATGGTACATCAAATGAGTTTTTCAAATTATTAACCCTTACCTTGACAACTTTTGACCCTGATTTTCTTCTAGAAAACAACGTACAAGAAATTAAACTGTACGATTCAATTAATTACGAACAATGGATAGAACTTCAAAATGAAGAAGGCATTGATTGTGTCGCAGGATAAATGTTGTTGCATACAATACCACAACTACTAAAAATGAAATACTCCTTAAAATACGCAATACTATTCAGTATCATCTCTGCTGCTATCGCCAAAAAATTGTTTTCTATTGGTGGGCCGGACATTGCAGATGGATGGAAGGATGTTTGGATCTATTTTGGAATTACTACTTTTATTACAACCTATACTTTATCCTATTTCTTTATTGAAAAGAAAGCGAATTACAGAAAAACTAGATTAATTTTTATAGCCATACTAATCGTCATACTCAGTCATTGGCTTTCTTGGTATCTATTTGGAGTCATCACCTTTATGAAAGCTGTATGTAATGGTTTACCACTTGACACTATGATAAATCCTATAAATGGCATTCCTGCAGCTGCTGTATATTCAATTGTAAGCCTACTATTCTTAGCTTGGCTCACAATACCCATTTCCATCGCTTTAAGTTTTTTATTGAAGACGAAACAACCATTAAATTAGATAAATGACACACGCAAACCAACACACGCACAAAGGATTTAATTTCGGATTGATTTCCTTATTCCTCGTTGTTACAACAGCGATTTTTATGAACTATTTCTATCGATTATTCAACAGTTTTGATACCATTGTATTCGTTATATTGAGTTTGTCATTTGGAATTGTTTCAATCTTAGGAGTCACCTATTTCATAAAAGGAATGAAAGAACCTACTACGTTTAAGAAAGTTCTAGGAATGTTCTTAAATAGTGGAACCTTACTACTCTTTCTTTATGGCCTAATCTCGTACATCGTTGATGTAACCTGATGTTAAAGTTTGGAAATATTCGGACATAAAACCGCCCCCCTGAGAACACTACCCTTTCAACGCGTTGAGTTTGGCAACGTACTTACCCAGTACATCAAATTCTAAATTGACAGCCATGCCTACTTTGCAATTGGCAAAAGTGGTATGTGCCAAAGTATAAGGTATAATCGCCACGCTAAAAGAATGGTCTTTGGAGTTGACTACCGTAAGACTGACGCCATTGATGGTAATAGATCCCTTTTCTATGGTGATGTTGCCAGTGTCTGAATTGTGTGAAAAAGTAAAGATTGTACTGCCGTTGGCATCTGTAACAGCCGCACACACACCTGTTTCATCTACATGACCTTGCACAATATGCCCGTCCAACCGCGCACCTAATTTCATGGCGCGTTCTAAATTGATGGCATCGCCTACTTGCCACGAAGCCAACGTTGTTTTTTCGAGTGTTTCTTGAATCGCCGTTACCACAAATGCATCCCCTTCAATAGCGACTACGGTTAAGCAAACCCCATTGTGAGCCACACTTTGGTCGATTTGCAATGCGCTTGTAAAAGCACTGCGTACCGTAAAATGTACGTTGCTATTTTCTTGCTCAATAGCAACAATCTCTCCTAAAGTTTCAATAATTCCAGTAAACATGCTGTGGGTCTTAATTATTTATTAATTTTACACCGTAGTGCTATGCCACACAAAACTAATCATATTTAGACGCATTCATGGAGAAATCAGAAAAAATTATTGTAGGCATCTCATTAGGAGATCTTAACGGGATTGGCATTGAAGTTGTTTTAAAGACTTTTGAAGACAAACGCATGTTTGATTTCTGCACACCGGTACTTTTTGGGGCGCAAAGAGCGATTTCGCACCACAAAAAAGCCTTAGATTTATACAACAACACCCATGTAATTAAACAGATAGCACAGGTAAAACACGATGCGTTAAATGTACTTACCTGTTGGGATGAAGAAGTACCTATTGCACTGGGTACTGCCACAAAAGAATCAGGTTCATTTGCACTAAAATCACTTACTGCTGCGGTAGAAGCCTTGCAAAACGGAACGGTAGACACCTTGGTTACAGCACCCATCCACAAAGAAACCATCCAGTCAGAAGATTTTAATTTTCCAGGACATACAGAATACTTGGAATCGAAATTGAACGGAAAAAGCTTGATGATACTCATGACCGAGACCTTGCGAATCGGACTCATTACAGGGCACATTCCTATCTCGAAAGTAGCGGAGACCATTTCTGAAGAGCTGATTACCGAAAAGGTAGCGCTCTTATACCAATCGCTGCAAGAAGACTTTGGCATTCGCAGGCCTAAAATTGCGGTGTTAGGACTCAATCCACATTGCGGAGACAAAGGCGTGATCGGTTCAGAAGACGAAACCATTACCAGACCCACCATTCAAAAAATCAAAGAAACAGGCAAATTAGTGTACGGCCCTTATGCTGCCGATGGCTTTTTTGGCTCGGAAACGTACAAGGAGTTCGACGGTGTTTTAGCCATGTACCACGACCAAGGATTGGCGCCTTTTAAAGCCCTTTCTTTTGGAGACGGTGTTAATTTTACTGCCGGATTGGATAAAATACGCACCTCACCAGACCATGGAACTGGCTTTGATATTGCCGGAAAAGGAACCGCCAATGCCAGCTCATTTAAAGCAGCGCTATTTGCCTCATTACAACTCTTTAAGAAGCGAAAAGAACACCAAGGGCTTGTAAAAAACCAACTGTCAAAAAAATAATAAAATAGTTGCTACTTATTTCATAATAGAAACATTTTTTGTATCTTTGCACGCTCAAATTGGTGTTGTAGATGAAAGACTTAAAACAATTCGATATTCCTTTTGTAGGTTTAAAAGAAGGTTCACATCTATTTACATATCAAATTGGCAAGAAGTTCTTTGAAGATTTTCAGTACGAAGATTTTTTTGATGCAGACATTCGCATCGCTTTAGAGTTTGTAAAAAAAAGCACTTTTTTTGAATTGCTTTTCACTGCAACAGGCACGGTACACATTCCATGCGACTCAACTGGCGAGCTGTTTGATCAAAAAATTGAAGCTACGTTACCTTTGTTGGTAAGGTTTGGACAAGAGTTAGATGATGAAAACGAGCAGGTACTTATACTACCGCACGAATTGTATCAGCTAAACGTTGCACAATACATCTATGAATTGGTGGTATTGGGAGTCCCTTCAAAAAGAATTCACCCCAAAGTTCTTGACGGAACCATGGAATCTGAAGCTTTAAAAAGACTAAGAAAATTAGAAGTAACAAAAGAAAAAACTGCAGACAATGCAGACCCAAGATGGGATAAATTAAAGGATTTAATAAAATAAAAAACACATACAATGGCACATCCTAAAAGAAAAATATCTAAAACTAGAAGAGACAAGAGAAGAACGCATTACAAAGCTTCTGTACCTCAAATAGCTACAGATCCAACAACTGGAGAGTCGCACTTATACCACAGAGCTCACTGGCACGAAGGTAAATTGTACTACAGAGGACAAATTGTTTTAGAATCTGCAATCGCAGAAGCATAAACAGTACTCTTATAAAAATTCAGAAAATCCCTCTTTTTGAGGGATTTTTCATGTTTTAACGTCAAAAATTTACGTTTTTGACGTTTTTTTTATAAAAGAGGTGGTATTTTTCAGTACATTTGAACACTCGTTTACAACAAACAACACGTATGACTAAATTAACCGCAGCTATTACCGCAGTGGGTAAATATCTTCCAGAATTTGTTTTAACCAACAAATTGTTAGAAACCATGGTAGATACCAACGATGAATGGATTACCTCAAGAACAGGTGTTAGCGAACGAAGAATACTCAAAGAAAAAGGCCAAGGAACTTCCTTTATGGCCATTAAAGCAGCCGAAGATCTCATTCAGAAATCTGGCATAGACCCCACAGAAATAGACCTAGTAATTGTAGCCACTGCCACACCAGACATGCCTGTAGCCTCTACAGCTGTGTACACCGCAAGCGCTATTGGTGCCACCAATGCCTTTGCATACGATTTACAAGCTGCCTGCTCTAGTTTCCTCTACGGAATGTCTACTGCAGCAAGCTATATAGAATCTGGCCGCTACAAAAAAGTACTACTTATTGGAGCCGATAAAATGTCTTCAATTATAGATTATACAGACCGTGCAACCTGTATTATTTTTGGCGATGGCGCAGGCGCTGTCTTATTTGAGCCAGATACAGCAGGATACGGATTGCAAGATGAATACTTACGAAGTGACGGAATTGGAAGAGAATTCTTAAAAATTGATGCGGGTGGGTCTATCTTACCAACGTCTGAAGAAACGCTTCGCAACAAACAACACTTTGTACACCAAGAAGGAAAAACAGTCTTTAAATTTGCCGTCAAAAACATGGCAGATGTTGCAGAAAAAGTAATGCAACGCAATGCACTAACCAAAGACGATGTGCAATGGCTCGTGCCACACCAAGCCAACAAACGAATTATTGAGGCAACAGCAAAAAGAGCTGGCGTAGAAAGCGATAAAGTAATGATGAATATTCACAAGTATGGGAATACCACATCAGCAACACTTCCGTTGTTACTTGCAGACTACGAGTCGCAATTGAAAAAAGGAGATAATTTAATTTTTGCTTCATTTGGAGGCGGCTTTACATGGGGCGCTATCTATTTAAAATGGGCATACACGCATAAACCAAACAACTAAATTTAAACATTCGAAACATGGATATTAAAGAGATTCAAAATCTTATTAAATTTGTAGCAAAATCTGGCGCAAGCGAGGTGAAGTTAGAATTGGAAGATTTAAAAATCACCATCAAGACTGGAAGTCAAAAAACAGAAACAACCATTGTACAAGCAGCGCCAATGACAGGTATGCCTCAAATGATGGCAGCAGCTCCAGCAATGGAAGCAGCAGCTCCAGCAGCACCAGCCGCTGAAAGCAATGATGAAGACTCGAAATACATCACTGTAAAATCGCCAATTATTGGTACCTTTTACAGAAAATCTTCTCCAGACAAACCTAATTTTGTAGAAATAGGAAGCACAATCAATACAGGAGACACTGTTTGTATTATTGAAGCCATGAAATTGTTCAACGAGATTGAAAGTGAAGTTTCTGGAAAAATCGTAAAAGTATTGGTAGACGATGCTACTCCGGTAGAATTTGACCAACCTTTATTCTTAGTAGATCCATCATAACATACTCAAAAACGCCTGTATTATACACGTATAAATAGGCGTATTGACTATCGAAAAATAGACAACCTATGTTTAAAAAAATATTAATTGCCAACAGAGGTGAAATAGCACTTCGTATTATTAGAACCTGTAAAGAAATGGGCGTTAAATCTGTAGCCGTTTATTCTACTGCAGATGCCGAAAGTTTACATGTAAAATTTGCAGACGAGGCCGTATGTATTGGCCCTGCACCAAGTGTTGATTCGTACCTTAAAATGTCGAATATCATCGCTGCTGCAGAAATTACCAATGCAGATGCCATCCATCCAGGCTATGGGTTTTTAGCTGAAAACGCGAAATTTTCTAAATTGTGTGAAGAGCACAATATCAAGTTTATTGGCGCTACCGCAGACATGATTAATCGAATGGGCGACAAAGCGTCTGCTAGAGAAACCATGATGGCTGCTGGAGTACCTTGTATTCCTGGTTCTAAAGGGATTTTAGATACTTTTGCCGAAGCGGAAGCCTTGGCAACTGAAATGACCTACCCCGTAATGCTAAAAGCAACTTCTGGAGGTGGTGGAAAAGGAATGCGTGCCGTTTGGAAAAAAGAAGACCTTCAAGACTGTTGGGATGCTGCCCGTCAAGAAGCCAAAGCTTCTTTTGGAGACGACAGAATGTACCTAGAGAAGCTGATTGAAGAACCACGTCATATCGAAATTCAAGTGATTGGAGACTCGTTTGGAAAAGCCTGTCACTTATCAGAAAGAGACTGTTCTGTACAACGCCGTCACCAAAAATTAACCGAAGAAACGCCGTCGCCATTTATGACCGATGCCTTGCGTTTAAAAATGGGTGATGCTGCTGTAATGGCTGCTGAATACATCAAATACGAAGGTGCTGGAACAGTAGAGTTTTTAGTAGACAAGCACCGTAATTTCTATTTTATGGAAATGAATACGCGTATTCAAGTAGAGCATCCTATTACCGAAGAGGTGATTAATTACGACTTGATTCGCGAGCAAATTTTAGTAGCTTCAGGAACCCCTATTTCTGGTGAAAACTATTTCCCGAAATTGCATGCCATTGAATGTAGAATTAACGCAGAAGACCCGTTTAATAATTTTAGACCAGCTCCTGGAAAGATTACTAATTTTCACGCACCAGGAGGGCATGGAATCCGCATAGACACGCATGTGTATGCTGGGTACATGATACCACCTAACTACGATTCTATGATTGCAAAACTAATTGTAACCGCACAGTCACGTGAAGAAGCAATTAGCAAAATGAAACGCGCCTTAGATGAGTTTGTTATTGAAGGTGTAAAAACAACCATTCCTTTCCACAGACAATTGATGGACCATCCAGACTATGTTGCTGGAGACTATACCACTAAATTCATGGAAGATTTTGAAATGAAAGCACAATAGTCGTTTTCACTTTCAACTAATTTATAAAATAGCGAAACCTCTACTGGTTTCGCTATTTTTTTTATCTTTAACTTTCAAATGAAAACAATGCTATGGCAAAAAAATTAAAAATTGACGGGATTGATAAAATCATCATCAAACGCTTGGTTGCCGATGCGCGCACCCCTATTTTGAGCATCGCCAGAACCATTGGCATCTCTGGAGCCGCCATACACCAACGTCTACGGAAACTAGAAGTAGCCAACCTTATTGAAGGCTTTAAAATGACCTTAAATCCCAAAGCTTTGGGTTACAATACCACCGCTTTTGTGGGGGTGTTTTTAGAAGCTTCCAGCCAGTACTCTACCGCCATCAAACGACTAAAAGAAATTCCGGAAGTGGTAGAAAGTCACTATACGACAGGTAATTACGCCATCTTTATCAAAATTCTTTGCAAGAACAACGAAGACCTCATGCAGTTGCTCAACAAAGAAATACAAACCATCAAAGGCGTTTCAAGAACCGAAACTTTTATCTCTTTAGACCAACAGATCAACCGACAAATACAGTTGTAAAAAAAAATAAAAGCACAAAAAAACGATGTATTTACATCGTTTTTAAACTGTCGGGATGACAGGATTCGAACCTGCGACCACACGACCCCCAGCCGTGTACGCTAACCGGACTGCGCCACATCCCGTATCTGATAAAGATACATCTTTAAACCACCATTCTTAGAACGGGCTAAAAACAAAAAAGACTTTACATTGCTGTAAAGTCTTGTGCTTTGCTCCTCCTTTAGGACTCGAACCTAAGACCCTCTGATTAACAGTCAGATGCTCTAACCAACTGAGCTAAGGAGGAATTTATTATTTTTGAGTCTTTTTTTGACTTTTCCTTCTTAAAATACTACCGAAGATGTTCAAAGCTCAGTTCTGAGCCCTGCCTGCGGCAGGCAGGTAAGGAGGAGTTTGCGTTTAGCGAGTGCAAATATAGAATGGTTTTTTAATTCTACAAGGTTTTTCCTAAAAAAAATCACTTTTTTATCCGGCAATTTAAAAGCGAAAAAGAAACATGGTTTTTAGTAAAAGTTGTATTTTTGCTTGAATTTCACGCTTACACTCAAAGTATTCTATTAGATATGGACAAGTTTTCGTTCTTAAACGCAGCACATACAGGCTTTATAGCTGATTTATACGATCAATATTTACAAGACCCCGATGCCGTAGAACCGAGCTGGAGAAGTTTTTTTCAAGGGTACGACTTAGCCAATGAAAACTATTCACTTACAGACGAAGAAAGTTCTAGCGAAATTCCGGAAGAAGTACGCAAAGA
>Ga0209035_10000135_pt1 | contig 28875 bp, 31 predicted proteins | sample MarorgKNORR_S2LV_6_FD_188220 | JGI IMG/M metagenome (GOLD analysis project Ga0209035, IMG submission 188220) | Marine microbial communities from the Southern Atlantic Ocean, analyzing organic carbon cycling - AAIW_A/KNORR_S2/LV (SPAdes) (version 2) | ecosystem: Environmental > Aquatic > Marine... | reverse complement strand
GTATATTCCCTGCTATATCTCCAGATGGAAATACATATGTTTTTATGATGAATTTAGATTTATATAGCATAAATATGGATGGTTCAAATCTTAAAAATTTAACCCAGTCCGATGATACCGGGGAATACTTCCCTTTCTTCTCAGATAATGAAATAAACAGAATTTATTTCTCATCACATGATACAATATCTCCTAGTCTAAATATTTATTCTATAGACCTAGAAGGGCGCAATAAAAAACAGCATACTTTCTTTAAGGATGGAAAAAGTGTGATATTATATCCTAAATTTAAAACTACGTTACCTAACAAAAAATAAACGCCATTAAAACGGGCGTTTATTCGTACGTTACCTGCAAGCACCAGAAAAATGAATAATTCAGTAGAAAAACAAAAAAAGGCGACAAAATATTACGACAGATTTGCAAAAATATATGATTTAGTTTCTTCAAAATCCTACTATAATAAACCGAGAAATTTTGCGCTAAAAGAACTGAATTTGAGTAAACATCAACACGTTTTAAATATCCCTTGCGGAACTGGACAAAATTTTGAGGACTTTCAAAAATATTTACAAAATACAGGAAAAATTATAGGTATTGATTTATCACAAGGAATGCTTGAAAAAGCAAAAGACAAAATCGAAAATAACAAGTGGAATAATATCCAAATTATTAAAGGAAATGCAACGGAAATTGATACTGAATGGATAAAAAAGGAATTTAATGCGGACTTAAAATTTGATGCTATTTTCTGTGATTTAGGACTGTCTGGATTTCCTAAATGGAAAAAAGTAATTGATAGTCTAATCTTGCTATTAAAACCCAACGGGAAAATTGTAATAATGGATTGGTATATTGAAAAAATAAATCTAAGAGGAGTGTTTATCAAATGGGTTGGAAAAGGAGCCGTAAACAGACCAATATGGCAATATTTGGAAAATAAAGTTGCAAATTTCAAAGTGGACAATTCATTTAAGAACGGAGAAATGTTTGTTGCATCGGGAAATAAAAAATAAAGCCAGCAGGTAACAACGTGTAAAAATAATAAGGGTTTAAGTGCTTAACCCAAAGTTCAGTACGTTTTACAAAGTCCGCAAAATTTACAATTTTGCGTGTTTATTAAATAAAGAAAAATTGTAAATTTGGCTAAGTGCTAAAACTGAAAAATAAGTATATTTTAATCCCTTACTATTCTTACACCAACCGATGGAATACATTCAACTAAAGTTGACTGAAATTCCTTCACAACTTCGTTGTTCCCGTCCTTTCAGAAATGTATTCCATCGACCTGCTAAACCAAATTGAGGGTCTCGACTATTTAAAATTTACAACTTTAATTGGGCATCGAGCCTAAACGTAAACCATCAGTAGCTAAACTCAATTTGATTCCGTATTTTTTGTTCTCAATAAACAGAATTTGACAAACTTACAAAGCTCCGCTTTTGGTTTGATGAACTGTTGTTAGAATTTATACGAAGTGCTTTTTATATCAACAGTTAAACAAATTCTTTATATTTACTCAAAAATTACAGAACTGCGTTTAGCAGGTCGTTGACTCCAATTTAAAATCATAAAAAATGAAGGTTACAGCTAAAAAAAATGAAAAAGTTGCTAATATGATCTTTGCATCTATTTATCCACTTTACTGGAATAGATTGGAAAAGCATGGTAGAACAAAAGAAGAGTTCCATCAAGTAATAGAGTGGTTAACTGGTATTGATGAAGCTAAATTACAAACACTTATTACAGAGAAAGTAACGTTTAGAACATTTTTTGAAAAAGCAAAAATCCATCCCAATGCACACATGATTAAAGGAGTTGTTTGTGGTTATCGTATTGAAGAAATAGAAGATGAATTTGAAATATATAAACAATGTAGACGTTTAGAGAAGTTGATTGACGAATTGGCAAAAGGTCGTAAAATGGAGAGAATTTTACGGGAAGAAAAGAAATAAAAACTGTCGCTAACAAGGTTATAGTGCATAGTCTGAGGGCTACCTACCATACACCAACCGTTGTGTGCCATGCAAAAAAAAGAAACAACCAGCCGCACATTTTAGCACTTTCGGTTTTTTCCGACACACGAGGCAAAACTAAAAACAAAAAGAGCTGAATTTTATCCAACGCTCCTGATAATTATTTCAAATATTTGCCAGTAATTATCAATATTGGCATTTTTTTGATTTCTTATATTCGCCAATTTTCACTATCTTTGGCATAAATTAGATTTAAAATGCCGAAAATCATTGAAAATAGACTCATAGAGGAATTTAAAGACAGAGAGACTTTCTCAAGAGAAGAGCTATTTGACTTTTTTAGGTATTTCGAGCCTGACTTAAAAGAAGGCACTTTTGGATGGAGGATTTATGACCTTAAGAATAAAGATATTATAAAGTCGATTCAAAGAGGGTTTTACACCATTTCCTACAAACCAAAGTACAAACCTGAGATTTCTGGAGAGGTTTTAAAACTTGCCAAAGTAATTTCTGAGCGATTTGAAGAAATTAAATATTGTCTTTGGGACACTGATTGGATAAACGAATTCTCACAACATCAATCAGGCAAAAAGTTAATTATCATTGAAATTGAAAAAGATTTCGTTGAATCTCTATATTATGAATTGAAAGATTCTTTTCGATTTGACTTCTATTTAAACCCTGATAAAAAAGCCATTGACTTTTATATCTCAGAGAGTCAAAACCCTGTCATTATAAAAAAACTAATTACAAGATCCCCTATTTCAAAACGTATTGAAAATAAAATTAAATTTTATACGCCCCTACTTGAAAAAATACTGGTAGACCTATTTACAGAAAATAAACTTTTCTATTTCTACCAAGGAGCTGAATTGATGCACGTGTATGAAAAAACCTTAAAAAACTATACGCTCAACTACACCAAATTATTCAGTTATGCCAAACGGAGAGATAGAGAACAAGACATTAAGCAATTTATGATCAACAATATGAATCACCTTGTAAAAGACATCATCGAATGATAAAAGAACATTGCTTTACAGATGAATGGTTAGATGCCTTTAAAAAACAAGCAGCCCATAAACGAATAGATAAAGCTATTCTCGAAAAAATGATTTATGCACTTCATTTACTGGAACGTATTAAAACCAATGGACTCGATTTTGTTTTCAAAGGTGGTACTAGCTTAGTTCTCTTACTTGAAGAAGGAAATAGATTCTCCATTGATATTGACATCATTTGTAATATTGGCAGAGAAAACCTAGAGAAAATATTAAACAAGGTTATTAAGTCCTCTAAATTCAAATCATTTGAACTAGATGAACACCGCAGTTATAAAGCGGGTGTTCCAAAAGCACATTATTCTTTTACTTTTGATTCTGCTACGAAAGGGAAATATTCTGGCACTATTTTGTTGGATATATTAATTGAAGATTCTATTTATCCAGAATTAACCGAAAAACCTGTTCAAACAAAATGGGTTGAAACGGAAGGAGAAACAAATATCTCATTACCAACTATTGATGCTATTACAGGAGATAAGCTTACCGCTTTTGCTCCAAACACAGTTGGCATACCCTATTTTAAAGGAAAAGACCAACAACCATTCTCCATGGAGATTTGCAAACAGTTATTCGATTTAAGCAAACTCTTCGAAAGAATAGAAAACATGGAAACTGTAGCTCAAAGTTTTGAGGTATTCGCAATACAAGAGATTGAGTACCGCAAGACTGAAACATCAGATTTAACTCCAGAAAAAGTATTGCAAGATACCATAGACACTTGCCTGATTCTTGCAAAAAAAGGCAGTGGTTCTACAGATGAAAAATCAAAATTCACGGAACTACAAAAAGGGATAAGAGCTTTTGGTACTGGATTCTTAATGGTTGGTAATTTTAGAATTGATGACGCAATACCTGCTTCGGCAAGAATAGCTTATTTATCCGCCAAAATTTTGCACAAGGATTTATCTCCTATTGAGTATTACAACGGACAAGACATAAAAGAATTAAATATTGAAAATCAAGATTGGAATTTCCTAAACCGTTTAAAACGACAGCCTGACAAATCGAGTTTTTATTATTGGTGCAAAACGGTACAATTATTAACAACTAATGTAGATGAATAAAAAAGACTTACCAGAATCGGACATAAAAGCAAAGTATAAAAATAATAATTCTAATTAAAATAAATCTCATGAAAAAAAAATTAGCCCTCATATTTGCAATTGTTGGTTGGGTAACCTTAACATCTAGACTAACATTAAGTGTCTTAAACGGAAATGAAACTTCCTTGATAACGGTCATTCGTTTTTTTAGCTACTTTACCGTACTCACCAATATGCTTGTCGCCATTTACTTTACCAATATAGCCTTAAAAAATGCGTCACAAAAAAATACTGTTTGGAACAAAGCAGGAACCTTAACGGCATTGGCTACTTTAATGACGCTTGTAGCTATTGTTTATCATATTATGATAGCCCCTAGCAGAAATATTACCGGACTTCCTCTATTATTGAGCTCCATACTACATACCTGGTTGCCTATTGCCATTGTGGTATTTTGGTATCGCTATGAAAATATGAGAAATGTAAGGCCAAAACAGCTACTCTATTGGTTATTATACCCTACTTTTTATACTTTTTACGTCTTATTAAAAGGTTATTTTTCTGGGTTTTATCCGTATTTTTTCTTTGACATTACAACTATTGGATTACAACAAGTCATCGTAAATCTATTCTGGCTTCTTTTAACTATTAGCGCTTTTTTGGGAGTGTTTTTCTTGCTTTCAAAAAGAATAAGGTAAAAAATACAGATGAAAAACAACCTTAAACATTTTTTTGCAAGAGCCTTATTTCCTATGGTTATGTGTGCTGCTATGGTAGCTGGATATTTGGTTATAGAAAGTGGCACTGTGAAAAATGTACTCACAGCAGGATCGCCCATTGTTTTAGTTGCCCTCATTATAATTGCACTCTTTGAAAGAATATTTCCGTATAAAAAATCTTGGAACAAAAACAATAATGACGTCCAAAATGATGCTTGGCACTTGGTGTTTACTCAAATTATTATTGGCCGCATAATGGGGCCGTTTTGGATTTTTATCTTGGCTGGCAGTACCGCTATGCTTGCCGAATCTTATGGAGGAAATATCTGGCCGCATTCATGGAATCTATTCGGTCAATTAATTTTAGCGCTGTTAATCGCAGAATTTGGGCGCTATTGGATTCATCGTTGGGCGCACGAAGTTAGTTGGTTGTGGAAGTTTCACGCAGTACATCACAGCCCTAAAAGGTTGTATTTTTTGAATGCAGCACGATTCCACCCAATAGAAAAAATACTATTTCTAATTCCGGAAACAGTTCCATTTATAATCATGGGTACTTCAGAAAGCGCATTGTTAATGTATGCGATCTTTAATTCTATCCATGGGTTATTTCAACATAGCAATGTGTACATAAAAATGGGCTGGTTGAACTACATTTTTAGCATGACAGAACTGCACAGATGGCACCACTCCAAACACATCAACGAATCAAATTCCAATTATGGGAATAATTTAATTGTCTGGGATCTTGTTTTTGGCACTTTTTTTTGGCCAAAAGAACGTGAGGTGAACGAAATTGGCTTGATAAATCCTGAATACCCTGATAACTACATCGGTCAAGTAAAAGCTCCGTTTATGGGAGAATTAGACAAACCTGCTGACTTTTACACGAACCCAGAAAAATATACAACATATGAAGAGTAAACAAGTAGTGCGAATAGGAACCCTCTTTTTAAGTGTCTTATTGATTCTTGGCGAAACAGTTGTCTTGGTAAAAACAGCTAAATTCTGGCCGCTTTCTGTTGATGATTATTTCATTGCTACGTTCTTAATTGTCATTGCTTATCTTTCTAAAGAAGATAAGTACATCCCTTATTTAATTGCTGGATGGGCGTTTCTTTTAGGGAATATGTACGCCATGTTATTTAACCGACTCGATCCCGTTCACGGGAGTGGCGAGAGAATTAATTTATTAATCGCAATCAACTTTATCGCGGTTTTCTTCCTGATTCTTTCTGTGATTGTTTACAAAAACACACACATCTGCAGTCGAATCAAGGAAACAAACCATTAAATTATAGAACGGAGTAGATTAGAGGTATCTTTAGATTTTAAGACAGGCAATATGGTGAAAAATCCAAACCAATAGAAAAATATGAATTTAAATCAAATAACTATTCCTTCATTGGATTTGATAAAGTCAATTCCATTTTATGAAAAACTGGGATTAAAATTGATAGTGAAATCGCTACCACATTACGCAAGGTTTGAGTGTCCAGATGGAAATTCAACTTTTTCGATACATCAAACCGAAAGTTTACCAAAAGGAGACGGAATATATATCTATTTTGAATGTGAGAATCTTGATGGATATGTTAATGTATTAACGAAAAAAGGAATTGAATTTGACGAACAACCAACCGACCAAAAATGGCTGTGGAGAGAGGCAAGGTTAAAAGATGTTGATGGAAATCAACTGATTTTATTTTATGGTGGAGAAAATAGATTAAATCCACCTTGGCGAATTAAAAACAGAACATCTGAATAAAAAGTGTGACTGGATATTTTGAGAAGGCTTTTAAAATTTAAAAGAAAAACAACATGAAAAAACTACGTAATATCTTTATCGGACTTATTGCTTTTTTAATTTTTGGTTGGCTTTTAACTGTGCGTTATTTAAATAGCGGGAGTTTGGAACCAGACAATACCGTATGGGAAACGTATCTTGGCAGAGACACTACAGTGGGCGTACTACCAGACACCTATGCCAATTATTTTACCTATACGTTAGCGCGAACCAATAATAATATTGGGTTTAAAATAAAAGGCGCGTTTCCTGATGCGCGTTATTTTAGTTTTAATGTATATAGCTTGGGCGATAATGCAACACAAGGATCTCTGGTAGATTATCAAATTCAAACAGATTCTGGGAAACCAAACCCATTTCTTGCGAATAAAGACAGTGTTGTTGTTGGAAAAAACTTTACCGTTTACATTGTTCCCTCCAAGTATCAACAACAAAAATTACCCAACCTTTTACCTTTTAGAGATGATGTAAAATTGTTAACCATGATTATTCGGTTGTATGATTATAATATTGATGATTTTGGAGGGGTAGAATTCCCTACTGTGGAAGCATTTACCCTTGATAAGGAAATTAAAAAGTTAAAGGTAAAGCCAGTAAATTTACCAAGAGGATTAAACCTGCGTTGGATTGTAAGGAATAAAAGTCTGCCTGCTATGGTAAAACGATTGAGTTTAATCTATAAGACAGAAAACACGGTTCCCTTAGACGCTTCAACTTTTGCTAAAAAATATTTTTCTTTACCTTTTCACGCCGTTGACAGCAAGGGGTTTATTGAAAACAATGACAACCGCTATTTGATATCAGCCATTACAAAAGAGAAAGATGAAGTATGTGTTTTTAGATTTAAAGCACCTTCTTACACCACAGGACCTGAAAATATCAATCAAACAGAAGTTCGGTATTGGTCTTTTAATTTAGGGAATTCTGAGACCTATAATTTTAATGCGTTAAAAGATGAAGATGCTATTGTTGACGAAGATGGCTTTGTAAATATTATTCTAGCAACCAAAGACGTAACCTTAGAAAAACGAGCTAAAGAACTTGGATATAATTTTTTAGCATGGAACATGCCTTCGGAGAAGGGATTGATTTTGTTTCGGCACATGCTCGCCAATCCAAATTTTGTAGCTCAAATTGACAATGTTCCTCCAATTGGAAAAGACACAGAGAATTTTACACCAATAGAGGCACAAAAATTTATGGGGAACTTTGCCCCTCAAGGAGTAAGAATGTCTACCGAAGATTTTTTGTTTGAATATCGTGTCTCTAAGAAAGAAATTGAAATCATCGAATAGTCAGTTAAACACGATTAAAAGCCGTGTCTAAAAACTCTGAGTTCCTTTAAACTTTACTGGTAAATGCACCAGTTTTTTGGTTTCAAAAAAATCTTCCTCAAAAAAATCGGGTAAATTATATACGGTTGCAGAAGTGTATTTTTGCAACTCTTCTGTTAAATCACCTCCTTTTAAATAGAGGATTCCGTTTTTTAACTGATGGCGTTGTTTTTTGGAAATCCGCCCTTTTGTCCATCGTACAAAAGTTTCCATGTGTGCTACCGCTCTACTCACAATAAAATCATAGGTGTCTTTTACGTCTTCTACCCTACAATTAGAAGATTTTACATTTTCCAACCCCAATCCTTGCACCACTTCATGGACCACTTTTATCTTTTTCCCGATGCTGTCTACTAAATGAAATTGTGTCTCTGGAAATAATATGGCTAAGGGAATTCCGGGAAAACCTCCACCGGTTCCAACATCCAATACTTTAGCGCCAGGCTGAAACTCCATCACCTTCGCAATCGCCAACGAATGCAATACGTGACGCAAGTACAATTCATCAATATCTTTACGTGAAACCACATTAATTCTTAAATTCCAATCCTGATATAATTCTTGGAGTTTTGAAAATTGTTCAAGTTGGGTTTCGGTTAAATTTGTAAAATATTTCTGTATAATTTCCATAAAATAATAATATTGCACAAAAATAGTAATTTGCGAACAAACAATTCCTATTAAAAATTACCGTTTATTGTACTTAGATACTTCAAAAAGTATATTTTTGCATCTAATTAATAGAACAACATATGAAAACTATTAACTTTTCTAGAATTGACAAGGCCAAGTTTTTTAAAACCTTGAACAAACGTGTCAATACCTATTTTAAAGAAAACAACATCAAACGTACCGGAAACTGGAAATTGTACACCAAAGCGGTATTGATGTTTTCCTTGTTTTTAATCCCAATGATTTTAATTTTAACGATTGCTATGCCACAATGGCTCTTGCTAATATTAACTGTAGTAACGGGTATTGGAATGGCTGGAGTTGGCATGAATGTGATGCATGATAGTAATCATGATTCTTTTTCTAGCAAAAAATGGGTCAATAAATTAATGGGAAGCAGTATTTATATTCTTGCCGGAAATGTATACAACTGGAAAGTACAGCACAATGTGTTGCACCATACGTTTACCAATGTAAAAGACCATGATGAAGATATTGATGCGGGTAGAATTATTCGCTTTTCTCGACATTCAAATTGGCTTCCAATACACAAATTTCAAAAATATTATTCTATTTTTCTCTACGGATTATTGACCATTAACTGGGCAATTACTACAGATGTAAAACAAATGCATCGCTATTTAAAACGAAAATTATCCTATGGGAAATTTCCGAATCCAGCTACAGAATGGACTAAATTAATCATTTCTAAAATAGTCTATTACGCTCTTTGGATTGTATTACCTCTTCTAATTGTAGACATTGCTTGGTGGAAAGTTTTAATTGGGTTTTTTGTAATGCATTATACCGCTGGTATGATTTTAAGTATAGTTTTTCAATTGGCACATGTGGTTCCTAATACAGAAATGCCAACACCAGATAAGGATGGAAATCTAGAACACACATGGGCTGTTCACCAACTGTATACCACATCTAATTTTGCGCCAAGCAGTTGGATTGTCAACTTTTATACAGGCGGATTAAATCACCAAGTAGAGCATCATATTTTTCCTCATGTATCACATGTTCATTATAAAAAACTAGCAAAAATTGTAAAGGCAACAACTGCCGAATTTAATTTGCCCTATAATGAATATCGTACCATGAGAAAGGCCTTGATAGAACACTTTAAACAACTTAGTTCTTTAGGAAAAAACCCTCACTTAGCGTAAACAACTAATAACATACCAGAATGTCATACCCATTATCAGACAGAATTAACAGTTTGCCGATTTCTCAAACGTTGGCAATGGCTGCTAAAGCAAGAGAATTGAAAGCTGCAGGAAAAGATATTATCAGCTTAAGTTTAGGAGAACCTGACTTTAATACGCCTGATTTTATCAAAGATGCAGCTATTGAAGCCGTCAATCAAGATTACAATTCGTATACTCCAGTTGATGGATATCAAGAGCTAAAAGAAGCGATTTGTACCAAATTTAAGCGTGACAACAACTTGGTGTACCAACCCGACCAAATTGTTGTTTCTACAGGCGCAAAACAATCAATTGCAAACATTGCTCAAGTCTTATTAAACCCAGGTGATGAAGTTTTACTACCAGCTCCTTATTGGGTAAGTTATTCTGCAATTGCCATTTTGTGTGAAGCTACTTTTGTTGAAATTCCGTCTTCTATCGATGTTGATTTTAAAATTACACCTGCACAATTAGAAGCCGCAATTACGCCAAAAACAAAAATGATTTTCTTCAACTCGCCAAACAATCCAAGCGGAACTATATACAGCGAAGAAGAATACAGAGCATTGGCAAAAGTATTAGAAAAGCATCCACAGATTTATATTTTATCGGATGAAATTTACGAACACATCAACTACGGAGCAAAAGCATTTAGCTTTGCTGCGATTGAAAACATGTATGACCGAACTATCACAGTAAATGGATTGGCAAAAGCTTTTGCAATGACAGGCTGGAGAATTGGTTATATTGGTGCGCCACAATGGATTGCCAAAGCGTGTACAAAAATGCAAGGGCAAATTACTTCTGGAGCAAATTGCATTGCTCAAAGAGCTGCAATTACAGCTGTTTTAGCGCCTGTTTCTAGCATTAAATATATGGTTGATGAGTTTCAAAACCGTAGAGATATGGTCTTGGATTTATTGGGTAAAATAGACGGATTCAAATTGAACATTCCTGAAGGCGCTTTTTATGTTTTTCCAGATGTTTCTAATTTCTTCGGAAGAACGTTTAAAGGAAAAACGATCAACAATGCAAGCGATTTTTCTATGTTGCTATTAGAAGAGGCAAATGTTGCTACCGTTACAGGTGACGCTTTTGGAGCTCCGAATTGCATCCGAATGTCATATGCAGCTTCTGAAAGTCAGTTAAGAGAAGCCATAAAAAGAATTGAAGAAGTATTGAGCTAATCCTTATTCGTCTTCTTGGAGGGCTTTTTTAAGTACAATACCAATTTATTATAATCGATAACTGCTGTTCCTTTTTCTAAAATGTCTGCACCTATAATCCCTTGCACTTCTTTGGCTTTGTGTTGTGTCAAAGCAGTATTCACATGAATTAAATTGAACAAGACCAAATGACTCCTATTGGTTTTCCACTTTCCGATTTTCAAGGTGTTATTTTCAGATTTTCGTGTCTCCATCTCTGTAGCACCAGCACTAGCAGCTTTTGTTTCAGACTCTTCAGTAATTAAATTAAAATAATCAATTAAATCTAGCCCAACACAAGAGTTGGAGGCGCCAGTATCTAAAATAAAACGTCCTTTAACACCATTAATCTTTGCGGTTAACGCTAAGTGATTGGTAGCCATCCTTTTCAATTTAATTCGGATGTATCCCTTTTTTAACAATACATTTTTCAGACTTGCCATTTAACTGTATTTTTGTCAAAAATACGTTTTTAATGATTACTGATACACACACGCATTTATATTCTGAACAGTTTGATGAAGACAGAGACATCATGATGCAACGTGCTTTTGACGCAGGTATTTCTCGTTTTTTTATTCCTGCCATTGATGCTTCTTACACAGAACGCATGTTCGATTTGGAAGCTGCATATCCGAAACATATTTTCTTGATGATGGGATTGCACCCAACCTCTGTTAAAGAAAACTACAAAGAAGAGTTAGCACATGTAAAAAAATGGATTGATCAACGAAATTTTTATGCCATTGGAGAAATCGGGATTGACCTGTATTGGGATAAAACATTTTTAACGCAACAACAAGAAGCATTTAGAACTCAAATTCAATGGGCAAAAGAAAAACAACTCCCAATAGTAATTCATTGTCGCGATGCATTTGATGAAATTTTTGAAGTATTAGAAACAGAAAAAAGCAATGATCTACAGGGGATTTTTCACTGTTTTACAGGAACACTAGAACAGGCTAAAAAAGCCATTTCATATAATATGAAGCTCGGAGTTGGAGGTGTAGCAACTTTTAAAAACGGAAAAATCGACAAATTTTTAAATCAAATAGACCTCAAACATATTGTCTTAGAAACCGATTCCCCTTATTTAGCACCAACGCCCTACAGAGGAAAACGAAACGAAAGTTCTTATATCACACAAGTTGTTGATAAACTGGTTGCTATTTACGAGCTTCCTTTCCAAGAAATTGCTGAAATCACGACTCAAAATTCTAAAGACGTTTTTGGTATCTAATCAAACTACATATTACAAAACACCCATTGGTACTGCAAAAATTGTTGGAGATGAAAACGGAATCCAATCGGTTACTGTGTTGGATGACGACTCTCAAAGTGACAACGGTAAATCGGAAAACACAAATCTTCCAACTTGTTTGCAAGAATGCGTTGCGCAATTGGAAGAATATTTTAAGGGAGAAAGAACTGAATTCACCGTGGAATTAAATCCACAAGGAACCGAGTTTCAACAACGAGTTTGGAAAGAATTGCTACACATTCCGTTTAGCAAAACCAGAACCTATTTAGAACAGTCAAAAGCGTTGGGCGATGTAAAAGCCATCAGAGCCGTTGCGTCCGCTAATGGAAAAAACCCTATTTGGATTCTCATTCCCTGTCACAGAGTACTTGGATCTGACGGTTCTTTAACAGGATATGCTGGTGGACTTTGGAGAAAAAAATGGTTATTGGAACATGAAAATCCTGTAAAACAACAATCACTTTTTTAACTCCACAAGGTTCCCTGAATAGAATAAACTATTTTTACATTTCATTCGTTTGTGTTTTATGACAAAGAAAGTACTTCTTATCAGTTTTCTTTTGATCGGTTTTTTTGCCCAAGCGCAAATCACATCCACCGATTTTCGTTCTAAAACATTCTTTCTTGTAAAAGACACGCTTCATATTGATACGGTTAGCATCAACTCGCAAAAATTCAAAGTACTTACGTCTAAAAAAAAGGAAATAAAAATCTCTGAATATCAAATTGATTTTAGCAAAGCCTTGTTAATTATCAACTCAAAAAAATATCCTGAAATCATTGTTGAATATTTTCGATTTCCTGAATTTATTACTAAAACGTACCGTGTTTTTGACGAACGCATCATCGTTCCAAACATTAGCAATACAAAAAAACTATACAGTTTAACAAGCAATAAAAAACAGTCAAAAACCACCTTATTTGAGGGCTTAAACACCAATGGAAATATTACTCGTGGCATTACTGTTGGCAACAATCAAAACTCGGTTGTCAATGCTACTTTAGACTTAGACATCAAAGGAAATCTGTCTAAAGACATTGCGCTAAGAGCACATATTTACGACACCAACATTCCGCTACAAGACAATGGATATTCTCAAAACATCACCGATTTTGATCGTATTTTTATGGAACTGACAAGTAAAAAATGGCGTGTAAAAGCAGGGGATTTAGACTTGAAAAATGAGGAAAGTTATTTTTTCCCATTGACAAAAAAAGTAGCGGGACTGGAAGTGGAAGTAGACATTAACGATCAGACATCAGTAGTGGCTTCTGGAGCGATTGTGAGAGGTCGGTTTTCTGAGTTTAATTTTATGGGGAAAGAAGGGAATCAAGGTCCTTATCGGATTTTTGGTCCAGAACAAGAGTCTTATATCATTATTGTTGCTGGAAGTGATGTTCTATATGCCAACGGAATTGCTTTACAACGCGGAGAAAACAAGGATTATACAATAGATTATACTACTGCTGAAATACGATTTAATACGACCTTTCCAATTACAAATGACATGCGGTTTCATGTAAAATATCAGTATTCTGACAGGAATTACACCCGATTTGTCACCTATGAAAAGGCGAGTTATAAAGGAGAGAAAATCAGTATAAACGGATTTTTCTACAATGAAAACGACGCTAAAAATCAACCTGTACAACAATCTTTGACAGATGCTCAAAAACAAATTTTGGCAGCTGCAGGAAATGACCTTTCAAAAATGGTTGCTCAAAGCGCGTATAAAGAGGTGTATTCTGACAGTAAAATTCTATATAAAAAAACCGTAATGGGAGCTGCAGAAACCTTTGAGCATTCAAACAACTCAACAGACGAACTGTACAATGTGCATTTCACTTTTGTTGGTGCAAACAAAGGAGATTACCTGCTCGACAAAACCATTGCCATTGGAAACATTTTTAAGTTTATAGGTGCAAATTTAGGGAGTTACAGTCCGATTACTCGTTTAGCGGCGCCCTCTAAATCTCAAATTATCGTAGTAAATTCTACCTATACTCCGAATAAAAAAACACGTCTTTTTACAGAAATTGCATTGAGCACAAACGATCTGAACCTGTTCTCGTCTATTGATGATTCCCAAAACAAAGGAATGGCGACAAAACTAAATTGGAAGCAGCAGTTTATTGACAATGAATGGAAATTCTCAACAGACCTTGATTATGAATTTGTGCACCAACATTTTAACACGGAACAAAATTTTGAAAACAGTGAATACAAAAGAGATTGGAACCTTGTAAACCCGATCGGAAACAAACAATTGCTAAGTACTCGTTTTACGTTGAAACAGAAAAAAAATAGCTTGGCAACATATCGCTTTCAATTTTTAGAATATTCAAAAAATTATACCGGTATCAAACATCATTTTAACAGCGGAATACACCTAAAAAATACTGTTTTCTCAGTGGATGGAAGTTTGTTAAATAGTGCTTCTTCCATAGAGAGTAATCACTTTTTAAGAACAAAAGCAAGCATCGAACATCGCTTTAGCAAAAAATGGATTGGCGGACTTTTCAATCTAGAAACCAACAAAAGAACGACCAAAAACACAGAAGCACTGAACCTCTTAAGTTACCGATTTAAAGAAGCAGAAACTTATATTGGTGTTGGCGACAGCACAAAAGTCTTTGCAAAAATCGGATTTAAGTATAGAGAAAATGACAGCATTAAAAAGGGTGTTTTCACACAAACAAACCGTAAAAAAACGGTGTATATCAACAGTACAATTCTTCAAAACACCAACAACAATTTAACGGTATATGCAAATTATAGAACCACTCAAAACAGCTTTACAAAGAATGAACGGTCTCTAAATTCTAAAATCGTTTACCATCAGAAATTATTCAAGAATTTTATCCATTTACATACTGCGTATGAAACCTCATCTGGCAATATTCCTCGGCAAGAATATGTGTATCTAAAAACAGAACCTGGACAAGGGTATTACACTTGGATCGATTATAACAACAATGAAATCAAAGAATTTAATGAGTTTGAAATTGCAAAATTTAAAGACGAAGCCGAGTATTTACGTGTGGCCTTGCCCAACATTAATTACATCAATACGCAGCGTGCAAAATGGGTGCAATCTATTATAATTAATCCCTCGCAATGGGCACGTGCAACTGGATTTAAAAAAGTGATTTCTCATTTATACAATCAAACCTATTTTTTGATTGACAACGAGCAAAAAAGGACAACAAATACCTTTAATTGGAATCCGTTTGATATTGATGAATCTAACCTATTGGGATTAAATTTTAGTCTTAGAAACAGCTTATTTTTCAATAAGAGTTTACAGAATTACAGTGTTACCTACACCTACGGAAAATCTAAAAACAAGCAGCTATACAACATAGGAAATCAAGAAAACACCACCAATTTACATCAACTCGAGTTTCAGCATAAATTAGGGAAATTTTGGTTGATGGACTTTAAGTCGAGTCGCTCCAAAAACGAGGTGTTGACAGAGAATTTTGCGAATAAAAATTATCAAATCAATGCTGCAGATCTGCTTTCAAAATTTACATTTTTATATCATAAAGACCATCGATTTTCCGTTTTTTATCAATTTAAAGACAAGAAAAACGTCGTACTCGGTTTTGAAAAATTACAACAACAAAACTTGGGCGTTTCCTATTTTCACCGCCGCAACAAGAAGTCTCAAATAAGCGCAGAAATAAATTTATTTCTAAATGATTTTGAAGGCAATCAAAACAGTCCCGTATCTTATCAAATGTTAGAAGGTTTACAAACAGGGGAAAATTATACATGGAGTTTATTGTACCAGAAAAAATTAAATTCATTTTTACAAATGAACATTACGTACTTAGGAAGAAAAAGCGAAAATTCAAGTACAATTCATACAGGCGCTATTCAATTGAGGGCGAATTTTTAATTTAATTTTCTCCGTTTCTAAAAAAAAAGAGTACTTTGGAACAGTCTTTGCAAAAGACTGTGCAAATCAAAATCACCAAAAAAAATATCATGAAAAAAATCACATTACTATTACTATTATTTGTTACCGTTGTTGCAACTGCACAAGAAACAGCTACTGAAACAAAAAATGAAACCGAAAATGAAACAAAACACGAAATTAGATTAAACACGACCAACCTTATTATTTTAAAAGCTTTTGACGTGTCGTATGAATATTTTATAAACACAGAAGCTACTGTTGGTACAGACCTTTTCATCTCTTTAGATGAAAGCAACGAATTATACAAAAACTTTTCATTAACGCCCTATTACAGACGTTACTTTTCTATCAACGCAGGAGCAAAAACGTTTTTTATAGAAGGGTTTGGAATGATTTACAAAGACAACGAAACTAAATTTGCTCTTGGGGTTTCAACTGGGCATAAATACGTTTCAAATAGTGGCTTTGTAGTACAAACTCATTTTGGCATTGGGCGTAGCATTTCATCTGGTGATGACTTTGTTGCAAGAGGTGGTGTTTCTTTAGGGTATCAATTCTAAAAAAAAAGAGTACTTTGGAACAGTCTTTGCAAAAGACTATACAAATCAAAATCACCAAAAAAAATATCATGAAAAAAATCACACTACTATTACTATTATTTGTTACCGTTGCTGCAACTGCACAAGAAACAGCTACTGAAACCGAAAATGAAACAACCCATAAAACTAAATTAAACACGACCAACCCTATTATTTTCGAAGATTTTGAAGTGTCACACGAAATTAGATTAAACACGACCAACTTTATTATTTTTAAAGCTCTTGATGTGTCGTATGAATATTTTATAAATGCAGAAGTTACTGTTGGCGCTGACCTTTTTATATCATTAGATCAAGACAACGATTTTTTTTAAAAACCTTTCATTAACACCTTATTTCAGGCATTATTTTTCTATCAACGCAGGACAAAAAATATTTTTTGCTGAAGGTTTTGGGATGTTTTACAGAGATGAACGCCGCGAATACTCCTACGACGACATTGACAATCATTACGGAGGAGACGGCAGCTGGAGTGATCCAGTAAAATCAACTCATTTTGCCCTTGGGGTTTCCATTGGACATAAATACGTTTCAAATAGTGGTTTTGTAATACAAACTCATTTTGGGTTTGGGCGTCGTCTTTTTTCAAGTTCAGATCACGAATACTTGATTCCAATAATTGGAAGAGGCGGTATTTCTTTCGGGTTTCAATTTTAAAAAAAAAAATCACAAAAAAGCCGAAGAAATTTCTTCGGCTTTTTTTATTCAAATATTTTAGTGTTTGCAGATAAAGTTGTTAATTTATCTGCCCCAAAATTATCAGGGCATTTTTTTGCGCACTATGTATGATAGAATTACTACTAAAAAAAAGAAACGGATTTCAATTAAACAGAGAAGAACTTGCATCAATTATTGATGGCTTTACCTCTGGAAGCATTCCTGATTATCAAATTTCTGCCTTTCTAATGGCGGTTTGTTTCAAAGGAATGACACCTACAGAAACGGCGCATCTTACCGATATCATGATGCATTCTGGAGAGCTCATCGACCTTTCAGGAATAAAAGGCATCAAAGTAGACAAACATAGCACAGGTGGTGTTGGAGATAAAACGACCTTAATTCTTGCTCCTTTGGTTGCAGCAGCAGGTGTTCCTGTTGCAAAAATGTCTGGAAGAGGTCTTGGACACACTGGCGGAACAGCAGACAAAATGAAGGCGATAAAAGGAATGTCTCTTTACATGAGCAATGAAGAATTCGTCAACAAAATAAAAACACACGGCATTGCGCTTTGCACTCAAAATGCCAATTTAGTTCCTGCCGATAAAAAATTGTACGCACTTAGAGATGTTACCGGAACCGTTAACAATATTTCGTTAATTTCTTCAAGCATTATGAGTAAAAAATTGGCTTGCGGAGCCGATGCTATTGTCATTGATATTAAAGTAGGACACGGAGCATTTACGAAAACCATTGAAGATGCAGAGCAATTAGCAAACATGATGATTGGAATTGGCGCTAAAATGAATCGGAAAGTAATAGCGGTAATTACCGCCATGAACGAACCTCTCGGGTGTACAATTGGAAATGCGTTAGAAGTGAAAGAAGCAATTGACACCTTACAAGGAAAGGGGCCTAAAGATTTAACAGACCTCTGTTTAGAATTGGGAGGCCATATGTTGGTGCTTGGCGAGGTTGCTAAAAACCAACATGAAGCTATTGAAATTTTAAAAAAACTAATTGACTCTGGTGCCGCCTTTGAAAAATTTAAAGAATTGGTAAGCTCTCAAGGAGGAGATCTACAGGTTATTGAACAAACAGCGTTATTGCCAAGTACTCAGTTTTCAGAAACTTACAAAAGCACTAGCGAAGGATATATTAGCGAATTAAATGCCTTAAACATTGGATTGGCATCTGTAAAATTAGGAGCCGGAAGAGAAACCCAAGAAAGTGTGATAGATCATGGTGCAGGAATTCTTCTAAAAAAGAAAATTGGTGATTATGTTACAAAAGGCGAAGCGTTGGCAATCTTATACTCAAACAACGCTGATAACTTTATAAAAGCTACCGAATTGATGAATTTGACCTATGAATATAGCCAAGAGAAACCGATAGAGAAACCGTTAATTTTAAAAACAGTATTTTAAGTCTGTTGTTATAGCAGATAAAATAAAAACATATGAAGCTCTCTAATCAAATTTCTCCAACCAAGGCACAATTGGCCGAACTACAAAAATACCCGGAAAATACGCCTTTGGTAATGCTTAATATTTTAAAATTCAATTCAAAAACAACTACTGGTGAAACAGGGCAAGAAGCCTATATGCGTTATTTTAAAAACGCAGGGCCTTTCATCAAAAAAGCAGCGGCAAAACTGCTATGGAAAGGACACGTTCACAGTATCGTTATTGGAGATTCAGAAAACCAACCGCAACTTGTTTTCTTGGTAGAATACCCATCTGTGGAAAACTTTTTTACAATGATTTCGAACCCCGAATATCAAGAAGTTGCCAAAGACCGATCCATCGCCATAGAATACGGCGGATTAATTGCATGCCAGAGTACTTAAAACAAATACGGTTACTATTTATTTTGCAACCAATATTTTGCGTTGACTTCTTTATCGATAATTCCTTTTAATTCAGAAATTTTCACCCGTTGTTGTTCCATGGTATCGCGATGACGGATTGTAACCATATTGTCTTCTAATGTTTCGTGATCTACAGTAATACAAAACGGAGTTCCGTTTGCATCTTGTCTTCTATATCTACGTCCAACTGCATCTTTTTCATCATAGGCCACATTGAAGTCCCATTTTAAATCTGCTACAATTTTACGTGCCACTTCTGGCAAACCATCTTTCTTTACCAATGGTAAAATAGCGGCTTTTACGGGCGCCAATACTGAAGGTAATTTCAATACCGTTCTCGTTGTTCCGTTTTCCAATTCTTCTTCTTGTAACGAATTTGAAAAAACTGCCAAGAACATTCTATCTAAACCAATCGAAGTCTCTACTACATATGGTACATAGCTTTTGTTTTCTTCATGATCAAAATACTGTAATTTTTTTCCTGAATGTTCTTCGTGTGCTTTTAAATCGAAATCTGTACGAGAATGAATCCCTTCTAATTCCTTAAATCCAAACGGAAATTTAAACTCAATATCTGCTGCTGCATCGGCATAATGCGCCAACTTATCATGATCGTGAAAACGATAATTTTCTGCACCCAACCCTAAAGACAAATGCCATTGAAGACGTGTTTCTTTCCATTTTAAGTACCATTCTTTTTGAGTTCCTGGCTTTACAAAAAACTGCATTTCCATTTGTTCAAACTCCCGCATTCTAAAGATAAACTGACGTGCAACGATTTCATTACGGAATGCTTTTCCTGTCTGTGCAATTCCAAACGGAATTTTCATTCGACCTGTTTTTTGCACATTTAAGAAGTTTACAAAAATACCTTGTGCTGTTTCTGGACGTAAATACAAGTCCATTGCACTTTCTGCAGATGCGCCTAACTTGGTGCCAAACATTAAGTTAAACTGCTTTACATCTGTCCAGTTTCTAGAACCTGTTAACGGGTCTGCAATTTCCAATTCCTCAATCAAGGCTTTCACGTCTGCTAAGTCTTCATTTTCTAATGACTTGCCCATTCTTGCTAAAATAGAAGCTATTTTCTCTTGATATCCTTTTACGCGTCCGTTGGTTGCTAAAAATTCTTCTTTATCAAAAGCATCTCCAAAACGTTTTGCCGCTTTTTTAACTTCTTTCTCAATTTTACCTTCAATTTTTAGGCAATAATCTTCAATTAAAACATCTGCTCTGTATCGCTTTTTAGAATCTTTATTATCGATCAAAGGGTCGTTAAACGCATCTACGTGTCCTGAAGCTTTCCAAGTAGTTGGATGCATTAAAATTGCAGCGTCAATACCTACAATATTTTCGTTCAACTGCACCATTGATTTCCACCAATAGTCTCTAATATTTTTCTTTAATTCTACGCCATTTTGAGCATAATCGTACACCGCACTTAATCCATCATAAATTTCACTTGACTGAAACACATAACCATATTCTTTTGCGTGCGATAGTACTTTTTTAAATTGATCTTCTTGCTTTGCCATACTGCAAAAATAGGAAAGCGTTTCGGACTAAAAAACAAAAAAGTGAAAATAGCTTTCGCTACTTTCACTTTTTACATTAAACCGTTCTTTAAAACGTAAATTACTTTAAAATTACTTGCGCAACTCCTACAGGGCGTTTTTCAATAAAAACACGCACCGTATGCGTTCCTTTTTGAAGCACATCGCTGTCGATGGTTGCAACAGAAACGACAGCCACAGGGTTGTTTTCATATGCTACAGACATGGTGTCTTCTGTAAGTACATCTCCAGCAGTATTTAGTATTTGTACAACAACTGCACGGTCTCCTTCGGCGGCTATTTCATTTTTAGCAATGGTAAAATTTGTGATAAAAACATCTGTTCTTCTAGCTCTAGACGTTTTGGTCATTTTACCACTTCTACGTTTGCGCATGGCACTTACTTTGATGTTCTTTATTTGCAAACGAGACCCAAGAGCTACTTGGTTCGATAAATTTGCATTGTTAGATGTTAAAGCATCGTTTGCCGCAATTTGTTTAGATATTTGAGCGGTTGCAGCACCCAAATCTGTTGTTAACGAATTGTTGGCTGCCGTTAAAGAATCGTTTACAAAAAACAATCGCTTGTTGGCTGCTTGTATTTTCGCAGCTTTTCTTTTATACCCACGAATTACTTGGTAGTTACTCGCTTTCATGCTTGTTACCTCGGCTTGTAAGGCTTCAATTTTTTGCTTTTCTGCCATCAATGCTTCAGAAATGGTTGTTTTTTGAGCAATCGCCTCGTCGTATTTTGCCACCATATCCTTTAAATCCGCCGTAAATGCTGCTTTTTCTTCTGTAAATACAGTGGTTAATTTTGTGTACTCATTACGTGTATATACTGCATAGCCTACTACGACTGCCAATAAAATGATGAGTACAATACGTACTGTTTTGTTGTTTGAACTGTTGTTTTCCATGATGTGATCTTTAGATTCGTCTTTAAAATTTGGAGGCAAATGTATTCTTATTTCTGTAATAAACGGAGTTTTTACAAAAACATTTCTATAAAACACTAATCTTCAATGTTTTTCTCTTCTTTTTCTTGCCCCCCTATTTTAAAATCTCGTACCTTGTTCTTTAAAATGCGTTTTATAAAAGATCTTTTCTATCTGTTTTTTCCCAACATATGTGTGACTTGCGAATCTTCATTAGTGCCATCTGAAAAAATGATCTGCACACATTGCAGACACGACTTGCCGATGGTTCCGTATCCGGATTTTAAAAACAATAAAATTATCGCTTCGTTTTCAGGAAGAGTGCCAATCAATATGGCAACTTCTTTTTTATTTTATCGAAAGGAAGGAAAAACCAAACGTTTAATTCACAGTCTTAAATACAAAGGGAATCAGAAAATTGGTGCCTTTTTTGGCGATTGGTTTGGTTTTCAGCTAAAGCAATCTGGCCAATTTAACAACATAGACTATATTATTCCTGTACCCTTACATCCAAAGAAATTAAAAACACGAGGCTACAATCAGCTTACTACTTTTGGAATTGCCCTCGCAAAACAGCTCAACACAACCTACAAACCAACTGTTTTAATTAGAACCTCATCTGCAACTACACAAACATTTAAACAGCGTTTTGAACGGTTTAGCAAACTTAAAACAACGTTTCACATTACAGATACCGAAATTTTTAGCAACAAACATATTTTACTCATCGATGATGTCATTACTACCGGTGCAACCTTAGAAGCTTGCTGTAAAGAAATCTTAAAATCAGAAAATAATACCATTAGTATTGCAACGATTGCCTATACAGAATAAAATACCAAACAATCAAAGTAATTGACCTAAAAAAATTGTTAATTTGTAGTAAAATTACCGTATTGAAACACTTTAGTAGACTTTTATTTTCTGTAGTTGTCATCATTCTCTTAACTAGTAATTGTGCTCGAAAAGGAAGACCTAGTGGCGGTAAAAAAGACAGTCTTGCTCCCTTAATGGTCACCGCAAATCCACCCTATAAAAGCATTCATTTTAAGAGTGACAAAATCAAAATTTATTTTGATGAATACATCACCTTAAAAGACGTACAGCAACAATTGGTGATTTCTCCTCCCTTAAAACACCTTCCAACAATAACTCCGCAAGGAACTCCAAGTAAATTGATTACTATTAAAATTACCGATACTTTAAAAGAGCAAACCACCTATACCTTTAACTTTGGAAATAGCATTCAAGACAACAACGAAGGGAATAAATTAGAGCGCTTTAAATACATTTTCTCTACAGGTGACTTTATTGATTCATTACAAACAAAAGGAAGTGTAAAAGATGCTTTTCTTAAAGAACCTGAAAAAAATATTAGTGTCTTACTTTATAAAATTGATTCGACATTTACGGATTCAATTGTCTACAAACAAAAACCAAGTTATGTAACAAGCACGGTAGATTCTACATTGTTTGACCTTGCTAATATTAAAAAAGGAACCTATTTGCTTCTTGCCTTAAAAGATGTTTCTAAGAACTACTTATTCAATCCTAAAGAAGATAAAATTGGTGTGTACTCACGGTATATAAAATTGCCTGAAGATAGCATTCTAAAAACACCGATTGCATTGTATAAAGAAATTGCTCCCTTTAAATTGGCAAGACCCAAAGAGGTCAATAAAGGACATATTATTTTTGGTTTTGAAGGAGATCCGAAAGAACTAACAATAGAAAACCTTTCTGAATTTTCTGATACATATAAAAGTGTCTCAACATTTGAAACTGACAAAGACACACTGAATTATTGGTATTCTTCCAATATCAAAAACGATTCTTTGATTTTTAAAGTAAGTGCTGAAAATTTTACAGATACAGTTACCGTTTTTCTACGAAGTAAAAACACAGACTCTTTAAAAATAAATCCAGCCTTCAGCAGAACGCTCGATTTAAGAGACACGCTTGTTTTTTTGAGCAACAATCCGATTACAAAAATAGACACAAGCAAGATTAAGTTTATCACTAAAAAAGATTCTTTAAGAGTCTCATACACGACTGAAATTGATGCAAAATCAAACAAAATAGCCTTTCTGTTTGATAAAAAATACAACACTAAATATCAATTGAGCCTCTATCCAAAAGCATTAACAGATCTTTTAAAAACACAAAACGATTCCTTAAATTATCTATTCTCAACAAAAGAACCTGAAGATTACGGGAGCATTACTATAAACGTACAAAAAAACACTACAGCCTCAGTTATTATCGAATTGCATACTGAAAAAGGAAAACTTGTGCAACGCTTTTTTGTTGATAAAAACACCTCCTTAAATTTTGATCTGTTAAAACCAGGCAGCTATATTATCAAAGCTATTATAGATACTAATGGCAATCATAAATGGGATACAGGAAATTACCTTCGGAAAGAAAAACCTGAAAAAGTGATCTACCATCCCGTTGTTTTTAAACTAAGAGCTAATTGGCATTTTCCTGAAACATTTGTAATACAATAAATGTCTGCCCGTAATTTAAAAATATTATCTACTAGCTTCTATATTTAACGCTTGTTCTAAATCTTTCAGCAAGTCATTGACATCTTCAATTCCAACACTTAAGCGAATTAAAGAATCTGTAATTCCAATTTTCTCTCTTTCTTCTACTGGTATCGAGGCATGTGTCATGGTTGTTGGATGATTCACCAAACTTTCTACACCTCCTAATGATTCTGCCAAGGTAAATACCGTTGTGTTTTCTAAAAATGCAAACGCTGCTTGTTGACTTTCATCTTTCAATCGAAAAGAAACCATTCCTCCAAAATCATCCATTTGCTTTTTAGCAATATCATGATTTGGGTGACTCTCTAAACCTGGATAAAAAACTTCTTTTACTTTTGGATGATTTTCCAAGTAACGAGCAACTGCTTTTCCGTTTTCACAGTGACGTTGCATTCTAATGTGTAATGTTTTGATTCCTCTTAAGGCTAAAAAACTATCCATTGGTCCCGCAACGGCTCCTCCAGCAAACTGGATAAAATGTAATGTTTCTGCCAAGGTTTCGTCTTTTACCATCAAAGCTCCCATTACCAAATCAGAATGTCCGCCTAAGTATTTGGTTGCCGAATGCATTACAATATCTACTCCTAAATCTAATGGACGTTGTAAATATGGTGTTGCAAAAGTATTATCTACTGCAACTAAAATTTCTGAATTTTTAGCTTTTACAACTTTCGTGATGGCTTCAACATCTGCAATTTTCATCAATGGGTTTGTTGGTGTTTCTAGCCAAATTAGTTTTGTTGCAGCTGTAATTACATTTGAAACATTTCCTACAGAATTCATATCTACAAATTGAAATTTCAATCCATATTTTCCGAACATTTTGGTAAACATCCTATAAGTCCCACCGTACAAATCATCTCCAGCAATAACTTCATCACCTGGATGTAACATTTTAAGAACACAATCTATGGCAGACAATCCAGAAGAGAAAGCAAAACCATGAGTTCCGTTTTCAATGGCAGCAAAACTGTTTTCTAACGCCGTTCTTGTTGGATTTGCAGCTCTAGAATATTCATAGCCTTTGTGTTTTCCAGGGCTAGATTGTGCATAGGTTGATGTCTGGAATATAGGAGGCATTACCGAACCTGTACTTGGTTCGTGTTCTTGACCTCCATGTATTGTTTTTGTGTTAAATTTCATGGTAAATTATTTATACTAATTTTTTAATCGCTAAGATGATTCCTAAATGAATTCCTTCATGGAAATTATTAAAGGTAATTGCTGAGTCAATCGAATCCAACACAAAACCTGTACTTGTTGGATATTTTGAATAATTTTCAAAAATGCCCATTTCATAGTCTTCTTGCAAGGTGTCTGAAAATCCAATAAACAATTCTTTTACCTCTTCAAATTCTTCTTCAGTAAACTCTTTTGTTGGCGACGTTCCTTTTTTATGGGCATCTATCAAATCTTCGGGAACTAAACAATCTAACCCCGAAAGCTTGTAATGCAATAATTGCTGAGTAACAACCAAGTGCGCTAAATTCCATGCAATATTGTTATTAAAACTAGCGGGTATTTTTTGGAGCTGTTCTATGGTCAATCCTTCAATGCTTTTTAAAAGGATTTTTCTTGAGGTTTTTAAAATTGAAAACTGCGTGTTCATGTTTTTATATTTTGTGTAAAAATAGCAAAGATTGATGATTTTATCTTTCTTTGTATCATAAATAACCCTAAAATATGAAGAAAGTCTATTTTCTACAAACCTGTGACACCTGTCGGCGTATTTTAAAAGAAGTAAACACTGACGGGTTTGAACTGCAAGAAATAAAATCGAATCCAGTTAGCGTACAACAATTAGAAGAACTCTACGCGTTGTCTAAAAGTTATGAAGCCCTATTTAACAAACGTGCAAAATTGTACAAAGCAATGGGTTTAAAAGGTCAAGAACTATCAGAGACTGATTATAGACAGTTTATTTTAGATGAATACACTTTTTTAAAACGTCCTGTTTTTATTGTTGGCACTGAAGTTTTTATTGGAAATAGCAAAAAAGAAATTGAACGGCTAAAGGAAAGGATTGGATAAATTCTAAATTGTTCTGATACAATACATTCTTGTCATTCCTGTGACCTCCATTGTCTGTAGACAGGAATGGGAATCTCAACCTAATGATTCTTCTCCAGCCACGTTTTTGTTCTTAGCTCAACATTTTCCTTGATATCTTGCCAAAATAAATTGATATCTCCTACGTGATAATTCTTTTTGAAGATAGCAAAATAGCGCAACGGAAAATGCGGTAATGAAATCCATACCATTCCATCGGTAATTTCTGCGGTAAATGACTTTTCGTACAACGCATCATTCGAATACAAAAACCCTTTATGCTGGTCTCTGGTTGTTTTCAGTACTGAATTCCAAGTAATTGGATTGGTTGTTACGGAGCCTTTATAGACATCTTTCTTTTTAGGATATGAATTTTTTTTACGTGTATTCCACGAAACAAACCCTCCAGTTTCTGAAGGAGTCGTCATCGGTTTTATTGTTTTAAACTCGTTGGGCTTGATTCCCATTCCAGGAATATATGCCGCAACTAATTGTTTTTGAAGTGGTTTTTCATCAAAAAAATCTTTTAGCAATTGTGTTGTATGGTTTGTACCTTGACTATGGCTCGCAAGAATAATTGGCCTCCCATTATTGTACTTTTTTAGATAGGTTTCAAAAGCATTTTTAACATCTGCATAGGCAATTTCAAAAGCCTGTTTTCCGCCTTTATTATACAAACTATACGAACGAATATGTGCTTGTCGATAAATTGGAACATAGATTTTTCCCGACGTTGCAAATGGGGATGCCTGGTATTTTACAGTCAATGTTAGAATTTTAGTATTTTGTTCAAGGTCATCAAACGGAGCATTCCAACGAAGATCTTTAGTGTCCATTAACAATGTAGGATACACATAAAAAACATCTACTTTTAAATTCTTTATTGCATTGGGGGCAAATGATTTTAATCCAGCTGGATATTTTGAAGGCAATACTGCCCATGCTTTTTCATCGTCATAATTTGGAGCTGATGGAATATTTTTTTCTTGAAATGTTTGCGTTTGATAGGTTGTTCCACATCCAACTAAAAAAACGAGTAAAAAAAGAACGTATAGTTTGTGTTTCATTGCTAATTTTTATTCTGATTTATATGCTTCGTAAGATTTTTCTTCTACCAAATCTGACCCTGTAAATTCGTTGATTTCTTTTTTGACATTTGACCTGTCATCATTGGTGTAATATACAGCACGTGCTAAATCTACAAAGGTCTTCCCAAAATCAGTTGCGCGCTCACACTCTCTAATATCGTCTTCTATTTTCCATAGTTTTTTATTTACCTGTAGCAAGTTATTTTGCAGCTGTTTTAGATGTGATTTGTCTTCAGATTTCGCATAAATACTTTCAACAACAGGTGTCAGGATATTGTGTTCATTCTGAATGTTTACGCGTTTTTTAGCGTCCTTTATTTCAGAAAGTTTAATCTCTAAAATAGTATACTTGTCTATTATTTCTCCGTTAGAAACTTCTATCTTCATGGATTCTGTTTTTTATAAAAATCTACGCGCTACGATTTCCATAAAACGCGTTTCATATTCTTCTTGTGCAGCCCAACTATAGTCTGGCTTCACCATTTTCTTAATAAATTTATTCGCTTCTTTTTCTGTTTTAAACGAATTCAATTGAGAAACTACTCTATTAAAATCTTCTTGACTTCCATTAAAAAGATGTTTTACAAAAGCAATCCGATCGTTCAAGCCTATTTGCAAATTCTGATGAATTTGATCATTCAATGATTTTTTAACAACAGGCTTCTCAAACAAATCTGCCGCAACATCTATAGAAATCGTGTCTTCTAGTTCCTCTTCTAAGCTAATTTTCTTCTTTTCTCTAGCCTCTTCTTCAGCAGCATCAAACCCAGAAAACAAGGTTTCTTCTTTTAAATTCTCTTCCTTCGCTACTTCCTCAACTTCATCAGTTTCAACCGTTTCTTCAATAGCTGCTTTTTTAACAATTGTTTCAGCAACTTCTTCTGCCTTTTCTTCAGGAGAAGGTTTTTCTGAAAGCTTTATCTTTTCTAGCAATGTTTCTTTTGTTTCTGTAGTATTTGGAGTCGTCTCTACATATTCGTTCACATACGCCAAGACCGTTAATTTTTCGTAAATCTCATACGCTTTTTGTTTTAACACAAGTACATCTTCCTTATTCTTTAGTTGTAAAACACTGTGCGCTAAGCTCGTTAAGTCTGTCGCTAATTTTTTGTGCATAAATTGATAAATTAATTGATGGTTGGCATCATTTTTTTAATAAATTTGTATCACTTGATATGTCATACATTTTAGAAAAATATTTCAAGTTTTAAAATTACAAAATGTTTCTTGAAAATACAGTAAATCATACAGAACAATTTGGTTGGATCGAAGTTATTTGCGGCTCTATGTTTTCTGGTAAAACCGAAGAGTTAATCAGACGTTTGAGACGCGCTCAGTTTGCAAAACAACATGTAGAGATTTTTAAACCA